>ENA-OROD01001769-OROD01001769.1-human-gut-metagenome-genome-assembly--contig:-NODE-1769-length-16654-cov-7.085427_pt1 | contig 16654 bp, 21 predicted proteins | sample MGYA00242123_ERZ509038 | MGnify/ENA primary metagenome ERZ509038 (study PRJEB26280, sample SAMEA2338719) | human gut metagenome | biome: human gut; feature: human-associated habitat; material: faeces... | reverse complement strand
CATTTACACATTAACATTTAACAATTTATATCTATATTTTTATACATTTTACACAAATATTATATTTGTCAACACATAGCATTTCGCACAATAAATTAATATAATCATTGGCTATTTTACAAGTAGACAAAACAATACGCTAATGATATAATGTAATCACAATAACACAGGAGGCGAATGAAATGGAAAGCCTATACAAGGTGACATGGAGGCATGACGATAACATATGCACAAGCTATACAGTTGCAAAATCTAAGCAATCAGCACGGAAAGAGTATGCACAGTTGGGAGAGATACTATCTATAGCCGATATATCAACAGGACATTATGTATACCAATCAAGCATTATACAAGCGTTACAAGATGATGGCCTTGGCAAGTTAGAGATATATTATATTAATGAGGTATTGCGTAGGCATTGCAACAGCTATATTAGCACATTACCATTGGATCAAGGAGGTGATAACTAATGTATTATGACGCATTAGTAGAGTTATGCCACGTATTACATCAATCTCGAAATCGTATCACATGCAAGCAATGGCAGCAGTTATCCAGATCAGCCCGTAATATTTGGTTTACGGCCAATCTTATTCATGCCAATTCTCGCAAATTGCACAATAATTAAATGTAATCATTGTTGATTATACCTGTAGACAAAGAATAAAAATAATGCTATAATATAATCAAGATAAAGAAAAGGAGATAGAAAAAAAATGACAAAGTTAATGAACGGTAAAGAATGCATCGCGGTGGTTATCGGAAAATTATCGTTAGAAGAAATGGTGGCATTTTGCAACATCCAATTTGTTTTTGATGACATGGAGAAAACACCAGAAAATTACTATTACGATGATTTGAGTGTGTGCTATGAATAATTATTGGATACGGCGTTGGAGCCGTCAATTAGGGTGGATAGACATATACCGGGCAGCAACTAATATAACGACCATATTACGAGCAGAATTATCGCGGCAGCACAAAACAAACGGAAGAGAACGTCTAATTTTTATAATTAAGGTGAATTAATCATGAAAACTGTACAAATCGACGCAGGAAGAAACAATATCTGTTACTTAATCGACGCAAAAACATGTCATATAGTATCGCAATTATATTCTGTAACCCCAATTAGTGCACGTCGTATGCTAGATTTTGAAGGTATGCTAAAAGAATACAAAAACATAGAACACTTGTTTGTATTGCACAATGGGCATATTTATGACGCATGGAATATTCTTATTTTCTAAATTTATCAATTTGGCGGCATGAGCCATAATCATGCACAAAGAAAGGAAAAGACATGACTTACGAGGAATTTGCCACTATCAACATTGTCGCATTTGCCAAAGTGCACGGTATTAAGCCAAACACGCTCAGGAATGCAATCCACAAGCCTATCCCGAACGAAATCTACAATCCAGATGCGGTGAACGTAGAATCGGTAAAGGCTCTTTTGGACAAAAACGGCATTGATATCTCTGTACTCAATTCGGAAGATTATGCTTTTGTGCGTCAGCGTAAAGAGAGGCCAGAACTTAAAATCGGAAATTTCTACTATATGAAAAGCTATACGGAAACAAAGGAATTTGATGGGATTGAAACTATTGTGCAAATTCCTTTGGAACTGGTAGCTATGTCTGATACCTATGTATGTCTTGAAGAGCCTAACGGGACATTTCACGCTTACAAAAAGGATATTTTTGAGAGTAGAGCAACTCTCGCAGAGGTATAATATAAGGAGGATATGGCCTCCTATGAAGATAGGAGGCCATTTAAACATCATGAAAAATATTAGTTTTCAGCAATATTCTGAAATTTGCAAAACAGGTAAAGTATTGCGTTCTGAACTGTCAGATTATAAAGACAATTATTACAGAATTAAGACCGTAAAAAATTCAGGAAAAATATATACATTTTTATTCGTCAACGGAGAACTAGCCATGTCTTATACGGAGGAAAATAAATGAAATATATATTTGTTTCATTCATGGTGGCATTATCAGTCACTATATTTGGATATGCACTATATAAATATTACAAAGCTAAAATGCATATGTACCAAAAATCGGGTATTACTATGCAGTAAAAGCTAACAACGAAATTATATTAACACGTATGGTGCAAGGTGATAAGCATGATACAGACATTGTATAGGATTATTTTAGAAAATGTATGGCAAATATACATTTTAGCATTTTGTATTATATTCGCTATAATTTCTGTGTGTATAGTTTCGCACAAAGGAGGAAAGAAATAAATGAAATCTTATACTGTAGCAGCAGAAGTAGAGCTAAATAACGCAGCCGAATGTACCGCGATAGAAGGATATTATAAGCTACTGGTAACAGCAAGAAATCTTTTGTCTCCTAATGAATATGAATCTTTCAGGGAAGATATTGACGAAATAATTTCAGACGAAATGAACCATAGGGAAAAGTTATCATATTGGAGTACAGTTTTTAGTAAAATAGAGGCAGCCAATGACTGATTTTGTTTTACGGATGAAGCGAATGTCAATTTTATACAATGCCGATATTGAAGTGAATTTTAAAGGGCAGATCATCACTGTAACGGACGATAAAGGCAACTTTGTAAGTCAGTTTTTTCTTGATGAAAAAGATTTTGAAAAGATAGTTGCTGAATGCATGGCAACTTTAAGAAAAAAAAGACAGCGCCCTGATTAACAGGGCGCTATTTTTACCACTTTACCAGATCTTTTGTATATACTCTTCCGGTATATACGTCTTTAACCGGTTCAGTGGATACAAGAGAAACATTGCCATTTTGTTCCATTTGACGAATGTACAGCTTAGAAGTAGTAACCCATCCGGCCATAGTTTGTCCATCAATAAATGTATTGCATCCAGGAGCCATTTTCACAGCGTCCCCAACTTTCAATTCAATCGGTTGGGGTTCGGGTTCTGGTTTTGGGGTGGGTTTTTCATCATCATATTCAACGACATCTGCTTTCAAAAGCAAAGCTTTCAATTCCTCAGCCCGTTCTTTGCTGTCAAAGCCTTTAATAACTACTGCAAACATATCTTTATCCTCCATATTCAAGTAATAATCGACAGTTTGACGAAAACTTTCAATAGATTCATCAAATTTGTTAAAATAAGGGTTGATATCGCTATGATTAGAAGCCAGTCCCATTCTATGCAGCTGTGCATGATCCACGATATTATCACCAGTAAACCTGAACATTTTGCATAGATATACAACCAATTCTACTGCTTCTGACAACAATTCATCAAAATAACTTTCATTATTTCCATGTTCGCACATTTCTATCCCGATATAGTAATCATTGCCATTTCCATTTTTGCCTGATCCAGAATGCCATCCACGCATATTCCAGGGCAAACATTGGTATGTTGCAATCTGTTGATTATCCAGCCAGCCAATCATGGCGTGGGCGCATTTATCCACGCCCGGGCGGTTCCAGTGATTGTTATAGGCGTTTGGCCCCAGTTTTCCGTCATCAGGGCCAATATACCGATGCAAATACGGGTTATCGGCTGCGGTAGTATGCATACAGATACCCACTGGCTTCAACGGTTTGCCCTGTTTATAGCAGTCGTTTTCAGTCAAGTAATACTTTACAAGATGCATATTAATTCCTCCTTAATCCAAGACATTGGAAAATTTTAAAAACTTGTTGTTTAACGGACTGGTTATCAAAGTACATTCTTCCCATTTTAAAAAATTCTATGATAACGTTTGTTTGTCCGCAAGCATTCGCGCTTTTGATAAGGTAATATTTTGGTTCATGATCTTCGGCTGTTAACGAGAATTTCCATGGTGCATTTTTGTAAGGCACATATGAAGCATAAATATACATACCTTTCATGTAAAAGTATACAGTTGTGTCCATGTATTTGATTGCAATTATGCATTTAGAATCGGACGGCCTTTTTTGAATGAACTCGTCATTATCCTGATAAAATTGGCCCATAATTGCATATTGCCCGTAAGGAGTTTTATTCATTATACTGCCCATTCTAGAAAGAGATTTAGCCTCAGTAAATGAATCTCCTTTGTACATTTCAACGATAATATCATTATTATATTCTTTATATACATTGAAACGTTTATCAGGATTAACGGCAAGTTTGAAATAATCAAAATATGGATTAACCATTGAAATAGTATTTGCAAAAAGAAATACCCTAAGAAGGTCATGTAATTTTTCAGTATCCCTAAATCGGTTTATTGTTTCTACTAAGTCAAAAAAGCTATGAACTTCGTTAGGTAAGTAATGATAATTTGATTTATCAATAATAAATTCATCCACGCACATTTTATTTACTTCCGGGAAAGGCACAGACTTCAAAGCAACCTGAGAAGCCAATGGCGCATAATACCCAGCAACTTCTTTGTCAATTAAGAATTTACCGCCTTTTTTGCCACCGCTTACTAAAAATGAGTGTTCAGGATAAAATCTTGCAATATCATTAAAAAAGGTAGAAATATTCATTAACTCAGTTTGGTATCTTCGTACATACATAAATTGTTTACCCGTTTTTAAAAAATCGCTTATAGCGTAATCTTTAAATGCAAAAGTTTTACCCGGGCCACGGTTACTTAGCACAAAATTAATTAAAGCATTGCGTGTAAGCAGCGGTTCTATATTATAATGTAAATTATCAGTATGCATATTATCACCTATAAAATTGGGTGCCCTCTGCCATGACATTTTAACGCACGACAGAGGGCTGAGAAAAGGATGTAGAAATCAGACATATGCAATAGCCAATTTGTACACACCCTGCAAGTGTCTCCAATGGTAGGCCCAACTTAATGGGTGCAGTTCCCACCATACTATTGGACATGATATGCACTGCCTGACACCATTATTATACTATAATATATGCAAAAAATCAAGCTAGATAAATGTAAATAATGCATGTAAAAATTTTTAATTTTTACTTGACATTTTAGCGCAGCTATGCTATACTGTAGATAGATCAAGAGACAGGCGCTTGATTGAATAAAATTCATAAAAGGAGATTATATCATGACCGAAGAAATCATCGATAAGGAAACCGGAGAAGTTATGCCCATGGACGAGTTGGAAGTAGGAACCGTAAGCATTATTCCCATGCAAGACGCTTTTGTCCATAATAGCGACAATATGGTTATGTGCACCTTTGACACGGATGGTTCCAAAGAATCCAAACTCCGGCTTCATAAGATCAAAGCCAATCCTGATGAAAGATTGCAAGACCATATCAACGAAAAAATCACTGTTACCGGTTTTGTGGCGCATTGGGTAGAAACCAAAAATGAGAGAACCGGAGAAATCACGCCTGCACCTAGAATTATCTTGATTGACGACAAGGGTACCACTTATACTTGCGTGTCTATCGGAGTATATAATTCTCTGAGGAATATTGTGATGGATTTGTGGCTACCTTCGGAAGAAGAACCCATTGTCATTATCCCACGTAGAGTAAAAGGGAAAAACCGTTATGAGTTCACAAGCCTTGAAGTAAGCGAATAAAAACTCAGATTCCCGGTATGAAGCCTGACATACCGGGAACTTTTCTCAGGAGGTGTTGCAAATGGGAGCCTATCTAACACGTGGCGGAATAGCGTTAAATATCAAAGAATCGCCTTATAAAGCATCCATAGAAAATTATGAATTCATGTTTTCATCGAGATTATATATGGATTCATTTATAAGAAAATTGCCTGAGTTTGAACAGAAACTTGGATATTATATTCTTATTAAAACTCATGGATATTGTGACGTGCATTTATCTGCTGCTATTATTTTATATGAAAGCATTGAAAAAAGAGGGTTCTATATCATAAATAAAACAACTGGTAAATCATATGAAAGTATAAATGATTTTAGAATGAAATTGGAGGTGAGTTAATGGCTAATCCAGATGATTTAATAAAAAAGTCGAAAAGAAAGAAACCAGCTAAACGAAAGATCAAACAGCCCAGTGAGCCTATTTCAACTGCTAAAGGCAGACGAAGCATGCCGGAAACATCTGTTAATAGTTCAAAAATTAGAAAATCAAGAACTCAAAACGCTACAGAAAACTTTAAATTAAATAAACAGCAGCAAGCGGAATTGACTAAACTTAGAAAACGTGCCAGTTCAAAGCAATCCAGAATAAAAAAGCGCTATGGCTATGACATACAAAGGCCAGTACATGGACGAAGCTTTGCAACAGATCAAGAATACCAACAGTTTATCAGACAATTACAAGACTACACTTCGCGAGAATCGCACAAATTTCAAAAGATAGGTACAGGCGATTCATCTTTCTTTGTGCCGTCTGAAGAAATTCAAGGCATCAACGATCTACTGAAGAAATACGAAAATGAGCGTATGAAGTTTTATAAAAACGTAGCAGACAAAGATATAATCGCAGGAGGGCAATTACAGCCTGATAATACTGTTTTGCTACGTGCAATGATGAAAAAAGAAACTCCCGGTTCAACATTCTATGATTTACTACACAAACAAACATTTGAGCCAAAAGAGATAAAATCAATCGATGAATTTAACAGAATAAAATCTAGGCTTGAGCGACAATCCAAGTCTGAATATTGGCAATGGCGACAAGAGGTAATGTACAATAATTTTATTGAATCATTGCAAAAACTTTCAGAACGTTCAAACGTGGGGAGCGGTAAATTACAAGAAATGATACGAAGTATGCCTAAAGATAAATTCTTAGAAATGTATTATCGAGCAGAATCAGATCTTTCAAGCGTTTTTAACAACACGCCGGATAGTATGGAATTTTTTGAAAGTGTAATAGACATATTTAATAATGTAGCAAACGCATATTCAATAGTAATGTCTGGAAGATAGCGCAATAAAAACAAAAGGCGGCGCTATTATGATTCATATAATGGCAGACTTTGAAACCACGCCAAAGCGTGATGATTGCAGGGTTTGGCTGTGGTGCGCAGTGGATATCGATAATTTAAATAGGATTTGGTATGGGGAGACAATAGAAGAATTTTTCAACACATTTAAAAACGGACAATATACAATATATTTTCACAACTTAAAATTTGACGGTGAATTTCTGCTATCGTATATTCTAAATGTATTAAAATTTCAATACGCTGAAAAGCCGAATGAGCACGAGTTTAGAACATTAATTAGTGACATGGGAATATTTTATATGATTGAATGCATATTCAGCAAAAAGAACAAGCACGTATCAAAAATAACGTTTTTAGACTCATATAAAAAATTGCCATTTAAAGTAAAAGATATAGCAAAAGCATTCCAGTTAGAAGAATCAAAAGGCGAAATAGATCACAGTATTTTAAGACCGCGCGGATATAAACCGACAAAAGAAGAATTAGAATATGTAACAAATGATGTTATAATTGTAGCTAAAGCATTAAAAATGCAATTTGAACAAGGCCTATCGGCTATGACAATGAGCAGTGACGGTCTAAAATACTGTAAGCATATTCTAACAGAAAAAGGATGGAATCATTATTTTCCTGTATTGGACATTGCAATGGATGATGAAATTCGCAAAAGCTATAAAGGCGGGGCTGTAATGGTTCATCCATTAAGGGCTGGGGTAGAAGTATATAATGGACATTCATTTGACAAAAACTCCATGTACCCGTGGGCAATGACGATGCCAATGCCGTGGGGTATGCCATTATTTTTTCAAGGAAAGTACCAAAAAGATGAACAGTATCCGTTATTTATACAGGCTTTGGCTTGTGAATTTAAAGTTAAAGAAGGATTTTTACCAACCATACAAATAAAGCGGCATGAGCTATACAAGCAAAATGAATACATATCAGAAAGTATAGAACAAACCGTGTTATATCTTACAAGCGTTGATTTGCAATTATTTTTCGATCACTATGAAGTATATAATATTAGATGGCTATACGGGTACAAATTTAAAAGCGCAATCGGTATTTTTGATGATTATGTAAATCATTGGTATGAAATGAAAAAAAATTCAACAGGTGCAAAAAGGCAAATTGCAAAATTAATGCTAAACGCATTCTATGGAAAAACAGCATCAAGAACGCACATACGGTCAAAAATTCCGTACTTAAACGATGAAGGAATCGTGAGTTATAAACTTTCAGAAGATGAAACAAAAGATCCAGTTTACACAGCCGTTGCATCATTTATAACTTCTTATGGACGGGACAGCGTTATACGCTCTGCTCAATCCGTGGGAGGTTCTAAACCAGATTCGCATTTTTGTTATATGGATACGGACAGCATTCACGTAATCGGTATAAGCGTTGAAGAAATATCTAAATACATCGAAGTTGACAGCAAAAAACTAGGCGCGTGGAAGCACGAATATACATTTGACAGAGCAAAATATATCAGGCAAAAATGCTACATTGAAGAAATCGCGTACAAGAAAGGAACTCAAAGTTATGAAGATTACGTAAAGAAAATGTCAGGCCTTACGCCACAGGAACAGGCAGAGCTAAAATTCACGGAAGGAGAAGAAGCTTATTATACATACATTAAAAAATGCGCGGGCATGACAGATAACATAAAATCATTGATATCATATGAAGAATTTGATCTTGGTTATGAGATAGAAAATGTCAAGCTAAAACCTGTCCGATGCTATGGAGGCGTAGTGCTGGAGCCCACTTCTTTCAAAATGAAGCCCTAATGATCATTGACAAAAAGCTTCCAAAGGTATATAATATAAATAGGTATTAATCCTTATTATAGGAGGCAGAAAGATGAAGGTGGAAACGATCATGGAGGGAATAGCGGCGTGCGTTGGTGCAGCTATCGGCTTTTTCATCGGGCCGGTAAATGGATTATTGATTGGATTACTATGCTTTATGGCAATCGACATCATTACAGGTATCATTAACGCTTGCATTCACAAAAAACTAAGCAGTAAAGTTTCTTTTACTGGCCTAGCTAAAAAAGTATTTATTATTTTAATGGTTGGTTTGGCTAACGTGATTGACACAATGATTTTTGCGGAATCAGCTGCTTTGAGAACAGCGGTTATATTCTTCTATATAGCGAATGAAGGTATTTCAGTATTAGAGAACATTTCCGCAAGCGGCTTGCCTATTCCGTCAAAAATCATTGATGCCTTACACGAAATAAAAGGTAAGGGAGAAGATGAAAATGGGAATGATGAAACAGACAGAGATTGAAGAAGCAATCACAACGCTAAAATCAGAAAACGAATCACTCAGAAGCGCATTGGCACAATTATCAACAGATTTAGAATCAAGGCAAATCCCCGATATTGAATCAATCATGCAGGAGCATGACCGGCGTTTCAGGAAGGAAGTATTTGACGCTATTAATTCATTTGTTCCGCAAGATGCTCCTGTAAAGCCTGAACCTCCTGCACCGCATATTGAAACGATTGATGAACTTTTGAAAGGTGGAAATTAAAATGGCAAATAGCAATAAGCCTGCGCCGTTGAATGCGGTTAATAATCTTAGCAATGTGCAAATTTTGAATGCTGTATGGGCGGATGCTTCTCAGGAATATCAATCCCGCGTTCCGCTAGCGACACGTGAAAGCTTGCAAGCTACCGGAAACGTTATTCTTAATTACCAGGTATTTTATAATGAATTTTTGCATTCCCTGGTAAATAAGTTTGCGTTTATGTATGTTCATAACAACGTACTCCGAAACAGGCTTGGTGAGTTTAAGCGCGGGCCTATTCCATTTGGGTATTCAGTTGAGGAAGTTTTTACTGACATTACAGAAGCTATGGCATTTGACCCGGAACTTGCGGAATCCGAACTTTATAAACGTACTATTCCGAATACTTCCAGTATCTACCATGTCATTAATCGGCAAGACGTGTATCGCCAGACAATTTCTCGTGCCATGCTGCAACGTGCTGTTTATAATGAAGGCGGTCTTTCCAGGCTGATTGAATCTATCGTCCAGGCTTTGTATAATAGCGATGAAGTGGACGAATTTATCATTATGAAATCGCTGATTGGCAGTTACTTCAACGCCGGGCTTTTTTATCCTGTGGAAGTGGATGCCGTAGTGGATGAAACCAGTGCAAAAACCATGTTGACTGCAATTCGTTCTAATGTTCTTTCTTTGGACATCCCTTCCAGACGCTTTAATTCCATGGGAGTAATGCGAACGGTTGCACCGGAAGATCAAGTTCTGGTTATCACACCTGCGGTGGAAGCGGCAATCGATGTGAACGCATTGGCACAGGCTTTCAATATGAGCAAAGCAGATTTCACAGCCCGTCATTTGGTAGTGGACAACTTCGGGCCGAATACGGATAATATTGTGGGCGTACTTTTTGACCGTGAGTGGTTTATTCAGTATGATACCTATTTCGGAACCGAAGCGGTTAGAAACCCTATGGGATTGTATGACAATATGTACTTGCATCATCAGGGAATCTATTCTACTTCTCGATTTGCAAATGCTGTTGTATTTATCTCCAATTCTGCCTCTGTAACCGGTATTACCGTTACCGGTGCTGCGTCTGTAGCTGCTGGAACCTATACCGATATGACTGCTAAAGTAACTGGTACTGCATCTAATTATGTACCTCAGTCGGTTAATTGGTCTATCAGCGGTGAGGCTTCCAGTGGTACCTATATCGACAAAGGCGGAAGGCTGTTTATCAGCAGCAAAGAACCCGCTAATACAACTGGAATCACTGTTACCGCTACTTCTACCTACGACGATTCTATCAAAGGCACCGCTACTGTAAAAATAACTGCGTAATGTTAAAAGCCCGTTCACTTCTTTATCATCCAAAGGGGTGAACGGGCTTACATTAAAAGGAGTAATGTATATGCCTTATCCAGTTATAACAAAAGCAGATTTGCTTTCACAAGTACCACTAAAACCGAACGATGATAATGTAATAAGCTTTGTAAATGCCGCTGCACGTGAATCTTATTTCAACGGAAAAGTATTCATGGCAGAAACAAATATCCAATACATGAAAGAACAAGACGAATACAAGGTAAATGCTAACTATGATGATGTTATAGCGAATTGTAATTACCTTAGATTCAACAACGAAAACCGTTGGTTTTATGCTTTCATTATGGAAGTAAGATATATAAATCCTAACACGTGCGCTATTACATTTCAAATAGATTATTGGACAACATATCAATTTGATTTGCAATGGAAAAACTGTTTCATCGAAAGAGAACACGTAACAGATGATACAATAGGAAAACATACGATTGACGAAGGACTTTACACCGGAGAAAATATAATTACTGAATTGCCCACTTCAAATATGCCGTACACTATGCCGAACGGAAATGCTCAAATTGTTCCAGTTGTATTAATGAGCGAGTTTGTCTCATATGAGCCTTATGAAGCATTAGAATTAGGCACTCATTGCAATACAATAAATATGGTTCCTCAGCCTTCTTCATTATGGGTTCCTTTAAAGTCAAACGAAACATACGACATTAACACAATTACTCAAAGGCTAGCTAAATTTCTTAAATACATTAATTCAACTGATATAGGAAAAGGAGACGCGGCGTATGCTTGTTTTTCTGTTCCATATTTAGCTTTTGATGGCGCATCCAGTGATATGTTTTTAGCTGTGGGAGACCCGAATACAAACAAAGGAACCTACTCTCCAAATCTAGGATTTTATTTATTCACAAGTGGAATTAATAATATAATAAAATCTTCTGGATCACAAGTAGATTACAATTTTCAATTTAATGACAATATTGGCAGCTATACTCCTAAAAACAATAAACTATATACATATCCTTATTATTACTATATCATAGACAACAATCAAGGCAATCAAAATATTATGTACAGAGAATATATTACTGGCACAACACCAACAAATAGTAATCCTACGGTTCAATTTAGATTTACTGCAAACATAGCACCTGATTCATCCCTATTCTGTATTGTAAATAGCGGGTATGGAGCAAATGCCCCTAAAAGCAATACGCTGTCTTTAAACAAATTTCCTAAATCCGCTTTAAACTCTAATTTTTATAATAACTGGCTAGCTGGGCATAGCGCGTCCATGAATGTGGCTACTGCAAGCGCTGTAACAAACGCCATTATACCAGGGCTTGCTGGAGGTAATGGGGCATATATGGCCTCTGGAATTGTGGGAGGATTTTTTGAAATTGCGTCTTTAGTAGCTAGGGATAAAGCAATGCAAGTTGTACCAGATAATATGAGAGGAAATATTGCAAACACAGCTAATACTTGCGCGGGTAGAATGGGATTCACATTTTATAAATCTATCCTAAAATCGGAAATATATGAAATGATAGATAACTTTTTTACAATGTACGGATACAAAGTCAACAGAGTTGGAACTCCAGCATTTAGAACACGGCAATATTACAATTACTATAAACTACCTGTATGTAACGTATTCGGAAACGTACCAGGAGAGGGAATAAAATCTATTACTGAAATGTTCCAGAACGGCGTTACTGTATGGAATACAACGGATGTCGGCAACTATAGAAACGGCGTTAATCCTATAGTATAAAGAAGGTGATAAAAATGTCAAAAGCTAAAAACAGATATACCGGAATAACAGCTATTAAAGGGCCTGATGGACTTCAATATCCGGTTACAGTAAGCGGGCCGTATGCCAGTCTTAGCAATGAAGTTGAAAGAGCATATTTTTCTCATTACTATTACATGATGATAAATTATGCTGTCAGTATGTTTGAATGGATAAACCTGCCGTATGAAATTCCTGAAAAATTTATAGAACGTACTTTATGCCTTGAGGGTTTTGGCTCTTTCTATAAATTGTTAGATACACCAGTATTTATGCGGTCTTTACTGCAAGGGCCCTTTGATATTTACTATGAGCCTAAACGCTTAACTTTAATTGCTGTAAATGGATTTTCTAAACAGGTAGCTAGAGAAGATTGCGTGTTGTGCTATAACAATTATCTTCGTCAGCCTACAGCTTTTTATCTTGAAACATATGCAGCTAGGATGGCAAAAGCAGAAGCGTTTATTGAAGTTAATTTTAATACAAGTAAAACCCCTGTGATTATGAAAGCACAAAATAGAAACCAGAAACTTACACTTGAAAATGCTTATGCAAAATTTACAGGAAATTCACCCGTTATTATTGATACAGATAACATGGATTTAAGTTCTCAGTTTGAGGCAATTAATCTAAACGTACCATTTCTTGTTCCGCAAGTTGAACAATACAAGAAACAAGTATGGGACGATGCAATGGCTTTCTTAGGGATAAGAAATGTCTACAGCGATAAACGGGAAAGACTGGTAAGTGCAGAAGCAGATGGAAACATTCAACAAATTGAAATGTCTAGGTTTACAATGCTAAACGCCAGAAAAGCAGCATGCGAAGAAATCAATAGAAAATATGGATGGGATATTGACGTACAATTCAGACTTATCACCGATTATGGTAACGGACTTTTAGGCCATGCCCTCGATGATGAACTTATAGAAAGGAGTGTAGAAGATGCCGATAACAATGATGATGATGGATCTGGTGAAAATCCTTAATCAAGATAACCCTAACCCATCTTCTAATTGGAATGATAAGATAAAATATGCAAACAATAAAATTTTTTCATTTGATTACCCTTTCTATGATAACGATAAAAAAGAAGAATTTCAATTAAAATTTACACGCCGATTCATAGATGCAAGACTTGGCTTTGAAACTCCTGCACTTTTTATGCTAAAGCTTGAAGATACTCTTAATTATATCATGCCGTATTATAACGAATATTTCAAATCTCAGTTGCTAGACTATGATCCTTTAACAAATATGGAAATAGAAGAAATATTCGATAGAAGTAATGACATTAACCGAAATAAAAATATTACTGAAAATGACAACGGAACCAGAAATATTGAAAGAACTGGCAACAATAGCGGAACAGACACTTTAACGAAAAGCGGAACAGAGACAACAGATAAAAACGATACTATGAACGATAATATAAAACATACTGGTACAGTATCAACGGACGGAAACAGCACAGATACTTATTACGAATTTCCACAAGCTGCTAAATCAACTAATGGAGATTATGCAACGAACCAAAGAAATATTAAATCTGATGAAACTGTAACAAATGATCTTACAGATACAGAGAACAAAACCAGCACGGGCGAAGAAACAGTCACTTATAATTTAACAGATAAAAGAGATACTACAGAAACTATTGGAGACAACACCGATGAAACAACTGCTAACACAAGAACCACAGAAGATACCGGATTGGAAAAACAACTTGAACATTATGCGCTTACTAAAAAAGGATCAACAGGACAATGGACATACCAAGATTTAATCAGAAAATACAGAGAGTTAATTATCAACGTAGACGCTATGATTATGGAAAGCGTTGAAATAAAATCCCTTTTTATTTATTGTGAATAGGAGTGATCTATTATGTATGACCGTATGCCGCCTAAACTTCCTTTCTATTGGAATAGTGTGATTCCGGCAACTCTTGATACGGCTTTAACTTTCGACGAAATGCAATCAAAAATAGTATGGACTGTTAACAAAATACTTGAAAATCAATATTTGACCGTTCCGTATTTAATTAGTCTAGGAACTGAATATACCACGACTTCTATATCTATTAAAGGGATTTTGTTCCAAAATTACACGCCGTTGCAAGTAGATAAAGAATTTGTCATTAATGGCATGAAAGACGGAACATACTACATTAACGTATTTAACGATGCGGCAAATACAGAAGCCGGAAAACCACCTGTACAGTCTAATGATCTTCTGTTCCTTTCTACAGAATACATGCCTAAAAATTGCACGTCTCTTTATGTATTCGATATCTTAAACGGCAATATAGTTGGTAACAGTATAAGGTATAATGATCTTTATACCGAAATGCATAATGCAGACCCTAACGCGCATCAAGCCCTGTTTGAAGAGGTGTATAATAAAATTGAAGAAGAATCTAATGGTCTGCATAACGAAATAGTGGACGAAACAAATAGAGCAAAACAGGCTGAACAGCAATTACAAGATAATATTGACAATGAGTCCACTGCTAGACAACAAGCGGATACTACTCTGCAAAATAATATTAATGCTGAAAAAACTGCTAGACAACAAGCGGATACTACTCTGCAAAATAATATTAATGCTGAAAAAACTGCTAGAGAAAATGCAGATACAGCGCTGCAAGATTCTATTAACACTGAAAAAACTGCTAGAGAAAATGCAGATACTACTCTGCAAAATAGCATAAATGCAGAAAAAACCGCGAGAGAACAAGCCGATACTGCATTACGAAATTCGCTTGACGAAGAAATTGGAGACAGAATAGACGGAGAAGATGCAATTAATAATAAAATTGATACCCATATTGCAAACAAAAATAATCCTCATAACGTTACAGCAGATCAAATTGGAAATGTTGTTAAGACTATAAATAACCTTGTTAACAATATAACTGTCAATGGATCAAGAGGTACCAGTATAACTAATAGCAGTAATACTATTACAGTTAAAGGGTCTATGATTGATGTCCCTAGTGATACTAACCTAGATAATGCGACAGAGGTAGGGATATATGCTTTGTCAGCCATAGTAAAATATACTACGTCTTATTCGGGATTACCAAACAAAGGAGGCTGGCTTTATATGCTGGTGTATAAAGCTGGCACTGCAATAAAGCAAATCATATATAATGAAGACGGAGCAGCATATCAGCGTCACGGTATTGCATTAGACTGGGCTAAACTTAATTACGGCGGTGGCGGTGGCACTGCTGGTGTTTCAAGCATTAACTCGTTAACAGGCGCACTTACATTAAATGGAGATCAAGGCGTAAAAATTACAACTACACCAAATGCTATTCACGTTAACGGGCAATACTATGTTCTAAGCCAAAATACATCTATAAACGGGACATTACGTCCAGGAATAACAGCGGCTGGCAATTACGCATTTACAAATACACCGCAAAATAAAAGCGTAATGTATGTAATAACTGTAGATTATAAATCAAATGAATATATCTATGCACAATATGCTGTTTGCTTTGATTATTCCATTTATAGACGGCTAAGTAATGCTGATGGAAGTACGGCAACGGCATGGAAACTAAGCAGCTACAGCCCAGCATTGGATAATCAAACTATAACACTTGATTCGCTTGCGCCTAATTTAGGCATTCAAAATTTGACTTTACAATTAGAACAGTACAGAGGAGTAACATTCAAAGCAAAATTTTATGTGCCGTTTGCTGTTAGTAACTCGAATTCACCTTTAACTGAAATTGCTCTATGGAGTTTACCCGAAGGCTGGGCATTTGATGAAGATCAATATATACCGGTGTATATTAGATCAGTAAGCAGCGGAGCGTCTAGTTTCGGTTATATTCAATGTAGTAACAATGCAATGCAACTTATAATTGGCGGAACAGGACAATCTATTCCGGCTGGATGGGTTGTAAGATTCTGCAATAGTGATATATATTTAGTTAAATCTGGTGCATAATTATTAAAAATTAATGACTATAATTACAGTTAAAATTTATGTCACATTTGCATAAATATATTATTCATATACAGTCAATATGCATAAATTGAGTTGTGCAAAATTTATGTCACATATGCATAAATATTTCATTCTTATACAGTCAATATGCATAAATTGAGTTGTGCAAAATTTA
>ENA-OROD01001767-OROD01001767.1-human-gut-metagenome-genome-assembly--contig:-NODE-1767-length-16676-cov-3.381866_pt1 | contig 16676 bp, 13 predicted proteins | sample MGYA00242123_ERZ509038 | MGnify/ENA primary metagenome ERZ509038 (study PRJEB26280, sample SAMEA2338719) | human gut metagenome | biome: human gut; feature: human-associated habitat; material: faeces... | reverse complement strand
TGTCATGCGTGGAAAAACCGAATGAGACCGTTTTACGTGAAAGTGCATATATTGCCTTAGGAACGGTGATTTTATGTATACTTATGAATGCCGTGTTTTTGGTGTTGCGTTTATGGAACTTGCCGGTTTTGTGGGGAACACTGCTTGGCGGCGGCGCAGCCGCATGCAATTTTTTCCTGATGGCTCTGACGGTGCAAAAAGCGGTGCAGGATGCAGATGAAAAAGCAATGCGGATGCGGATTCGTGCTTCACAAGCTCTTCGTTTTGTAGCGTTGTTTACGGCTGCGCTTGGTGCAGCGCTGCCGGTATTCAATACAATTGCCGCCTTGCTTCCTCTTTTTTTTCCGCGGCTGGTGATTGCTCTGCAGCCGCTGTTTGAACGGCTGTATACGGCGCGGAGAAAGAAGAAAGAGAACAACAGGGGGGATGCAGCGTGAGAGATGTGTGTCGCAAAAACGGCGACATGCTTAAAAATGTCCTGTTGCTGATTTTGACAGTATTGCCGATTGCAGCGGCGGTTGTCTTGAAAGTATTGACGGCACCTCTGGAAGAGGGAATCCAAATTCATGGTGCACGGATTTACTTTACCGTCCCATTACCGCTTGGCGGTTTACCCGTTACAGAATCGCAGATAAACTCGTTTGCTGTCATGCTGTCAGTGCTTTTCCTTTGTTTGTTTCTTACACGCGGGATGACGGTGCGTGGTGGCGGTAAGCGGCAGCACATTGCTGAGTGGATAGTCACGTTTGCGGACAAGCTTGTATGTGGCAACATGGGTGAGTCATTTTTGGGGTTTGCACCGTTCATGATTGGTATGATTGCTTTGTCTGCATTTTCCAGTCTTTTAACCTTGGTGGGGTTGTATCCACCGACTTCCGACATTAATGTTGTAGGCGGATGGGCCCTTTTGGTATTCTTTTTAATTACGTATTACAAGATGAAGTGCGGCCCGTTGCACTATCTGCGCAGTTTTGCGGATCCGCCTTTGCTGACGCCGCTGAATGTAATCAGCGAGGTTGCAACGCCTTTATCGATGGCTTTCCGGCATTACGGGAATGTGCTTTCAGGTTCCGTGATTTCCGTTTTGCTGGCGGCCGGGTTGCAAGGGCTTTCCCATATTCTGTTGGGCTGGCTGCCTGGAAAGCTTGGAGAGTTTCCCTTTTTGCAAATTGGTATACCGGCTATTCTGTCGTTATACTTTGACATTTTTTCCGGGTGTCTGCAGGCATATATTTTTGCAATGTTGACGATGCTGTATGTTTCCGGTGCGTTCCCTGCGCAGGAGTACGTAGCGCGGCAAGAAAAGCGTTTGGCGCGCAAGCAACAACGGCAGCATAAAGCGAAGAAAGAGCCACCGCGCCACATACAAGGCGCAAAGGCACATTCCTAAACAAAATCATAGAAGAGAAAACGGAGGAAGAAACAATGTTAGAACTTGCACTTGGTATTATTCTCGGATGTTGTGCTCTTGGAGCGGGTGTTGCGATGGTTGCGGGAATCGGCCCCGGTATTGGTGAAGGCAACGCCGTCGGCGCGGCCTGCGAGGCTATCGGCCGTCAGCCGGAGGCACAGTCAAACATCACATCAACAATGATCATGGGTTGTGCTATTGCAGAAACAACCGGCCTTTATGCCCTTGTTATCGCAATTCTTCTCATTTTCGTTGCTCCGGGCAGGCTTGTTGATATTCTCATGAACTTAATCTGATTTTGTCGGGAGTGAATTTGTAATGCAAAATCTTGATGTCATATCGGTCAATATATGGCAGATACTGATCTCGCTTTGCAATCTTCTGATAATTTCTTCCAGTTTTCTTTCTTCATCTGCAGATAATTCATTAACTTTGCCGCAGATTATGTCGGTCAGCGTCATTCCGTACTTCACATCGAGCACGGTGCGGACGATAGCCTGTGCTTCGCCCGCCTCATATAGAGGGGTAATGGATTGCCAAAGTTGTTGATACGTTTTCATCTCTAAATCGTATATTATGATTTGAGAGCAAAGGTACGACATTTTATCGAAAAGTAAGTAAAAAACGAAGAAAAGTTTTAGATATGGAACAAAATAATGTTTCTTTTCAGAATGTGAAGACGGGCGAACCGTTGTCGCAAAAGGAAATAGACGAAATGTTTATGCGCCGCTGCCTGCGGCTGGCGAAAAACGGAAGAGAGAATGCCAAACCCAATCCGATGGTGGGAGCCGTTATCGTGAGTGGGGATGGCAGAATCATCGGCGAAGGCTATCATGTAAGATGCGGAGAAGGGCATGCTGAAGTCAACGCCTTTGCATCTGTTAAACCCGAGGATGAGCATCTGTTAAGCCAAGCTACCATCTATGTGAGTCTCGAACCCTGCTCTCATTACGGCAAGACGCCGCCTTGCGCCGATTTGATAGTAAGAAAAGGAGTAAAGCGATGCGTTTGCGGCTGCGTAGATCCCTTTGCCAAGGTTCAGGGCCGCGGTATCCGCAAGATTCGCGAGGCAGGCATCGAAGTAACAGTAGGTGTTCTGGAGGCGGAATGTCTCGAACTCAACAAGCGCTTCATCACCTTCAACACCCATCAGCGTCCTTACATCATCCTGAAATGGGCGCAGACCGCGAATGGCTTTCTTGACAACGGGGGTAGGGGTATGGCTATTTCTTCGCCTTTCACCAAGATGCTCTCCCACAAGTTGCGTGCTGAGAACGATGCCATCCTCATAGGCCGCGTAACCGATGAGCGCGACCACAGTCAGCTCAACGTTAGAGATTGGAGCGGCAAGGACCCGATGCGCCTGGTCATCGACCGCCATCATCCTTGTTTCGAAGGTCTGGATTTCTCACGGGGCAAGACGGAAGTGTTGCAGCAAATCATGCAGTACTTATATAATAATAAGGTGCAGTCGCTGATAGTAGAGGGAGGCGCCATCACCCATCAGGCATTCCTCGATGCTGGACTTTGGGATGAAATCAGGGTAGAAACGTTGTTGTCCACATCTGTGGAAAACTCCGTAACTTCAGGAACGCCAGCGCCTATGCTTCCTCATAACGTCCGGTTAATCAGCCACGAGGCGTATGATGGAAATGTTATCAACACCTATGAGCGGATGTAATCTTCTCATAGATTTGCTTTTCCCTTCGGCCAGCGATTTTCAATTCACAGATGACACAGATTTAGTGGCGTATGCCCAATTCAACATTTAACATTCAACACTTAACATTCAAGAAAATGAGTAACAGATTTACATCGCGTCTGAGTGATGACGACGATTTCAAGCGAGACGAACTGATACGTAAGATAGAGCATTCGGTAGAGCAGATGACGCTCTCAGAACTGGAAGCCCTGTCCTACGATATGTTTACCAAGGGTTATATGGAGGATTATTAGATTCCTGTTTTAAAATAAATAGCTTCGAAGACTGATGCAAGTACTTACGAAAGCCGATAAATAATGAGGTTTCTGTCCAACAATTAGACGGTGGTGTCTAATTGTTGGACAGTTTGTTTAATGAGAGTTTTTATTTAATGGTTTGATTATCAGGAGAAATGCTGTTTTGGCACGGCTCTTGTCCTTATCATGCCAAAATGAAGAAGATTATGAAAAGAATAGGAATATTGATAGGATGGTTGGTCTGGGCGGCTGGAGTCTCGGCACAGAGCTGGAGCCTTGACGACTGCATGAAATACGCCGTGGAGCACGCCACGGAGGTGAAGCGGGAGGTGGTGAATGTCCGCCAGCGCAAGCAGGATTACCAGCATGCTGTGGCTGGATTCCTGCCTACCGTTACGGGTGGCGTGCAGGGACAGTATGCCTGGGGACGAAACATCGACCCGGAAACCAATACTTATAATAATGTAACGACATTCAACAACTATTATCAGCTTTATGCCGAACTGAATGTCTTCGACGGTTTCGCCACCATCAACGCCTTGAAGCAGGCTAAGTTGAGCCGGGATTATTCAGCCACGGCGATGCAGAAGATTCAGGACGACCGTGCCATCGACGTGATGCAGAAATATGTGGATGCTGCCTATGCTGAGGCTAGCATTCGGATAGCAAGCGAGAAACTGAACGAAAGCAAGCGGATGCTGGCTAAGATGAAGCGACTGTATGAACTGGGCGAAAAAGGACGCCCGGATGTGGTGCAGATGGAATCGCAGGTGGCGGAAGATGAATACAATCTTACGCATCAGGAGAATGTGGCAAAACAGAATCTGCTCGCCTTGAAATCAGCGATGAATTTTCCGGTGGATGAAGAGCTGAAAATTCTGATTAATGAGGAGCAGAATTTGAAGTTAACGTCTGATAATAAAGAGGTTCCTGAATCTGGAGTAAACTACGAAACCGTTTACCAGGGTTTCCAGCATATTTCTCCCGATTTGAAGTCGGCAGAATACGAAGTGGAGCGGGCACGGTATGATTACAAGATTGCAAAAGGCAGATTGCTACCATCACTCTCTCTCGGTGGCGGCATTTCTACCAACTATTATAAGAATCTCTCTCAGAAAGGGCAATACGATGGGTTTGCCTCGCAGTTTCACAACAACCAGGGCGAATACCTCGCGTTGACCCTTTCCATACCTATTTATAATAGCGACCGCTGGCACAGCGTGAAGAAGGCACGCAACGACTGGCAACTGGCGCAGGTGAACCTGGAGGAAACCCGTCGCAAACTTCACGACCAGATAGCCCAGGCGGTAATGGATGCAGAGGGTTACGCCAAGGAGTTGCATCAGATGCAGAAGAAGGTGGCCTCCGATTCGCTCGCCTATCACATGTCGAGCCGCAAGTTTGAGGAAGGAATGCTTTCCACCTTCGATCTTCATACCGCAGCCCAGACGCTTCTGGAAAGCAGAATCAAGGAACTCCAGATGCAGATGCTGCTCATTATCAAACAGAGATTGGTTGCTTATTATCAGGGAGAAAATTTAATAAGATAAATTATGGATATAAAGATAGAAAAGAAAAAATATCTCGTGCCTCGCAAGTACTGGGCATGGATTGGCGGAGGAGCGGTTTTGATTGCAGTCCTCATTTGGTTGGGATTGGGCAATTTCTCTTCCACCCTGAAGGTGGACAGGAAGGGATTGAGCATCGGAACCGTAGAGAAGGCGCAGTTCAACGATTATGTTTCGGTGGATGGACAGGTGGTTCCTATCTCCGTGGTACAGATCAGTTCCGAGGAAGGCGGTATTGTTCTGGAGAAAGTGGTGGATGAAGGTGCCCACGTAAACAAGGGCGATGTAATCGTGAAACTGAGCAATTCGAATCTCGATCTGGAGATTCTGAATGCCGAGAGCGAACTTGCCGAAAAGCAGGACATGCTTCGCAACACCCAGATATCGATGGAGCAGGACCGCCTGAACAATAGCAACGAGGAACTGTCGCTTTCGCAGGATGTCATTACCAAGCGCCGCTCCTATCAGCATCAGGAGGCGTTGCACAAGGAAGAACTCAATTCGCGCGAGGAGTATCTGAAGGCTAAGGAAGATTACGACCTTGCCGTCAAGAAGCATGCGCTCATCAGCAAGCGATTGAAGAAGGATGCCCAGTTGCGCCGTTCGCAGATGGATCAGATGGGCGATAATCTGGAAGCCATGCAGAAGAATGTGCAGCTGGTTCGCCAGCGCAAGGAGAAGCTGAACATCCGCAGCACCATTTCGGGTGAGATAGGCTTGCTAGATGTGGAACTGGGACAGAGCATTTCTGCCGGACAGAAGATAGGAGTCATCAACGACCTCAGCGATTTCAAGGTGCAGGCGCAGGTGGATGAGCATTACATCGACCGGGTAAAACCGGGGCTCACAGCCACTTTCGACCAGAACGGCAAGCATTATCTCCTGCAGGTTCGCAAGGTTTATCCCGAGGTAAGAGACGGCAGGTTCCGCATCGACTTCATTTTCAAAGGCGTTCGCCCTGGCAACATCCGAACCGGTCAGACTTATTATGTAGATTTGCAGCTCGGTCAGTCGAAGCAGGCAATAATCATCCCTAAGGGCACGTTTTATAGTGTAACGGGCGGTCAATGGATCTTTGTATTAGACAAGAGTGGCAAGAAGGCTTATCGCCGAAAGATAACCATCGGTCGCCAGAATCCTCAGTATTATGAGGTGATTGAAGGCTTGGAGCCAGGTGAGCAGGTTATCGTTAGCGGCTATGAAGCCTATAAGGACAATGATGTATTAGTTTTTAATTAGTAGTGATTAGTTAGTAATGATTAATTAGTAGTGATTAGTGATAAATTGGGCTAACGCCCTTGAAACAGGATATTGATATGAATCATATTATTAACGCATTCAAGAATCTGCCTCGAAGAGGTCAGCACAATTTCGTGAAGATCTTGTGTTTGGCGCTCGGATTGGCAATCAGTTCGGTAATTATTGCCGAGATTTATTTCGAGCAGACTTACGATACGTACTTTCCAGGATGGGAAAGGACGTATCAGATTTCAGAAATGGGCAGTATGCCAAGCTTCAATGGTAGTAAACCTTTTAGTTTTAACCAGACATCTGGAGCGATTGCCCCTGGTGTGAAGGATTATGCTCCAATGGTAGAAGCTGCTACAAGATTTGTTGATATGGATAAAGAACAATGCAAGTTGGAAAATCAAAACAGCATGGAGGCTAACGTTTTGATGGCAGACAGTTGTTTCTTTGATATTTTCCCGCAAAAGATATTGATGGGAAAGGCAAAGGAAACTTTATCTCGTCCGCTATATTGCATGATTGATTCCAAATTGGCAGAGCAAATAGGAGGAAATGTGGTAGGCAAGCATTTTACTATTCCTGAATATCCAGGCAAAACATTCACTATAGGTGGCATCTTCGAGAGCTTTCCTTGGGGCGCATCTCTACATAACAGACAAATTCTGGTATCTTTATGCAGTATAGGAGACCTTTGGGGCTATGATGGCAGAAATCAATGGGTGGGAAATGACAACTATTTCTCTTACATCCGTTTGGCGAAAGGACATGAGATAAGTGAACTTCGTCCTTACATCAAAAAAATGAAGAAAGACCATTTTACTACAGAGTTGACTCAAACGCCAGGATTCACCCTTGACTATGAATTTACTGTACTCAGCGAGATGTTTACCCAGAATTCTTATATCAAGATGATGGGATGGATTTTGGGTATTATAGCTTTCGTGTTGCTCTTCACTTCCGTGATGAACTATCTGCTTATCATCGTAGGAAATCTCGTGACTCGCTCTCGTGAGATGGCTGTCCGAAAATGTTATGGTGCAGAACCAAAGAATATTCATGCTATCATTTTTTCCGAGGCTTTGGTGCATGTGGGGTTGGCGGTAATCCTTGCTGCTGTTCTCGTGTTTCTTTGTAAGGGAACCATCGAGAATTTCCTCTCTGCTCCAATAAGTACGTTGGTGTTCAATCGTGGCAGTTGGATATTGGTTTCCATCTGTTTATTGGTATTGTTGGTGGGTGGATTGGTTCCAGGTTGGCTCTACAATAAGATTCCCGTTGCCATTGCATTCCGAGGATATAATGAAAACCGTAACCGTTGGAAGTTAGCTCTTTTAGGTGTGCAGTTCGTTATTTCGGGCTTACTCTTTAGTTTGTTGTTTGTTGTCAATCGTCAGTATAGCTTGATGGTGAATATGAATCCTGGTTACAATTATGAGAATGTGGCTATCGTACATGTGGATGCTATTAATGGCGATCAACGCAGTCGATGTTTGTCCGAAATCAAGCGTATGCCGGATGTAAAGGAGGTTGCTTCTACTTGTTCTGTTCCGTTGGAAAGCTATGCGGTAAATGGAAATAATTTGTCGTTGCCAGAAGATAGAAAGTCGTTACAGCTTATCCATGATGCAGGGGGAGTAGATGACAACTATTTCAGGATGATGGGAATCGACTTTGTGCAAGGTTCGTTCTTTACAGAACGCAATGACAGTTCTCGTCAAGTGATTATTGATGAGGCTTTGGCTAAGCGATTAACTACACTAGGACATTGGAAAGATGGGGCTGTAGGCAAGCGAGTTTGGATTTCTTCACATTGTAATGAGGATGAAACGATGACGATTTGTGGTGTTGTCAAGAATATCAAATACGGAGCAGTTACTTCTGAGGATGCGGAGTTCAAGAATATGTCTTTCGTTTACTTCTATGCTCCTTGGACGGCTCCCTATATGCTCGTCAAGTTCAATAATCTGACGGAAGATGCCTTAACAGAGTTGAGAAATAAGGTGCAGTCGATGTATCCTAACAACAAGGTGACGGTACTCGACTATGAATCCGAGTTCAAGGCACAGTATGCTTCCCAGCTCAATTTCCGTAACGGAATCCTGGTGGCAGGCATCGTAACGATGATTATCGCCCTCTTCGGATTGGTGGGCTATACGAGTGATGAGGTAAACCGCCGTCGTAAGGAGATAGCGATAAGAAAGGTGAACGGGGCGAAGGTGAAGGATATTCTTCGCATCTTCCTGAAGGACATTATGAAGATTGCCTTGCCTTGCATCATCGTGGGCGACTTGGGGGCTTGGCTGATAGCCAGACAATGGCTGATGTCGTTCAGCGAGAAGATTACGATGACGCCTTTGCTGTTTATCGGCGTTACCATCATCTTGCTCGTCATCATCGGGCTTTCCGTCATCATCAACTGCTACAAGGTGGCGAATAGTAATCCGGTGAAATATCTCAAGGATGAATAAGTCTCCCACAGATTTTCACAGATGACACAGATTTAAGGGCGTATACCCTAATTTAACATTCAACATTTAACACTTAACATTGAACAAAATGATAAAAGTAGAGAATCTTTGCAAGTCATTCCGCACAGAAGATGTGGAGACGATTGCTTTAAATAATGTATCTTTCACAGTAGAAGACGGCGAGTTTGTTGCCATTATGGGACCATCAGGTTGTGGCAAATCCACCTTGCTCAATATCCTCGGTTTGCTCGACAACCCAACTTCGGGAAAATATTTCCTGGGTAATCACGAGGTGGCAAACCTGAAGGAAAAGGAGCGTACGGATGTGAGAAAGGGAGAAATCGGATTTGTGTTCCAGAGCTTCAACCTGATAGATGAATTGAATGTAGAGGAGAACATCGAGCTTCCTCTTACTTACCTCAACATTCCTAAGGCGGAGCGTAAGGCAAAGGTGCAGGCGATTATGAAGCGAATGGCCATCAGTCATCGTGCCAAGCATTTCCCTCACCAGCTTTCTGGTGGTCAGCAGCAGCGAGTAGCCATCGCCCGTGCTGTGGTCTTCGGTCCGAAGCTCATCCTTGCCGATGAGCCTACGGGTAACCTTGACTCCAAGAATGGAGCCGAGGTGATGCATCTGCTTACCGAGCTGAACCACGAGGGCACCACCATCGTCATGGTAACGCATAATGAGCATGATGCCAAGATAGCCCATCGTACCATCCGCCTGTTTGATGGACAGATTGTGGAGGCAGAGGGCAATCAGCTTTAGTACTTCTGTCACTTCTGAGCGTATGACGCTATGCTTCATTAGAAGAGGAATGTCATAAATCGCTTGGTATTAGCCTCTTTCTGCTTCAGCTCTTCTTCCATTCTCTGTATTGCCATCTTGAAGAAGAAGCGGATGAGGTGCTCGTCGGTTGCTTCCGTACGAATCATACGGAGGACAGAAATGTATTCCTGTCGGGCTTCGGATGGGATGATGAGGAGAGGATGATTCAATCTTAAGAGAATGTAGTTGCTGATGAGTCGTCCTGTTCTTCCATTCCCATCACGGAACGGATGGAGATATTCGTAGAAGCCATGGAAGCGGGCGGCAAGAATCATGGGATGAACGGCTGCTGAAACGATGGCTTTTTCGGTAGATTCCAACAGTTTGGGAATTCTGGCGATGAGTTCTTCGTGGTCGCCAAATACCGTGTCGCCTGCAGCCATGTCCGTGGTGGTGTATTCGCCCGGAATAGCTTCTGGAGAACGATAGGAAAGCGTATGGCTGGTAACCCGCCTGTTGATTTCTTTCAGAAGATTCTCGTCGAGTGGATGCTGCGTGTTTTGCATCATGTACTCGAAGGCTTCGAAGTGGTCAAGCATTTCGAAAGCCTCGAAAAGAGTCTTTCCGGCAGGAATCATCCCTAATCCTTTCTCCTTCAGTTCCCGGGTATCATCTACGGAGAATGAGTTGCCTTCAATGGCGCACGAATGGGTAGAGAAGAGTACTTCATTATATTTGATGTACTCTTCTCTATCCATTTTATTGATGATAAGGGTTTGATATTTGCGTCTCAAATCCTCGTATTCCTTGATTTCCTTTTCGAATGCCATAATCTTCTGTATTTGTGGGGACAAAGATACGATTTTTATGGATAAACACCAAACTTTTCTTTCAAAAAATGTGCTTATGTTATGGGATGATGATGCGGAAGGTGGTGATTCCCTGTGCCTTGTCCTGATGGAGCGAGAGGCTGCCGCCGCTTACTCGCATGATCTGGCGGGAGAGGGAGAGACCGATTCCGCTTCCTTCCGGCTTCGTGGTGAAGAACGGGATGAAAATATGAGAGGCTACATCTTCGGGGATGAGACCGGCGTTGTTGCTCACGTTGATGATGATGGATTCCTGGGTGTTGGCATAGGCTTGGAGACGGATAAATGCCTTCTTGCTTGCCGCGGATTGCAAATCTGCGGAGCGGCATTCCTGCTTGTCTTCTCTTTCCTTTTCCTTGAAAGCTTCTACGGCATTCTTCAGAAGATTCGTTACCACGTGAGAGAGGAGGCTCTCATCGGCGTAAACCAGCAAATCCTTGGGAGAAACTTCTATCTCTACTTCGTGGTTGCAGAGCAACGCCATTCTTTCCAGGAATGGTTCCACATAGAAGAGGGCAGGCTGAGGCTGGGGAACATGGGTAAAACGGCGATAGTTGTTGACGAAAGCCAACAGCTCTGTTCCTGTTTTGTGGATGGTTTCCAAGCCTTGCTTCAGGTCTTTATCCTCTGTAACCCGGGTAAGCAGAGTCTCGCTCAGCGAAGTAACCGGCGTGATGGTATTCATGATTTCATGGGTCAGCACACGAATCAGCTTGATCCAAGAATCCACCTCCTGATTGCTCAGTTCGTGGCTCACGTCGCTCAGGGCGATGATGCGCACGTGCTTGTCTTTCAGCATGGCTTGCGTCTCATGCTTTGCCAGGTGTTCATCCTTCAGTTTCTCTTTTACCTGGTTCATGTGGGTAAGCACATCCGTATCGAGCAACCGGAGGGCAGCTTGGTTGTGCTGCAGGATGTTGTCGTGACTATCCACCACCAGGATGCCCGTATCCACCGCATTCAGAATCTGCTCGTAATATTTCTCCCGATCCATCTGCTCCTCTCTCGTATGTTGCAGGAAAAGCTTGATGCGGTTGAGGGACTGGTGTAGAATATTATCTTCCTTAAACCTCTTCTCCGTAGGAAAATTGAAGGAGAAATCCCCATTATCTATCGCATCAAAAAGGAAGGTTACCTTCTTGATGTTACGGCGATAGTGGCGGTAGAGCCAGATGTTGACTGCTACTAAAACTACCAAAATCACCAATAAAACGATGATTGCTAACTGATTATTCATCTGATAACTAAAAATCCGTGTAATCTGTGTAATCCGTGCCTAAATTCATAACCCGTATCGCTTAATCTTATTGTAAAGCGTCTGGCGGGAAATGCCCAGTCTTGCGGCTACTACCGACAGATTTCCTTCACATTCCCTGATGGTTTTCTCTATCATTCGGCTTTCCATCTCGTCGAGCGTCTGAACCTCTTCCAGAGGCTTCTCTTTTCTCTGCTGGTTTCCGCCGTCAATATCTTCGGCAGAAATCATTCCCCCATCAGACAGAATCACGGCTTTCTCGATGGCGTGCTGGAGTTCACGGATGTTTCCGTACCATGGCAAACTGGTAAGTTTTTTCTCAGCCTCTTCCGAAAAACGGAGATTCAACTTATTATATAAATCGCCATATTGATGGAGGAATCTTTCTGCCAGCGGAACGATGTCTGATTTTCTCTGTCTCAGGGCAGGCAATTCCAGATGAATGGTGTTGATGCGATAGAGCAGATCCTCTCTGAATTCGCCATCGTTTACCATCTGCTGCAGGTTGCGGTTGGTGGCGCAAACCAGTCGTACGTTGATGGGAATCTGCGTACTTCCGCCCACTCTTACGATGCTTCTGCGTTGCAGGGCGGTAAGGAGTTTTGCCTGAAGACCGTAGGATAGGTTTCCTATCTCATCCAGGAAGATGGTACTGCCGTCGGCAAGCTCAAACTTGCCCGGTTTATCCACCTTGGCATCGGTAAAGGCACCCTTTACATGACCGAAAAGTTCGCTCTCGAAAAGGGTTTCCGTAATGGCTCCCATATCCACAGGCAGCATTTTCTTTCCACATCTTGTGGATAAACGATGTATCTCGTTGGCTAACACCTCTTTACCCGTTCCGTTTTCGCCCGTAATGAGGATGTTTGCATCGGTTGCAGCAACCTTTTCCACAATACTTCTCAAATTGTTCATAACTTCGCTATTTCCCCAATACATAGCGCTTTGCGCATCTTTTCCACCAGGTTTTCCACCATTCCTGTTAATAACGTTATCCACAGCCTTGTTCTTATCCCTAGCCTCTACCAGCGTGCGGATCATCTTCTCGTTTTCAAAAGGCTTCACGATGAAGTCGGCGGCACCTTCCTTGATGCCTGTTACGGCAAGTTGAATGTCGGCGTAGGCGGTAAAGAGTACCACTTCGGTTTTCGGGCTGAGGCTCTTGATTTCCCTGAGCCAGTACAGTCCCTCGTTTCCCGAATTGATTCCGCTGGAGAAGTTCATGTCGAGCAGCACCACGTCGGGGTGCTCCTCTCTCAGTTTGGCTGGGATGGAGTTAGGGTTGGCGATGGTGATGATGCCATCGAATATGGGTTCCAGCAGCATCCTTACCGTAGTAAGAATGTTGCGGTTGTCATCAACAATCAATATCGTTCCTTGTTTCTTAATCATGGTGCAAAGTTACGAAATATCATAGAAAAGTAGTAATGTTTGTCTAATAATTAGACGAAAAATGCCGATAATGGCGCCAAAAGTTGCTTTTCCGGCAGCTTTTGGCATCCTTATCGGCACTTGTTTATTCAAAATTCTGATTCCTGATGAGGAATTGCTTATCCTAAAAGGGGAATTACAGCTCTATCGGAACCACTATCCTTATGCTGAAGTTGCGGCCCATATTGTAAACGCCTCTTCTGCCTGTAACCTGGTTTACGTCAAGATACTTCAGACGGCTCAGGTGGTTCTGGTAAGCACGGTTGGTAAGGTTCTCGCCCGAAAGATAGAGCGAGAGAAGGCGCTTGCCATGGAGCTTCACGTCGGTACCGGCATACATATTTAATAAGGTGTACGATGGCGTAGCGGTCTCCGTATCGTTGGCTGCGAAATAATGGTTCTGGCGGAGATTGCAATCCATCTGTAGCTTTACGAAGAGATGGTCGAAAGTCTTGCCGTCGCAGACAAACTCATACCTTACATCCGAAACCCAGCGAGGAGCTGGGGTGAATGGCAGATACTTTGATTCGGATGGCTGATGCAACTGAACCGAGTTGACATACGAGAAGGTGTTGCCGATATGCAGATGCTCCACAGGGTGGATGTCGATGCTCGCCTCACCACCCAGAATGCGGGCGTCGCCCGAAGTAAACTGATAGGCTGGCGTGTCGTCGATGAGGACAGGCTGATTGTTCTCATCTGCCAACTTCTCGCTGTAGATGTAATGGTTGATGCGATTGGCAAACAGCGAGAGCTCTGCCGAAATGATAGGCGAAGAATAATCCAGACCAAGGTCGAATTGCCAGCTGTTTTCCGGCTTCAGACTGGTATTTCCCAATTCGTATCGCTGGGTTCCCTCGTGCACACCATTCGATGATAATTCGCTGATGTTTGGAGCACGGAATCCTCTTGCCAGGTTCAGCTTCAGATTGAAATCGGGCAGGATTTCATAAGCCAATCCTATGCTTCCGGTTACTCCTTCAAAGCTGCGCTTAAAGGCCTGGAAGCGGAAGGAATCATTCAAACCGGAATCATTCGATTCAGCATCATCCTCTTCTCTCAAAGCCTCGCTGTGCAGATGGCGATGATCGTATCTGATGCCGCCGCTCAGGTTCAGTTTGCCTATCTCCTTGCTCACCGTGGCAAATACGCCATAATCGAAGAGATGATAGGCTGGAATCAGAAATTCAGAACCTTTATTAATCGACTGCTGCCACATACCGTTGATGCCCGTAGAGAACTTCCAGCCATTCATTTCCGGCGAGAGATAATGCAGGTCGTAATTCATGGTATGGAGCATGAAATTGAGTCCGCATTCCTTCGGATTCTCTTCCTCCTCAAACTCCTGACGGCGGTTCTGCTGATAACCCAGGAGGAACTTCAGATTGCCGTCGCCCAGGAACCAGGAATTATCAAGTACAGCCTTGTAATGATGAATCTGCTGATAAGGCATCGGCTTGCCGTAACTCTTGGCATCGTAGCCTTCCGGAATTTCCAGTTCGCCCGTTTTCTCATCTCTTTCTCCCTCTACGATGCCTGGAGTGAGATGATAATAATCGAGTGTGAGATGCGAATGCCCCTGGCGGTAGTTCCAGCCTAGAAGCTGCGAGAATGCCTGCTCTCTGAGTGATGAACCGAATACATAACCATCGTATTTATTCTTGTAGGCATGCGCCATCTTTCCGCTGTAGCGGGTGTTCCATACAAATCCGCCCTGGTTGCCGGCAAAGTTGAGCGAATAATCAAAAAGTCCGTTGTTGGTTTGATAACCCGTTGAGAAATTTGCTCTCATGTCGCCCTTGGCAAGGGTAGGAGCGGAGTGGAAGATGAGGACGCCTGCCATCGCATCCGAGCCATACATGAGGCTTGCCGGACCTTTCAGAATCTCTACGGAATGAACCGAAGCGGGGGCGATTTCTATTCCGTGTTCATCGCCCCATTGCTGTCCTTCCTGTCTGATTCCATCGTTTACCACTACCACGCGGTTATAGCCCAGGCCACGGATTACGGGCTTTGAAATTCCGCTTCCCGTGGTAATCTGCGAAACGCCTGGCTGGTGGGCGATGGCGTCGATGATGTTGGTAGAAGGTTGCATTTCGAGCTGGCGGGCAGAAACGAAGGAGATGGGTGCGGGCGATTGCTTCAGTTTCTGGCTGCCCGTCAAGCCTGTTACCACCACTTCGTTCAGTTTCACGCTCGATTCCGTCAGCGGCTGGTGTCTGGTAGAATCGCTTGCTTCCTCTTCATGAATGTTTCCGTCCTTCTTATCATGATTTGCTCTGTTTATAGCCATAGCAGGGGCTGTTGCCGATGAGCACAGACTCATCAGCAATATTGATTTCAATATTGTTCTCATTATGTTATTTGTTACCTTATTCTGTTAATATTCAGTTATTTATAAAAACAGAGAATAAGGTGGAGCACGGGTAGATTTTACCCCCTTCGCCCTGCACAAGCAAGGAGAGCAGAAAGCACGGCGAGGGGAGAGATGGAGCACGGCGATGGCAACCCAAACCACGAGGGATGGAGCCAGATAAGGAGTGCTTTGCAATTGGCAAAGCACACAGTCGTGCATGGTATTCTGCAGGGCTGTCAGATGGCCGTCGTGATGAACATGATGGGCACAATCGGCGCAATAGAAATCAGCATGAGTTCCCTGCGCTTCACCATGATGGTGAAACGTAACGGCAAGTAGCATCGGCAAGTAAACCAATAGCAGCAGCCAGGAAATTCTGATTCTCTTATGCGTTATCCTCTGCATTTATCTACAGTCTATGATGATATTTCTAATAATTTGCTAGTCTATACAGAAATATTTTAAAGTATACTTTGCAAAAATACGAAAATATTTCTAACTATACTTCGAAATAATCCAGGAAAACGGCTTGTTTAAGGAAAATTAATGTTTTTCCTATGATTTTCTGTTCCTAAGGTGAAAAGCAAATGGATTGGGCTTACCTTCTAGAGAAAAGGGGATTTTCCTGGAGCTGCGTTCCAGTTGTTCCAGTTGTTCCAATTAATTTTGAGTGGGTATGCATCTTTAGTTTGTCCTTCTTCTTTACTTCTTTGTGTTGTATAACTTATTGATTATTAATTAATTATATATATAAATAGAGGTAGGAGGGATATGCAGAAAAAACAATTGGAAGATTTGGAATCTGGAAGATTTTCTAATCTGCTTTCTTCTAAAAGGCTTATTATCAAGCGGTTAACGCAATCATCAATCTTCCGTATAACTTGAAAAAGGAATGTATCTTCCAAAAAAGGAGCGTTTTTGAGGGCTATATCTGTTTCATTTTTCTGACTTTTGTGCTTTCTTTTGGGGTAACCATGCTCTCTTGTATGTCTGGGAATGAATCTGAAGCAATAAAGAAATCCAGAATTCGGGGTGAAACAAAACTGTTTCTTGGGGAAAATGGAAGTTATCAGGAACGGAATCCCCATTTTTTTTGTGGATTTTTTCCCCACTCATTCCCCCTTTTCCCCACTCTCTGTTTTTGATACGAAAATGATAAGTGGCTGATAATCAGGAGAAGTAGTTGCCTTGCTCATTTTCTGGCACGCATCTTGTGATAATGAATAGCGGGTTCGATAATGAATCCACAACGAAAGTAAATAACAATATTAGTAATAACAGTTTAAAAGATAAGATTATGAAGAAGTTCGTTTTTGCAGCTATCGCAGCTATGGTAATGGTT
>ENA-OROD01001756-OROD01001756.1-human-gut-metagenome-genome-assembly--contig:-NODE-1756-length-16735-cov-6.099760_pt1 | contig 16735 bp, 10 predicted proteins | sample MGYA00242123_ERZ509038 | MGnify/ENA primary metagenome ERZ509038 (study PRJEB26280, sample SAMEA2338719) | human gut metagenome | biome: human gut; feature: human-associated habitat; material: faeces... | reverse complement strand
CCCGCTTATAGTATCCATATTGCTAAGCAGATTCGGGCCGAAATTTAAGCTGGTGACCTACACGACAGTAAGCGCAAACCTTATGATTAGGGAAATCGGCATAGCAATATTCCTTGCGGGAGTGGGGCTTGGGGCGGGGCAGGACTTCGTCTCTACAGTCATAAACGGCGGGGGATACAAGTGGATTGGCTACGGCGCGGTTATAACGGTTCTGCCGGTTGTCATAGGCGGAATAATTGCAAGGCTTTGCTTAAAGCTCGACTATTTTACGCTGATGGGCGTTCTTTCAGGCAGTACTACAAACCCTCCGGCTCTGGCTTATTCAAACGCCACTGCCGACAACGATATGCCGGCTGTCGGATACGCCACTGTATATCCGCTCACAATGTTTTTAAGGGTCTTGTCGGCACAGCTGCTCATAATATTTTTTATTTAATTGCAAGGGTGGGTGTATTTATTAAAAAAGCGGCGCTGTATTTTGCGAGAGCGTCGTGTGAAATCTTAAAGGCGGCGGGAAAAATGCACCAATTTAAAATAGGCGTTGCATTGGCGTTGATTATTTCGGATTGCACAAATGCGTATTTTGCGGCTTTCTAAATTTTTTAATCGCAACGCCAAGCCGTCCGCGCTTATCGGCTATAATATTATCGTGAGCTTGCAGATATTGTATGGCGTATGGAAATGTCATGGCAGGGCTCTTTTATAGCGCATTTTTATTGCTTTATAGAACAATCAAGCAAAGTGGCATTTTCGATGCCGCGGATAGGCTAAGTTTGTACAATAAAATCCATTGTTGCCATTTCGAAAGCCTAATTTTTTTTAATTCCTAAAAATCGCGAGCCAATCCAATATTTCTGTCGGGCAATTCAGCGTACGTAATGCATTGTTTCCATGCAATACTCTCTAAGCCCGAACGGCGTGCTTGCCCGTCGATAAAAACGCATAATTGTATTCAAACTGCAATGTTCCCGAAACCCGCACCCACCGCGCTCTATGCCCAGCATATATTGCGCCTTCCAAAAGAAGGGCAGAGCGGAGTTTAACTAAAATGAGTAAAGTCTTTCTGCTATTCTCTATAAAATATGAAATTTTTGCTATATCTATGGAAAATAAAAAAACCGGCACATTTATCGTACCGGCTTTGCGCTTTAAATAAGAACTTTGGTTATCGGAGATTTAAAACTTGCACGTTAAATCTTGGCGCCGACTTGTTCGCGGGATCGTAAACCAACAGCATAGTCTTGGCGTCGTCCGGGAGCGATATTATGTTTTTGTAGCATGGAATCCATTTGCCTTTTACGCGCTTTGCTATTTGGCAGGTTATTCCCGCATTATCCTTCTTCTTTGGCGAGAATATAAAGGAGCGTCCGGGGCCGATTATGCTTGTCTGCCCGTTTATGTTAAAAGCAACCGATTGGTGCGTCATATTCATTACGGCAAACTTGTTTTTGGGAAGCTCCTTCGGGGAGATATTCATCGGATAAAATCTCGCATTGTTGCCGCTCTTTATCATGAGGGCAAAAATATCGCCTGACGGAACTGGAATTTCAAAGCTGCCGGCACCGGTAAAGTTCTCGTCCGCTTCGGGCTTTTCGGGATTGGGAAGATTGGTTTTCAATCTTGAAAACCGCATGGTTTTGGGGCCCTTATATTTGATTGTCACCATTTGGCGCGGAGAAATTTTGAGCTCATGCCATTTATCGTCCGACTTATAGAATAGATTGGAATCTTTCGATGCCGCTTTTCTCGATGATATTATGCCTGTACCAAAGTCGGGCATGGATATGGAGTTTGCAAAGCCCCATCTATATATTTTTATATTTACGCTAACATATTCTTCGCCCTTTTCCTCTTCCTCCTTTTCACCCTCGGCGTTTGCGGCAGGATTTGAGCCTGATGGAGCCGGAGCCGCGGAGTTTGGCGCAACTGTCGCATTTACTGTCGCGGAACTTTGGTTACCGGAAGTTGTAGTGGTCGTAGCCGTTTGGGCGGCTGCGATAAACGGCAATAAAATGGCCGCAATTAGGTATGGTGTCTGTTTTATTGTCATGTATGGATTCTAAAAATTAAAAAGGCGCGCTTCCCCATGTTGGGGAAGCGCATTTGTTAAACTATATTTCACTGTCGTTGAGCCATCTGAACGATACTACTTTGAAGCGTCTGCCAAGCGCCTTGTTGAGGTCGCTGAGTTCGCTTGTCATTTCGTTTAGATACTCTCTCTTAGACGTAATCGTTTCTTCTTCCTGGTGGCCCATTTCGAGTTCTCTTCCGGTTGTATCAGTCGGTTTCTGACCTTCATTAGATATGAGCGTGTCAGTATCGATATATTCCGGAACTCTCTGTATTACCATTTCGCACCAAGCTTTGCTTTCGATATTCCCCGTTATAGAGTTCTTTATTTCACCGTAGGCCCTGATCTTGAAAGTGTCGGAGCGCACGGTTATAAAAGAGCCTATCTTTGAGAGAATGTCCTGCTGCATGAGGTATGCCGGAGCGCCTGTAGCCTGCGGGCCTATCGCGCCGCGCCAGTTTTCCCAAATATCCTTGGGGTTGGCGTAGTTTCTATAACCTTCAGACTTCTTGATGGCATCCGTCATATTGTTGTCGTCGTCGATTGATATGCACAACTCGTCGTGGAATGCTGAGTTTATAGTGGTGCTGTCGATTGCAGCTTGCAGTACGCCCTTTTGCATGTGCGTAATTTTGTGCGTACCGCCTTTGTCGTCGAATTCCTTATCGAGATTTGTCCTATCGGCGTCCTCTTCGGGCATGGGCAGGGGATCCGCAGTAGTGCTTTGCCCGCCCAGGGAATCCGTATATCTCTGTTCGGCTCCCACGTTTGATACGACGCGGTTGACGAAGTCGGACAGCGAATAGAACGGCCCTCTATCCTTTATGTGCTCAACAATCGCGCATGCGAGCTCTTCAATCTCGTCTTCCGAGAGCGACCTGTACCCCTGCATGACGGTCGGGGAATCCATTTGGTCGCCTGCCTGGAAGGGATCGGCCCTATACGGAGCTTCCCACCTGATGAACGGCACTTTGTCGGGCTCGGTAGTCGGGCTTCCGGAGTATCCTTGCACCTCTTCTCCGTAGTGGATTGATAGAATCGCCTTCCACGCGTCTATATTTGTGGAGTTGACGTTGAAGGGCCCGTTTATCCACAACTTAGAGGCATTCTCATCGAAGTGGTCTTCCGTGTCTATAGAGTCAAGCTGGCTCAATTTCAAGTATTCGTCTTCGTCGGATGTCGTATATTGAATCCTCGGATTGAGCGGATAGGCGTTGCCGGGATCCAACCTTGAGGCGTCCTGCCTGTCGTCGATTCTGTACGGAAGCGTAGAGAAGAAGTATTCGTCCCACAGGACATTGTTTAGGTGCCAGGACATATCGTATATAGCATGGCGGTCTTCTTCAAAGTCGCTTTCGCGTTTGCCGTTCCAGTACTTTGTGCTTTGAGTCCAGTTTATCAGACCTTCGTCGTCGCGCTGATTTGCACCGTCAAGCCAAGATACATGGTAGGAGCGGTCCGGAACAATTCGGCTCGGGCATAGCGAGTTTCCTATTGCAAAGGGCGCTACGAGCGAATCGGGATACCCGAGGTGGTACGAATTGTACCAGTTGTTTGCGCTGGTATTGTCTTGCATGTCCCAGTCGGAGGGCCGGAAGTTTCCAACTCCGAACGAGAGGTTTGCGCTCGCGAGGTTCGCGGGGTTCGACACAACCTCAGTGCGCCTCAAAATGTGGTGTATCGGCGCGGTTTCGGCTCCGATGGAGTCGCGCAAACCAACGTAGGCGTACCCTTGGGTTGGCATATTTATATTGTAGCCAACATTGCTCATACCGTCTCCAACGCCTTCGTCGGAGGAGTATATTTGCGATGATGCCTGCATGTTGCTGGAAATTCTGCCTATTGTGTTGTAGACGAATTTCCCGTCGGTGGTGGCCGATGCCGCCAACTCGTACGGAACATCTCTGCCGCAGTATTCCTGCCCAAAGAATGTCGCGCGGATATCGCCGTTTACAAACAGTCTTCTGTTGAAGAAAGGCTGCGAGCCGGGCGTATTTTCGGCATAAGGCTGGGCGAATATCAAACCGTAGGGTATAAGGGTTGTTTCGTCGCCGCCCGCTGTAATTTGGTCGTGGAGCGTCTTCTGGTAATCGAAATCGGTGCTTTCTACGACTCTTCCATTGAGGTCGCCCTTTACAGACTCAGGCGCAGCGTCGCCGAGGAAGTCCTGACCGTTGTTTATCCTTTGCCCGTACCACCTCCAATAATTGGCCGAGTGGCGCCTCGGATTCAACGCGAGCCAGTTTATATAGTATCTGGCGCGGAAAACTTCCGAACTTATGTCGCCGTTTTCTCCACTCTGCATTGAAGTGATGTAGTCTCTTTCCGCGGCGACGTCGTTCAACTCCGCTATGCCGGTCCGGTCGGTATCGTAGAACTTTTCAAACGCTCTCAATGATGTCAGACGGCTGTTGTTGCGGATGTGTCCGGGCATGTGGAAATTCACCCTGGACGTGTCGCCCGTGCGTTGCCCCGTAGTTGCGCTATATACAAGTGTGGGATCGGGGAAGCTTTGGCGCGCGTTGCCCAGATATATTCTATACCCTCTTATCTGTGTCATTACAGGCGTATAGTCGGTGTACACGCCGGAGCCTGAATTGTTTGTGGAGGTCGGGATTTCATTGAATTTGAATCCGTCTCTCTTCCAGAGCCACACGTTAAGCATCAATTCCTTGTGGTAGTTTCTCGTGCCCAGCTGGCGGTAGAAGTACCTCCTTAACCCCTCCTTTAGATTGGGGAGTCGTTGACCTGCTTGTTCATAATTAGGCATGTATGCGAACATTCCGTAGCCGTTAGGCGTCATATTCGGACCGGCATTGAGGGGGCGGGCGATATTTCCGTTCCCGGCGTGCCAGCCGGTGACGTCCTGCATATCTATGTAATATTGGGATATGTTCGTCGGGGGCGTGTTGTTGTTGACGTCCCTCATATTCAAGTTATATGCGGGATTGCATACCGAAAACTTGGAGCCGGGATTGAGGTCGAAGAGAACATTTGCGTAGCGGAGCGAGGAGTAGTCCCAAGTTGAACCGCTCGAATATTTCAGATAGTGCTCAGATTCCGGGTGCGGAATGTCCATATAGAAGCACCCTCCGAAAGTTCCGACTTCTTCGTACGGCAACATTAGCGCGCGATCCTCGTACGGAGTCTCGTCTTGGCCTCTATATTCAACTGCTCCGTTGGGGCCGATTTCGTTCTGCTTTACAAGGCTTGAAGTGCCTCTTCCGGTTTGGGGGTCCCCAACGTAAGCTACTATGTCTTCCATCACAAATATGACCGCCTTGCCAGGTTCTATGCCCTTTTCGCAGTAGGCCATAAATCTTAGGTCGCCTACAAGTCCGTCTCCGGCATCTGTGTTAACATTGTTGGAATCGTAAGCTGCTATACCGCGCTGGCAGCGGAATAGATAGTTGTTTCTGTCGGTGTTTCCGCCGGAGTTCGGATTTACGAACCTTCCGTGGTAGGCCGACATATACAGATTGTTGAGGTACAGCGGAATTCTCGCAACGCGCGCCGACCATGTCCCGGTTTTATCCATTGTAGCCCTGGCTTGGGTAAGGTCCGGAACGATATTGCCGGTGCCTATTATTCCCTTCCAGTGGTATGTGGAGTTGGTATTGTCGTTTTTCCAAGTTCTGGTCTGCTGCGAAACCGCATTGGGAGCTATGATTTCGCACGGAGCCACGGAGAGCTGACCTGACCTATTGTTGGTCGTGCCGTACCCCAAGGGCAATATTCTATTTGCATAGAAGAATGTCTTTGTGGACATTATATAGGGTAGGGGCGTATTTATATCGTCGTTGGCGTTAGTGTTGGAACGATAGGTGAGCGAATTGTTTACGGAACCGCTGTCCCACATCCAACTGGAGACATCGTCGGGGTTTTGGTAGCCCTGGACTCCCTGGTTCCATATTCCGAGCCTCGACAGCTTTATATAAGTTCTGCGCATGTTGTTGTCATTGCCTATGACATTGTCGGCAAGCGACGGAATTAGCTCGGTTCTTATATCGCGCAGGCACTGAAAGTTTTCCCCGGAACGGTATCCGACGGCAAATCTGAACGAGCCTATCGGATTTTCTTCGCTGGCTTGTATCTGCAAGATGTAGTAGCTGTCTCCGGCAATCCTTGTGTCGTACGGGTTGTAGAGTATCAGCATTGGGATAATGTGTAGCCTGACTCCGTAGCGCTGCTCGCCGTAGTGAACGAAGGTTGGCACATAGAATATCTGGAAGCGCTTGACAACGGGCTTAAAGCCGAATCTGTCGTCTGTCTGCACTCTGTCTTTTAACTTGCCTTCCTCGGGGTCGTTTTCAGTTCTTAGGTTGTAGTAGGAACGCAACTGGCTCCACAGAGGGCCGCCCGGATCCTTAAACAGAAATTTGTCGGAAAAGAGCTCGTTTAGCATTGAGCCGATTGTTGAAGCGCCTTCGTAGTCACCGCCGGAGAGGTCGTCGTGGACAAACATCTGCGGGGGGAACATGTGCCCGAGCCCGTGGTTTAACTTGCTCTTTTCTCCGCGGGGCTGAATTCGGGTTTGCGAGATGTTTTTACCCATCATGTCGTTCCACAGGAGCGGGTACGCAGAGGTTTTGTATTCGTATCCTGCGGTTCCATAGGGACGGGGGAAGTATTCGGGGGCGTTGTCGTTGATTTCATCGCCCGGATCTTCCTCTTCATTAGCATAGTCGAGGCGGGTAAGGCCAAGTGACAGGTCTTTTTTGAAGCCGCCTTCTCTTACGTTTACCAACAAACCTTTTGTGTTAAACGTCACTCCGTGGAAGAATAGTTTGGAAAGCTGGGTTGTGACGGGAACATTGCCGGATTTTAGTATATCTATTTGCTTTACGTCGGTAAGGTATCTCAATGTGGCGACTGAATTCGGGTCTGCGGATTCTTCGTCATTATTGATCTCAAAGGCCTTGATTCCGGCGCTTCCAGATACCGGCACGGTAAGCCCGTTTATGCCGGAGTAGAACGGGAGGCTTTGTATCCTGTAATCAATGTCTTTGAAAATAGTAATGTAATTCTTGGGGGCCACTGCATTCAGCGAGGCTTTCTGGCCTTCGTCTGACACCCACCATGCGATTCGCGTTTCTTTGCCGTCTTCGCGGACTTCGTTCGTTACCGGATTAGGGTCGTTTCTCAGCGTCACAATCGGGACCAACACATGCCCGTTTTTGCTTGCAGGGTCGTCGTACCCTGAATACGAACCTTCGGCGACCGCCCTTACGTATTGCCCGGGATTTAGCTTTTGTGTGGGCTTGTATTGCAAGTGCGAGCCTGTGGTGTCGTTTTCGTCGCGGACCTTATTTCCGGATACGAGCCAAGTGACGGCTTCGTCAACAGTCCTTCTTATGTATTCTTCGCGCTTTTCGTCCTGGCCGATTTTGTCGGGGTGCAGGCGAATATGGCTATACCATACTCCGACCCAGTTGCGGTTTTCGGAGATGGGGTCGTCCGATGAGATGTTTTCGACCTCTTCGCGGTCTATTCCCATCGGATTTTTCCACCATTCGTACTTTTCGTCCTGTTCGAGCTGTTCGATACCGGGCGCGAGTTGCTTTTCAAACATCATCGCGTTGGCTGTTATGCGCTGGTCCGGACCGAGTGTTTCTTGGACTCTCGACATCGCCTGGTATGCTGCGAATTTTGCCGCTTGGCGCGCCTTGAAATCGTACAGAGACTGACGGCTCAGCCTTAGTTGCTGCTGTACCATTGTCGCGAGGGTGACAACCAACAGCACCATAAATCCCATCAGAGCAAGGGAAAGTACGAGCGCAAACGCCTTCCTATCGCGGGGGCGCTTTGAAAGCGCGGTTTTCGATGAGGTAATAGGGTAGTTCATATGGCTTAGTAGTTAAATTCGCGCCGCGTTTAACGCAAGCAAAATTTTTATGTCTTAGGGTTATATTGCTCCCGTAATTTGGGGAGATTTTTTTTAGTTTGTATGCCAAAATTTAAGATTCCGGCGGTGGAAATTTCTTATTGCTTATAATTAAATAGTTAAGTTTTTTATAGCAGCGTATTACCCATAATTTAATTGGGAGGAATGGTTTTTTTTTGCACCTCCAATTCGGCAAGGCAGACGCCGCTTTGTCCAAATATTTAATCGGAAAATTTGCCTCCCTTTTAATATTAGAGTAAAAAGCGGAAATTTTTGCCTATTTTTTTTGGCGGAGATTCTATTTTTTTAATAAAATGTCTCCTCACGCTTCTACAAGTTTTGGGGGAGTTTTACTCTCTAACTGCAAGTAAAGTCGGCGCGAATGGCAAATTGCAATGGGCTTGGCTCGGGTTGGCTATCCAGCCGACGGTTAAGGCGGTGCACGCGTTCAATCGCTGTTGGTTTTTGGTTGGTTCAATTCCTCGGAAAAAGAAATTTTTTCTCGTTCGGCAGATTTTTTACAAGTATTGGTAAGATTATTTCTAAAAGCAGTGCTTCCCGCCTTATGCAGGTGGCGACAAACGCCAGTACCGATAAAAAATCTCCGCGGCGGATTTGGGCAGAAAAAACCCTAAATCCCATTTGCCTTGCGCGAAACTTTAAGACATCTCGAGCATCCGCTCTATCGGCTTCCGAGCCCTCTCTATGACTTCCGCCGAAAGTTCTATTCGCGGCTCGAGCGTTTCGAGACACTTTAAGAGCTTTTCCGGCGTGTTGGAGAGCATGTCGCGGCAATGTTGGGCGGGCTTGCCAGAGACGGGCGCGGAGATGAAGGTCTTGTCGGGAATTTCGCGCCTGAGGCGGTGTATCATCTCGACGATTGTTGCTATTATAAATTTGTCGGAGGGATTTTCGCGGCAGAATTTTATCATTTTTTCCGTGCTGCACACGCAGTCCGAGACGTCCCGCACAGCCTTCGGACACTCCGGATGGCATACGAGCGGCGCCCCGCCAAAAGCTTTTTTGGCTTCGAGCAATTCTTCGGCGTTGTACTGGACATGCGCGCGGCAATACCCGTTCCAGAGAATCATATCGCGCCCGGTTTGCTCTATTATCCATGAGCCAAGGTTTTGGTCGGGGCAAAATATTATTTCCCTGTCTGCGGGAATTTGGCGCACAATATCGAGGGCGTTGCCGCTCGTGCAAATTATGTCGCTTAGCTCCTTCACGCCCGCTCCGCAATTTATGTAGGATATTACAAGGGCGCCCGGGTGCTTCTTTTTAAAGGCCGCCAGTTCGAGTGGCTCGCACAACTCTTCAAGCGAGCAGCCCGCGGCGCGGTCGGGGATTACAACTGTCTTGTCGGGGTTTAATATTTTTGCGGTTTCCGCCATGAAGTCAACTCCCGCAAAGGCGATGACTTTGGCTCCGGCTTTTTTTGCCTGCCTTGAAAGGCCGAGCGAGTCCCCGACATAGTCGGCGACGTCCTGTATTTCCGGACATACGTAGTTGTGCGCGAGTATTACGGCGTCTCGCTCTTTTTTCAGCTCGAGAATGCGTTTTTGTGTGTCCGTGAGCGGAGGTTGCGGACAATCTTTTAGCGGGGGGAATACTGTTGCGTTCATTTCTATACTGTAAATTTAAAAGATATTTTCTGCAATCGCCGGTTTTGTCAAGATATATGGGTTAATCACATTTTATCAAATCGCCAAAAAGAGTTGAAAAAAAAATAAATGGGGCTAATGCATTATTTGTATGAATAAAAAATTTGTTTCGATTCTGGGAATACTCGCCGTGAGCGCGGTGTCTCTTGTGGCCGAGACCCTTTCCGACGGCGACTTGAAAATGCGTCTAAAAGCTTCCCGCGACGGCTCCCAATACAAGCAGGGCGAGCCGGCTGAATTTGTGCTTGAAGTCTCAAGATCGGACAAGCCGCAAGCAGGAATCCGCTTTTGGAGCAGCGTTAGCAAGGACGGGATAAACCCGACCTTAAACGACTGCGGCATTACAGACAAAAACGGCAAGGCTGTAATCAATGCGGGCACACTCAAAGAGCCGGGGGTTCTCAGATGCTCCGTAGGTGTCTATAATCCCGACACTAAGAAAGAGACGCAGCTCATGGCGGGCGCCGCGTTCGAGCTTGACAAAATCCGCCCGGGCCTCTCCGTTCCCGCGGATTTCGCAGAGTATTGGAAGGCGCAAAAGCGCATGCTCTCCGAAATACCGATGAATGTAGATATGAAAGAGGTTCCGTGCGACAATAAAAATGTGGAGCTTTTCGACATAAAAGCCGACACTTTCAAGGGATTTTTAACCGGATACTATGCGCGTCCGAAGGGCGCAAAACCCAAGAGCTGCCCTGCCATACTTTTCCCGCACGGGGCTGGAGTGAGGTCGTCAAACAAAGGGGGGCCGGTTGCTTGGGCGGCGCAGGGGTACATTGCGCTCGACTACAACGCCCACGGCATACCAAACGGCAAGCCGAAAGAATTTTACGAATCGCTCGCGAAGAACGAACTTAAAGACTACCGCTATGTCGGCGCGGACAACCGCGACAACAGCTTCTTCCGCGTGCTCTACCTGCGCACGATGCGCGCCCTCGAATTTCTGATGGACCAGCCCGAATGGGACGGAAAAATTTTGATAGTCAACGGCACGAGCCAAGGCGGCGGGCAGGCGCTCGCGGCGGGCGGACTGTGCGACAAGGTGACGTATGTTGCGGCGTTTGTCCCCGCGATGTGCGACCACAACGGCATAGCCGCAAAGCGCGTCTGCGGTTGGCCGAATCTCTTGCACCCCGACAAGTTCGGCGCGTACGACAAGAGCGTCTATGAGGCATCCCCATATTTTGACGCTGCAAACTTTGCGTCCATGATAAAGGGCGAGGCCTTTGTGACTACCGGCCTGCGCGACAATGTTTGCCCGCCGAGCTCCGTATCCGCCGCGTACTCTAACATAAAATCTCCCAAGACATTCCGCATTGCCGAGGAGGGAAGCCACGCAGTGCCCAGGGATTTTTATGACGAAGGCGCAAACAGAATACACGAGCACGTCAAAAAAATGCGCTCTAAATAGCGGTCGTAAAATTTTTCCTCAAATTGGCGCGCGGATATTTTCCGCGCGTTTTTTATTAGGGAATTAAAAAGGCTCAGGTATTGCGAGAGGCAAATGCGCCATGCACTTGCGGTCTGTGCAAACTCTTTCGCATCAAGATTGCATTTTGATGATGGGCGACTACGAGCCAGAAATATTAAAAACTTAAATAGTGCTCGTGTTTATTGGGATAATCGCGCGCAAAGGCGGCGGTTTTTGTGCGCCAATATTTTTTAAGTGGCGGCAAAGTAAAAATTATGGCGGCTATTTTGCACAACAGGGTTTGGGCGGCGATATTGCTCGCTGGGCTGATATTGCCCGTAGTAGTCTTGGGCGGAGCTTTTGCCCGTAATTCGAGCTTTGGTATTTTATTCAATTCAAGCGGGATATTTTGTAGCCTGTGCCGTTTTTGGGTCGTGCAGGATCGCGCATGTGCCTATGTGTCAGAATGGCGCACGCTATGTGACATATGTTGCAATCCGCACGCTGTTTAGAGACATATTAAAAATGGCCAAAATGTGCAAGTGGTTGAAATATAACATAAACAGAAAGCGAATGTAAGGCTGGCATAACGAATGCTAAAAGAAAAGGCATATGAGTAAAATATTAGGAATAGATTTAGGAACCACGAACTCTTGCATGGCCGTAATGGAAGGCGGCGAGAGCACGGTTATCCCCAATAGGGAAGGCGGAAGGACAACTCCTTCCATTGTTGCATTTACAAAATCGGGTGAAAGGCTTGTTGGTCAGGCGGCTAAACGTCAGGCTATAACAAATCCCGGCAACACGATTTTTTCAGCAAAGAGGCTTATAGGCCGCAAGTATTCGGAAGTTGAAAAGCTTGCCAAACAGTTGCCCTATAAGGTGGTAGAAGGCCCCAACGGAGCGGCGATGATTGAGTGCCAGGTCGGCGACAAAACCGAAAGGTTCTCGCCCGAACAGATATCCGCTATGGTGTTGCAGCATTTGAAAGCCGACGCCGAAGCGTATCTCGGAGAGCCGATAACCGAGGCTGTCATAACAGTCCCCGCGTACTTTAACGACGCCCAGAGGCAGGCTACAAAAGATGCCGGAACGATTGCCGGCCTGAATGTTCGCAGAATAATAAACGAACCTACCGCGGCTTCTTTGGCTTATGGCTTGGACAAGAAAAACGACGAAACAATCGCCGTTTACGACTTGGGAGGCGGCACGTACGATATTTCAATACTTGAAATCGGCGACGGCGTCTTTGAAGTGAAAGCCACCAACGGCGATACCGAACTCGGCGGCGACAACTTCGACTCTGCCATAATGGATTGGCTTATCGACAATTTCAAAAAGGAAAACGGCATAGATCTCCGCAACGACCCGATGGCGCTGCAACGCTTGAAGGAGGAATCTGAAAAGGCGAAGATTGCATTGTCCTCCGCGCAGGAGACCGACATCAACCTGCCGTTTATCACGGCGGACGCGACCGGCCCGAAACACTTGAATGTAAAGCTCACGCGCGCTAAACTCGAGCAGCTTACAGATTCGCTCATTGAAAAGACTGTAAAGCCGTTTGAGGCATGCTTGAAAGACGCGAACTTGTCGAAGTCCGACATAGACGAGCTGGTTCTCGTAGGCGGTATGACTCGTATGCCGAAAGTTGTTGAAACGGCCAACAAGCTCGCCGGCAAAGAAGCCCACAAGGGCGTAAACCCGGACGAAGTTGTTGCGCGCGGCGCGGCAATTCAAGGCGGCGTGTTGCAGGGAGATGTGCGCGACGTTCTGTTGCTCGACGTGACCCCTCTTACGCTTTCAATCGAAACCGCCGGCGGGGTTGCCACTCCGATGATAGAGCGCAATACTACAATACCGAAGAAAGCCTCGCAGATATTCTCCACATACGCGGACAATCAGACGGCTGTCGATATAAGAGTGTTGCAAGGTGAACGTCCGATGGCAAAAGACAACAAACTAATAGGCAATTTCAGGCTCGACGGAATAAATCCCGCTCCGAGAGGCTTGCCGCAGATTGAGGTCACATTCGACATAGACGCAAACGGCATATTGAACGTAAGCGCGAAGGATAAATCCACAGGCAAGGAGCAAAAGATAACCATTACAAATTCGAGCGGCTTGAGCAAAGAGGAAGTCGAAAGACTCCGCAAGGAAGCCGAACTGCACGCGGCCGAAGACGCCAATATAAAAGAGACTGCGGAAGCCCGCAATGAGCTCGACAATATGGCTTACAGCATTGAAAAGCAGATAAAGGAAAACGGCAGCAAGCTTCCGGCGCAAATCAAGGGCGAACTCGAAGAGGGCGTAAAGAAGGCGCAGGAATTGTTGAAGGACAATTCGGCGACGAAAGAGGCTCTCAAATCCGAGACTCAAAAGCTCACAAATCTGCTCGAACAGTCTGCTAAGTACTTCCAGGAAGCGGCGCAATCCTCAGCTTCGGCGGGTGCGCAGCAGGCGCAACCGGGCGCAGGCCAGTCTTCTGAAGCTCCTAAAAACGACGCTGTTGACGCGGACTTTGAAGTAGTGGACGACGACGACTCTAAAAAGTCCTCTTAATAAACGATAAAGTTTTCCCCTTCGGTCGGAAACGGCCGGAGGTGAAACTTTTTGTCTTTTCATTGGGGCGCAAGATTAGTAATATTGGCGTTTATTTAAATTTTCATTAAAAACAAACAGACAAAAACTATGGCAAAAGTAAATATCCAACCTCTTGGCGACAGAGTGCTCGTCAAGCAAGTAGAAGAAAAAGAACAAGTAAAAGGCGGCATCATAATCCCCGATTCCGCCAAGGAAAAATCGCAGGAAGCAACCGTTGTTGCTGTCGGATTGGGTCGCACTCTCGATGACGGGAAGCGCTCTTCGTTTGACGTGAAAGTCGGAGACAGAGTTTTAATTTCCAAGTACGGCGGCACGGAAGTCACCCTCAACGGTGAAAAGTACATGCTACTGCGCGAAGACGACATCGTCGCCATCCTCAAATAACATTTAAAAAATAAAAAATACAAATATGGCTAAACAAATTATTTTCGACGAAGCAGCCCGTAAAAAGATTCTCGCGGGCGTAACGATTCTCGCCAAGGCAGTCAAAGCGACTCTCGGCCCGAAAGGCCGCAATGTCGTAATCGACAAAAAATACGGCGCTCCCTTGATAACAAAGGACGGCGTAAGCGTTGCGAAGGAAATCGAACTTGAAGACGCCTTTGAAAATATGGGCGCCCAGATGGTCAAGGAAGTTGCGAACAAGACTTCCGACAATGCTGGCGACGGCACTACAACTGCTACAGTTTTGGCGGAGGCAATCTACCGCGAAGGCTTGCGCAACGTAGCGGCAGGCTGCAACCCGATCTTTGTAAAGCGCGGCATCGACAAGGCTGTTGACGCGGCAGTAAAAGAACTTGCCAAGAATTCCAAGACTGTTAAGGACAGCGAGGAAATCAGGCAGGTTGCCACCGTATCCGCCAACTGGGACAAGGAAATAGGCGACATCATTGCCGAAGCCATGAACAAGGTCGGCAAAGACGGCACAATAACTGTTGAAGAAGCAAAGACAATCGAAACCTCCCTCGACGTCGTCGAAGGCATGCAGTTCGACAAGGGCTATCTCTCGCCCTACTTTGTCACCAACACTGAAAATATGGAGTGCGTTCTCGAAGACGCATACATTCTCATACACGAGAAGAAAATTTCCAACCTCAACGAGCTCCTGCCGATATTGCAGGCTGTTGCCAAGACCGGCAAACCGCTCATGGTTATCGCAGAAGACGTCGAGGGCGAAGCGTTGGCGGCATTGGTTGTCAACAAATTGCGCGGCATGCTGAATGTGTGCGCCGTAAAGGCTCCGGGATTCGGCGACAGGCGCAAGGCAATGCTCGAAGACATCGCAATCCTCACAAACGGCCGTTGCATCACCGAAGACTTGGGCATCAAGCTTGAAAATATACAGCTTGCGGACCTCGGCAAGGCAAAGCGCATAACAGTTGGCAAGGAAAACACGACAATAGTCGAAGGCGCCGGCAAGTCTGCCGACATCCAGGCGCGCGTAAAACAGTTGCGCAAGGCCATTGAGGAAACAACCTCCGATTACGACCGTGAAAAATTGCAGGAACGTCTGGCTAAATTGTCAGGTGGTGTAGCTGTTCTCTATGTAGGTGCTGCTTCTGAAGTAGAAATGAAGGAAAAGAAAGACCGTGTGGACGATGCTTTGCGTGCAACTCGTGCTGCTATCGAAGAAGGTATCATCCCGGGTGGTGGTGTAGCTTATATCCGTGCTATTGATTCTTTGGAAGGAATGAAGGGTGATAATGCCGATGAAACAACTGGTATTGGTATCATCAAACGCGCCATCGAAGAACCGCTTCGCGAGATTGTTGCTAACGCTGGTAAAGAAGGTGCGGTAGTTGTTCAGAAAGTACGTGAAGGTAAAGGTGATTTCGGTTACAATGCCCGCACGGACGTTTACGAAAACTTGCACGCTGCCGGTGTAGTAGATCCTGCTAAGGTTGCTCGTGTAGCTTTGGAAAATGCAGCTTCTATCGCTGGTATGTTCCTGACTACTGAATGTGTAATTGTAGAAAAGAAGGAAGATAAACCTGAAATGCCAATGGGCGCTCCCGGAATGGGAGGAATGGGTGGAATGATGTAATTCCGGTTTCCTATTAGAGAATATAAAGAAAGAAGAACCGCTTTCCCTGATAAAGGGAAGGTGGTTCTTTTTTTTGTGTTCCCAAAACATCTCATTCTCCGATTTGTTCGGTTATTGGAATACTTGTATATTTATTGTCTAATTTATTAATAAAATCGTGAGATGTCAAAAGTATTAGGATTTATGAAGCAAGTGGCCCGTGGGCTGCAAGTGGAGGGAAACTTTGGAACTGCTCATGTTTATCGCAGCAGTCTCAATGCCATTATTGCTTATCGTGGGAAAGATGATTTTGCCTTCAATGAGGTAACTTCAGAGTGGTTAAAAGGGTTCGAAGTTTATCTTCGTAGTCGTGGGTGTAGTTGGAATACGGTTTCTACCTATCTTCGTACCTTTCGTGCCGTTTACAATCGTGCCGTCGATCTTCATCGGGCACCATACGTTCCGCATCTGTTCCGTTCGGTGTATACGGGCACTCGTGCCGATCATAAACGTGCCCTATGTGACGATGATATGAAGAAAGTGTTTTGCAAATTGTCGCAGTCTTCGGGTGCATCTTCGAATATGCGCCGTGCACAGGAATATTTTATGCTGATGTTTTCGCTTCGCGGTATGCCGTTTGTCGATCTTGCTTATCTACGCAAGAGTGATTTGCGTGATAATGTAATCACGTATCGTCGGCGTAAAACAGGCCGTCCCCTGTCGGTGACGTTGACTCCGGAAGCAATGATTCTGGTAAAGAAATACATGAACCGTGATTCTTCTTCTCCTTATCTCTTTCCATTTTTGGAAAGCCGAGAAGGAACGAAAGAGGCGTATCGTGAATATCAGTTGGCGTTGCGTAGCTTTAATCAACAACTAATGTTGTTGGGAGAGTTATTAGGATTGGGTGATAAATTAAGCTCATACACTGCCCGTCATACTTGGGCTACAACGGCTTATTATTGCGAAATTCATCCGGGCATTATCTCCGAAGCTATGGGACATTCGTCCATTACAGTGACCGAGACGTATCTCAAACCATTCCGGAGTAAGAAAATTGATGAAGCAAATAAACAGGTTC
>ENA-OROD01001755-OROD01001755.1-human-gut-metagenome-genome-assembly--contig:-NODE-1755-length-16740-cov-2.844891_pt1 | contig 16740 bp, 21 predicted proteins | sample MGYA00242123_ERZ509038 | MGnify/ENA primary metagenome ERZ509038 (study PRJEB26280, sample SAMEA2338719) | human gut metagenome | biome: human gut; feature: human-associated habitat; material: faeces... | reverse complement strand
CTGCGCGTCGGGAAGCAGCCAGGTGCCTGCCGGTTCGCCCGTGTTTTCGTCAAAGTTGTCTTTTTGTGGTTTTTTACCCAAATTTTGCGTGTTTTTTTGAATATCTTTTATGATTGGAAAAAGCTCTTCACGAAACTCAACATAACACTCTTTGCACCCAACAATTCCCGAGTCCAAAACATCTTGAATGTTCATTTTGCATTTCGAACAAATTTTTTGCATCACTTCTCCACAACACTCATGTCCTTTTGATAAATTATTAACATTATTTTTGTTTTTCGTCAAATAAAATATTGCAATATCATATATACTTTGTTATTATTAGTAATAATAATTTTTTAGGAGTCAAAATGAAACAAAAATCTTATGTTATGATCAAACCAGAATTTGCAAACAAATCAATCATAATTCTTTTGGTCAAAGAAAAGCTTGCATCAAACGGAATAAAAATTGAAGAAGAAGGCTACATTCAATATGATGTTCCACATGCAAGACAACACTATCATGAGCATGTCAACAAACCATTCTACCCAGAACTTGAACAATACTTAACAAGCGACAAGGCATATGGAATGGTTGTGTCGGGAGACAATGCGATTGCAAAAATTCGAGCACTTTGTGGCTCAACAAAAAATCCCGAAAAAGGAACAATTCGCCACAACATTCCAAGACTGCTCAACATGCCTATTTCTGCAACAAAAAATGTTGTTCATTCATCAGATTCGCCCGAAGCTGCTGACCTCGAAATTGCAATATTCCACGAACTCAAAAACAAATATTTGAATAGCAACAAAACAAAATAATAAAAAAAAAGTCGCCATTTGTGGCGACTTCTTTCATTCCGTTGCAATCATGCTTTTTTCTAATCATAATCCAACAACTGCTCATCTCTCCATTTTTGCTCGGTGCGAAAACTTTTTATCATGAGAGCAAGCGGGTCTTTTGTCGCAAACTCTTCGTATTTATCCTTGATTTTATTCGCGATTCGGTCGGAATATTTTTTGAAACCTTCTCTTGACAAGTTCTTCAAATGTTCATTGTTTTCGACATATGAATAGTTGTTTTCGCCTTTTGACAAAACTCCCAAAATATAGTATTGGGGCAAATTGCCATAACCTTTGAGAACATCAAAAAGACATGCCTTTATGTTGTGATTGCTCTCAAAAATATTATTTTCGCGAAATTCATTTTTGATTTCTTCGCGTGCCCCTTCGGTGTTGTTTTTGTAAGATGAAAACTCAACTTTTTTGCCGTCAACATCAATGTATTTTGGAATGGCAACAACAAGGATTGGAAAATCAGAGTTGCGATAATAGTTGTAGTCAATCACGGGGTCAACATTTCTTTCCAAAGATGACGCAACAAGATTTGTCGTTCCGAATATGCTTGAATATTTGCCCAGTCGCAACCCGTCATCAATAATGCCACAAATTTTTTTTTGCAGAACATCTTCGCCCGAATCCAAATAATTTTTGTAGTTGTTGATTTGATGGACAAAAATATTAAACTCTCCTTTGCGGTTTAATTCATTCATTTGTTCCAAAAGATAAATTTTTATTTCTTCGCGATTTTTGAAATTGTGTTTTGTTGTCATAACAATCCTATATATCTTTCATTGTGAGAGCAATTCTCTTTTTAATTGGGTCAACAGAAAGCACTTTGACTTGAACATGGTCGCCAACTTTGAGAACTTCGGACGGGTGCTTGATATAGCGGTCGCAAATTTGAGAAATATGAACAAGTCCGTCTTGATGAACGCCAATATCCACAAATGCACCAAAGTCAATAACGTTTCGAACAACGCCCGAAAGCACCATACCCTCTTTTAGGTCTTCAAGCGAAAGCAAATCACTGCGGAGCACTGGTTTTGGCATTTCTTCACGAATGTCGCGACCAGGTTTTATGAGTTCTTTAATCATGTCAACCAGTGTTGGCACACCAACGCCAATCTTTTTCGCAACCTCACTTTCTCCAATATTTTTAACAAGAAGTGGAAGACTTGTCAAGTTGTTATTTTTTACATCTTCTTCCCCAAGTCCAAACAATGCCAAAAGTTTTTTTGCTGCTTCATAACTTTCTGGGTGAACGCCAGTGTTTTCAAACACATTCTTTGAGCCCACAATTCGAAGGAAGCCCGCACATTGTTCATATGCTTTTGCACCAAGTTTTGGCACTTTGAGAAGTTGTTCACGAGATGAAAAACTCTTGTTTGCTTTTCTGAACTCAACAATATTTTTTGCAATGCCTTGATTTAGTCCCGAAACATAAGAAAGAAGTGAAACAGACGCCGTGTTGAGGTCAACACCAACAGAGTTGACACAGTCTTCAACAACACCCTCCAAAACTTCGGTGAGACGGTTTTGTGGCATGTCGTGTTGATATTGTCCAACACCAATTGATTTGACATCAATTTTAATCAATTCTGCAAGTGGGTCTTGAAGTCTACGAGCGATTGACACCGCCGAACGCAAAGAAACATCATAATCAGGAAATTCTTGTGCACCAAGTTTTGATGCGGAATAAACTGATGCTCCCGCCTCGTTGACAACTGCATAATTGAGTTTGCGTTCAGGCGTTTGAGCGATGAGTTTTGCAACAAAGATTTCTGCTTCTTTTGAAGCGGTGCCATTGCCGATTGAAATGATGTCAACATTATGTTTGAGAATGAGTTGACGAAGTTTGTAGATGCTTTCTTCAATCTTTGATTGAGGCGGGGGTGGATAGATGACAGTTGTGTCAAGAACATCGCCATTTTTGTCAATAACTGCAATTTTGCAACCTGTGCGATATGCGGGGTCAAGCCCCAAAATGATATTGTTTTTGAGCGGTGCGACCATGAGAAGCGGTTTGAGGTTGACTTCAAACATTTTAATTGCTTGCTCGTCCGCTTTGTCTGTGAGATTATTTCTGCACTCATTTTCAAGTGAAGGGAACAAAAGTCTTGAAAAACTATCTTCAATAACCTCGTCCATGAGATCATTTGTGTATGGATTATCTTTGACAAATGCTTGTTTCATGAGTTTGTGAGCAAGTTTGTCAGAATATTTTATTGAAACTTTGAGGCAGCCCTCTTTTTCGCCACGATTGATTGCCAAAATTCTGTGTGAAGGGATTTTTGCAACAGGCTCGGAATATTCTTTATACATTTCATATGTTTTTGAGTTTTCATTTTCAACAAGCACGGTTTCAATTTCAGCAGTTTCAACAATTGATTGTCTGAGCGTTTTTCTGATTTCGCTGTCGTCTGACATATATTCAGCAATAATATCTTTGGCTCCTTGCAAAGCACTCTCCACGTCTTCCACGCCTTTTTCTTCATCAACATAGTCTTTTGCAAGTTCTTCAACGCTCTCATGAATGTCCTGTGCAAAAATCAAATCAGCAAGAGGTTTGAGACCTTTTGCAATTGCCATGCTTGCCCTTGTTTTTCTTTTTGGTTTGTATGGACGATAAATATCTTCAACCTCAGTCAGAGTTTTTGCAGCGTCAATTTGTGCTTGAAGTTCGTCTGTCATTTTTTCTTGTTCAGTAATTGATTTTGAAATCTCCTGCTTTCTCTTTTCAAGATTGCGAAGATAAACAAGTCTGTCGTTGAATTCACGTAGCACTTGGTCATCGCATGAGCCTGTGAGTTCTTTTCTATATCTTGCAATAAATGGGATTGTGCAGCCCTCGTCAATGAGGTTTATGATGTTGTTCACATAATCCAATCTGATGTTAAATTCTTTTGATAAAACTGATGCAATATCCATATTTTTGTTCCTTCCCTTTTTTTATTTTTGATAAACAATTTTGCCTGCCAAAACATTCTTCTTGATGTCGGCAGAATTTGAAAATTTCACCAAATCAACAATATTTTCAATGTTTTTTTGCGATTTTTTTGCATTTATGAGCAAAAAACTTGCAATTTTGTTGTTTTCGGGACAAAGCCCACACACACCCGTTGCCCAACAAAGCACATCTTTTTCACTCAAAATATCCTCGTCATTCATGCTTGCTCGGCACACGCAAAGGGCTGCTCTCATGTTTTCAAACATATCAAGTCCAAACTCATTTGGAGTCCAAAACCCAACATCTTTTTCGTAGTTTTTCACAAGCCCCAAAGGTTCAAATCCAAGAGCCGAAAACATATTTGTTTTTGGTGCAATAGTGAGCAAGACATCGCCCATTTGAATAATGTCTTCTTTGTCAAGGCACACATTATTTGTCGACACGAGTTTTCCGTCAAGCATTCCAAAATCTCTTGCGACCTCAATCGGCGATTTTGAATACTGGGTTGAAATTTCGCCCGCTCGCATGAGAGATTCATAGAGATTTGTGTAAATTGCATGTCCATTTTTATGTGCATACGTGACTTTTTCATCAATCTCGTCCGGCGAATCCAAAATGAGATCAACCACCACTCCGACTGTGAGATTTCGTTTGTTGAGTCTTTTGATTTTTTCAAGCAATTTCAAATCTCCGCTGACAATTTGAGTTTCAATCCAACACTCTCCAAATGCTTTTGCCAGTTCAAAATCATTTATCTCTTCAACAATTTTGGAATAGCCATTTTCAAAATAGAGTTGTGTCACTCGCCGAGCAATTTCCTTTGGGTCAAAAACTTCTTTTGCAATCTCTTTTGCAACTCCACCAAAATTCGACACAAAATTTGGAATTAAGATTTCATTTTCGCAGTCCCAAACTTCATCCGCATTAAAATTATTTTCTCCCACAAACACGCCATTATTGATGCAAACATCTCGCTTCTCAAACTTGTTTTGACGCGTGGAATACACTTTGACATTTTTTAATCTTATATTCAAACTTTCACACCCTTGTCATATTTCAAATATTAAAATTGAGTATACTACAAATGGAGGTTTTTTGCAAATGAATTGCGACGACAGAATAATTTTGCACTGTGATATAAACAACTTTTTTGCGTCTGTCGAATGTGCCACTCGCCCCGACCTTGTTGGTCGTCCAGTTGCTGTTGCGGGCGACCCCAAAAAACGCACAGGAATCATTCTTGCGAAGAATGAAATTGCAAAAAAATATGGTGTTGCAACGGGCGAACCAATTTGGCAAGCGATGCAAAAATGTCCAGATCTCATCTGCCTTGCGCCACACCACGCGCTCTATGAAAAAATATCCAAACGAATCATTGAAATATACAAATGCTACACTGACCAAATCGAACCTTTTGGCATTGACGAGTGTTGGCTGGACCTCACGACCTGCCAAAAACTTTTCCCCGACGCCGAAAAGGTCGCATATGAAATCAGACAGCGAATAAAAAATGAGATCGGTGTCACCGCATCAGTTGGAATTTCGTTTTGTAAACTTTTTGCAAAACTTGCTTCTGATATGAAGAAACCAGACGCCACAACTTCAATCCATCGCGACAACTTCAAACAAATCATCTATCCTTTGCCGATTGATACAATTATTGGGATTGGAAGACGCATGAAAAAAAATCTTGTTCGCATGAACATAAACACACTTGGTGACCTTGCCCAAGCAGACATTCGTGCGCTGCAAGCAAAGTTTGGCGTTGTTGGAGTGCGACTCAAAGAAAAACTTTTGGGATTTGATTTTGACCCAGTTGCAAATGTTGATGACCTCGACCCCGTCAAAAGTGTGGGCAATGGCACAACAACCATAAAAGACATTTGCACCGAACAAGAAGTCAAACAAACAATTCAATACCTTGCTTGCTCCGTGTCGAGCCGTCTTCGCGAAAAAGGTTTTCGTTGTGCAAATATTGGCGTTTCAATAAAAAATGCTTCGCTTCACACTCTTCATCACGAAAAAACAATCATGCTTCCCACAAACGACGAAATTGAAATAGCAAAAGAAGCAATGCGGATTATTCATGAGTTTTGGGAGTTTGGCGAGCCAATCAGAGCCGTGCGACTTTGTTGCAGCACGCTTTCTTCAACAAAAGGCAATGAGCAAACGAACTTTTTTTCTGCACTCACTTCAAAAGCGGACAAAATTAACGCCGCGGTTGACTTTCTTAACAAAAAATATTGCCGCAAAGTCGTCAAACTTGCAGCAATAACAAAATCGGATTTCATCAATTCTGATTCTTTTGATTAGAGCGTATAACTATCAATCACACCGCCACCAAGACAATTTTCGTCCGCATCATATAGCACTGCGAATTGCCCTGGGGTGATTGCACGTTGCTTTTCAAAAAACGAAATGTCCACATCGCCATTATCCAAAATCTTTACCTTGACTTTTTGGTCTGGCTGACGATAACGAAATTTTGCAAAACATTCAAACTCATTTTGCTCTGGCTGCTTTGGAATCCAATTAAAATTCTTTGCAATCAGGCTTTTTGAAAAAAGTTCATCGTCCTCCCCTTGCGAAACATACAAAATGTTGTTTTTGAGGTCTTTGTGTGTGACAAACCACCTTTCCCCGTTTCCGTCCGCGCGTCCACCAATGTTGAGCCCCCTGCGCTGACCCAAAGTATAATACATCAGACCTTCATGGCGTCCAACAACTTTTCCATCACGTGTGCAAATGTTGCCCGGACATGCTGGAAGATAATTCTTTAGAAAGTTTCGAAAATTTCGTTCACCGATGAAACAAACGCCTGTCGAATCCTTTTTCTTTGCGGTTGAAAGTTTAAGTTTTTCAGCAATTTCACGCACTTTTGGCTTTTCTATGTCAGCAAGCGGAAAAATGACTGATGAAAGTTGATTTTGTGAAAGTTGATTGAGAAAATATGTTTGGTCTTTGTTTTTGTCTTTTGATTTTTTGAGATAGAACAAACCGTCTTTTTCTTCAACTTTGCAATAATGACCTGTTGCAATATAGTCTGCACCAATCTTTTTCGCAAACTCCAAAAATGGTCCAAACTTGATTTCTCTGTTGCACAAAACATCGGGATTTGGCGTCCGTCCATTTTTGTATTCTTCAAGAAAATACTCAAAAACTCTGTCCCAATACTCTTTCGCAAAATTTATTGAATAATACGGAATGCCAATCGCATTGCAAACGCGTTTGACATCTTCATAATCGTCCTCTGATGTGCAGTTTCCATTTTCGTCATTCTCTTCCCAATTAACCATAAATAGTCCAATGACATTATAACCTTGCTCTTTGAGAAGATATGCTGCAACAGACGAGTCAACCCCGCCACTCATTCCACAAACAACTGTTTTCATTTTATCTCCTTTGGATCGTCTGGAATTGACACCGGAATTTTGTATTTGCCAGTCGCGATTGCGATAAAGTCAAGCACCCAAAAAAACAACGGAAACGCCGCAGGAATGGCAAAAAACTGAATAAAAGTGTAATAAAAATCAGGATAGACTGTCATTGCGGCAAAAATTGTTGTTATTGTTGAAAAAATCAATGAAAATGTTGCCTTGATATATCGTCCCAAATAGAAGTTGTGTGCGCCATAAAGCCCCAAAAATCCGCAAAGCAAAAGCGCTTTCCAGCGTTTTGCATCTTCCGGCCAAGACGAAACATAGAGCACCTTGTCCTTTTGATGTTTTCTAACACAGCGTTTTCCTGCTTTGTTTGTGACAAGATTAAGACGTGAAAAAAGCAGCCCACACTCTGGACATTTTGGTGCATTAAACAAGCACTTTTCTCCACATCGAGGACACTTTTTGACCTCACTTCTTCGATACTTTGCCACTAAACTTCAATCTCCACCAATTTGTTATCAACTTGGTCGCACGATGTCAAATAATATTTCACGCCATTTTTTTCGACCAATGCATCTGCTCTGATATTTTTTCCATGCAAATGACCATACACAACCGCCGTCACTCCGTTTTGTTCAAAAAGTGCAGTCATTTCGTTTGACGAGCGCTTTGAGTCAAATGGCGGAAAGTGTGTGAGCACAATGATTTTTTCATTTTCTTTTCGAATTCTTTTTGCATCGTCAAGGGCAAGACCCATTCGCAAAACTTCGCGAGCAAACAACCTGTCATCTTCAGCGGTGTTTTTATCCCCTGTGCTCCAACCACGACAACCGCAAAAAATGTAGTCGCCAATTTTCACTGCGTCATTTTGAAGAGCATAGCACCCTGACGGCAAAAAGTCGCGGACTGCACTAATGCTTTTCCACCAATAATCGTGATTTCCTCGAATCACAATTTTTTTTCCGGGAAGAGCGGCAAGATAGTCATACAAGCACCCTGCGTTTTCAATTTTCATTGCCCAGCACAAATCCCCGCAAATCAAAACGACATCGTCGTCATTCACCCTGCTTTTCCAGTCTTGAGCAATCATATTCTCATAATTTTCCCAATTCCCACCAAAAACATCCATTGGTTTGTCGCCGTCACTGAGATGCAAATCACTGATTGAATATATTTTCACTAGTTAAACCTTTTAAGAACAGTTTGAACATCACGCATGTCACATTTGCCAGCATACTGAGTTTTGAATGTCTTCATGACATTGCCAATTGACTTGTCTTCAATTTTTTCAATAATGGCATAGATTTCATCTTGACTCATCATTTGTGGAAGGAATTTTGAAATAATCTCTTTTTGTCTTTCAATTGTTTCAATCTGTTCTTGATTGTTGACTTTCTTGAAATTTTCGCATTCTTCTGTGAGTTCTTTTATGGTCTTTTGCAAAATTGCAACCATGTCGGCGTCAACAAGTTCTTCGCCTTTTTCTCTTTTTTTGATGCCTTCAAGCATTGCCTTGTTCATCACGACTGAAAAGATTGAGCGAGCAACTTGGTCGTGGTCTTTCATTGCCTGAATATTTTGTTTTTTTATTTCATCAAGTATCATATTTTCACCTCTATGCCTATTTTAACAGCATAAAACTTTTTTTGCAACAAATCTTTGTTTAATAATTTGCATCAATTTGCAAACACTAATCTGGGAGGTAAATATGTATATTGCAAACATTATCGCGTATATTCTTGTTCTTCTTGGCGCCGTAAACTGGGGACTTGTTGGCATTTTTGACTGGAACTTGGTTGGAGCAATCTTTGGCGGAACAAGAGCGGTGGGCTCAATCATTGTTTATTGCATCATTCTTGTTGCAGCACTTTGGCTCATCATTTCCCCATTTCTCACAATGGGAAGACTCACTTTCACAAGAGAAAGATAGTCAATGCATCAAAAAACACGAGGTTTCCCTCGTGTTTTTTGTTAAGGACAATTACTTAATAGTTTTAAAACTATTGTTAAACCAATGCAACAATTTGAGTTTGTGTTTGAGTTTCGGCTTCTTTTTCTGCTTTTTCTTTTTCTTTTTGACGATTAACCAAATAATATGAACAAAGCACCAAAACAACAACACACAAAACTGCAATCAATATTCTTTTCTTTGTTGTATTCATATTTCACCTCAATTTGCCTCATTATAGCACTGCAAAAACACATTTTCAAGACTCAATTTTGCAAATTTGCAATATCTTTCAAAATTTGTTTGAGACACGCATTTTTTATGCTAATATAAACATATGATTGGAATTGATATTATTGAAACAAAAAGGTTCAAAGAACAAAAGCCTTGCTTTACAAAAATGTTTTGCGAACATGAGCTTGAATACGCAAACAAATTCTCTGACCCTCATGTGCATCTTGCTGGATTTTGGGCAGTAAAAGAAGCATTCTTGAAAGCACTGGGAACTGGAATCACTTCGCTTGAACTCAACAAAATTTATGTTTTGCACGACGAGTGCAACAAACCATATTTGGAGATTGAACAAAGCACCAAACAAAAACTGGGCATCGCAAATAATGTTGTTGAAATTTCAATATCTCACACAAAAGAAATTGCCTGCGCCATCTGCATAATAAAATAATTTTTAGACAAATTATATTAAGGACTTAACAAAAAGTCCTTTTTTTGTTTAGAAAATTTTTATTGGGAGATATTTCTTATGAAAAAATTTAATAAATACAAAAAAGAACTCACTGATGAAAAAGACCGTATTGTCGCTTTGTATGGCGTTGACATCACGCAAAGTTTATATCACGAATACTTGGGCGACGAGCATAGTATGAATATGAGAGAAGATGTCGCAAATTTCTTCGAGAACGAGAGCAACCAAACTCACGAAACCGAACTCGCAAACGAGAATTTTGACGACCTCAAAACTCTTGAAAACTACGAAAAGGATATTTCTGGTGACTAATACGCAACAAATCAAACGTGGAGATATATTTTACGCAGACCTAAGCCCAGTTGTTGGAAGCGAACAAGGCGGACTTAGACCTGTTCTTGTTGTGCAAAACAACATCGGAAATAAATATAGCCCCACAATCATTGTTGCCGCAATCACCTCACAACTAACAAAAGCAAAATTACCCACTCATCTTTCACTCCCCGCCGACACCTTCAACTTGCCAAAGGACTCAGTAATCCTTTTTGAGCAACTTCGAACAATCGACAAACGCCGCCTCAAAAATCATGTCGGCACGCTTGATGACCGCTTTATGAGAAAAGCAAACGAAGCCCTCGTCATAAGCCTCGGACTCCTCGGTTAAAAAAGCCAGCAATATATGCTGTATCTAATCTTATTTTATCAATGACTCATACTCTATAATATCCACAAAATATTTTTCAAAACAAATATTTGAACAAATATCCACAAAGTCGTTATGTCGAATTGAAACATTACATATTCTGTCATTTCTCATTTTTAACTCGTTAATGCTATTTTTAGGCACATAAAACAAAAATAATTTCTTATTGACATAATCATTTAGAATAATATACCAATCCTCTATTAAATGCCTTTTATCAGGGTTTATCCAATAAACATCATTGTTCGCGTTTATTGATGCAAAACTTGTGTTATATTTATTTATATTAAATCCCTTTTCATGAAAAAATTTTTTTGCGGTTTGCATCTTTATATTTTTTGTCTTAACTTCACCATTTATTCCAGTCAAAAGCCAATCAAGACTATTTTCTTTAATTGTTTTTTCAATTATCAGCATTACAATACCACTGATTGATTTGTTGTTTTGAATTAATATTTTTTGAAAGTTTCTATATTTTTCTTCTTGAATTTCCAATTCTACATCAAACTTCATTTTCTATCTCCTTTTTCTTTTTTTCTCTTTTCTTTCCATTCTTCTTTGGCGCGACTGTTTATCTGTAATGGTGGAACACTGCAAATTAAAACAACCGCAATCACAACTGCAAAAGTATCAATTAGCGCTGCTGTTGATTTCATTGCAATAGCACTTGATAAACTCGCAACCAAGCCAAGAATGCCTGTGATTATTATTGAAATTTTGTGTTTCGCAAAAGATGCAATAATCGCATATAAAACCCACACTCCCAACATATATCCAATCATACTCGCGACAATCATTTTAACCACCCATATTATTCTTTTGATTTTCATATCTTTCTATTTGTTTTTTGTATTCTTCACAAATAGAATTTTCAGAAATATATGACAAAGTTTTCACTAATCTATGTTTATAATCATCCGTCAAGATTTTTACAAGTTGAGCATCAGAACATTTGATTTTTCCACTTACAGTGGCGACAATTATTCCAGATTTTTTAAAATAATAATCATATCCAAATTCATAATCAAAAATTTGATCATCTGGAGGAATGGAATTTACAAAAGTATATGTCCTCCAATCATCATTCATCGTTAAATTGAATTTTTTTAAATCTTTTGGATAATCATTTTCTGAGAAACCTATTCTTTCATTAGAATCTGGCGAATTCCAATCAATATAAAAAGCTTTGCCATTTCCCAACTTAATTATTTGTCTTAAATTATTATTTATCGTTTCACTGCAAGCAATGCTTTTCACAATATTATTATCAGTTACATTCAAAACACATCCCGAAGGGACATTTTCTATACTAACAATATCATTTGCTCCATTTCCAAGAATGTGCATATCTCTTTTACCATCATTAACATCCATAATTCCAATAATAACTTCAACAGTTTTTGTTGGATTTGAAAAAGTAAAATTTCTACTAAGTTCTCCACGATATTCAATTAAATTATCAGCTAAATATGATAGCAGCCCGTATCTATACGACTCAGGATTAAAAGCACTTTCAAGTTTTCCATCTTTAACAACACAAACATCTTCGTTGCTCAAGAACTCATCTAGCAATTTGCCTTCAGAATTTGAAAAACTTGATTGTAAAACTAGATCATCAATTTCATTCTTTAAAAGTTTATCCAAACTCAAATTAAATTGCTTGCAAATGGCAATAAGAACTTCCGTTTTTGGAATTGTTTTTCCTTGTTCCCAATTACTAATTGTTTTATAATCATATTTTGAATCAATATTAAAATTGTTTTTTAGCATTCTATTCAATTGTTCTGCAAATTTTTCTTGCGTTGTATTTGAAGATGTTTTTCTAAGATTATATAAATTGATTCCTATTGTCTGATTAATTTTACTGTTTTTATATTTCATTTCTGCTTCTTCCTCCTTTTGAGATTGATCTGATCAATTGACAAATAAACAATACAACTAATACACTGCAATGTAAACCTATTTTCAATACGAAATATCGTTCAATAATAGGAATTTCAATTTTTTAAATAAAAATAAGCACACCATTAGGTCATTAGTTTGAATTTTTTTAGAACTTCTTTGAGATCTTCTGTCAAAAACTTCATTCCTCGCTCTTCCAAATCTTTGGGCATGCCATAAAAGGCCTCGGCAATTGACCCTGCGATGCATGCCATTGTGTCTGCATCTCCTCCCATTGATATTGCCGTCCTTATTGCATCTTCATAATCTGTTGAAATCAAAAAAGCATAAATTGATTGTGGCACAGAATTTTGACAACTTTCATCATGAACATACGTTTTCAGCAACTGGTCATAATCAAAATCCAAATTGTAATAATTCTTTTCGACATAATCTTTTATTTGTTGTTTTGAATTGTTATGCCATGCAAGCCAAATGCAACTCGCAACTGCTTCAGCCCCCTTTATTCCTTCTTCATGGTTATGTGTGACAACCGTCACAAGACGCGAAAGACTTTTTAATTCTTCAATATCCTTTGCAAAATATGGAACAGCACCAATTCTCATTGCGCTTCCGTTTCCAAATGAATTATAAGGCTCACTTTTTTGTGAGTTAAGCCATGCATTAAACTTTGCACCATAACCAGCATAACGATGTCGTCGACCAAATTCTTTCATGTTTTTAACAAGCAACTCATTCAAATTGTCATAATTCCCGTTTGCATCAAGCAGAGCATTTGCAACTGCTAGTGTCATCACAGTGTCATCAGTGAAATGACAATTTTCTCGGTAATCACGAAAACTTTGCTTTGCTTGAAATTGATTGCCACTCATTTTTAATAGTTCAAATTCTTTGCTTTTGATTGGGCTAAATTCAAATCTTGACCCCGCAATATCTCCAACAATTCCACCCATAAGCAACGGCATTTTTTTTGTTTGTTCCATACTATCTCCTCAAAACCATAATACAACAAATCACGAAACAAACCAATTATCTTACATAATTTTATATTTATATTTTCGCATGGCTTTTGTCTATGACTCCAAACCATGTTTTATTATATTTATGTTGGTTTAATTCTCAAGAGTTGTGGCATTCTTTGCCTTAACTCTTCTTGTGATCCTTATTGCATAAACAACAAAAGGGCATCAAGTGTTTGGGAACATCGTTTTCAAACCCACTTGCACTTGACACTGTTTTGTGCTTATGCTTCCATGAGGACAAGAATAAAAAGAGTTTTGCTCCTAATTTGAGCAAAACCTCTTTTTATTAGTAGTCCGAATTGACCCCACGACCATGTCAACTAGATCCTTTTTTGACTCCAAAAAAGAACAACTATTTCATGATTGGGAACAAAACCCCATCACGGATATTTGGAAGGTCAAACATGAGCATAACAAATCTATCAATTCCAAATCCGAGTCCTGACATTGGAGGCATTCCGTGTTCCATTGCGAGCAAGAAATCTTCATCGACGTCCATTGTTTCGTCGTCGCCTTGATTTTTTTCAACTTGTTGTGCTTCAAGCACTGTTCTTTGAATTTCTGGGTCAACAAGTTCGGAGAATGCGTTGCATATTTCAGCACCACAAACAACAACTTGGAACGCTTCGGCAATGTTGTAGTCTTGGTCACTATGTCTTGCCAATGTTTTGAGAACTGCTGGATAGTTATAAAGGATTGTTGGTCCAACAATTTTTTCACGGATTGTGCGTTTATAGATGTAGTCAATGAGAGTTCTGATTGACTTGCACTCTTCGAGGTCGTGGGATGTAAACAATTTTGTTGCAACAACTTTTTTCTTAAATTCATTTAGGTCTGTTTCTTGCATGAAATCAAATCCCAAAATTTCGCGAAGACGAGCAACATAATCAATTCTCTCCCACTCTCCGCCAAAGTTTATGACGTTCCCTTGATAGCTAATTTGCAACGTTCCAATGCACTCCATGAGGAGTTTTTTGACGAGTTCTTGGAAGAACGTGATGTTGTCCTCAAATCTCCAAAAAGATGCATACCATTCAACTTGTGTGAATTCTTGCAAGTGAGTTGGATCCATGCCCTCGTTTCTAAAATCTTTGCCGAGTTCAAAAACCCTGTCAAAACCAGCAACCATTGCCATTTTGAGCCATGTTTCTTTTGCAATACGCAAATTGCATTCAAGGTCAAGTGCGTTGTGTTTTGTGAAGAAAGGTTTTGCCGCTGCTCCCGAAACATTTTTTTGAAGGACTGGTGTTTCAATTTCTGTGAATCCATTATCTTCAAGATATCTGCGCACAAGTGATTCAACCTTGCTTCTTGCTTTGAACACTTCTCTGCTCTTTTCGTTCATGATGATGTCAAGATAGCGCTGACGATATTTTGCTTCAACATCTGTGAGTCCATGGAATTTTTCTGGAAGAGGACGCATTGCCTTTGAAAGAAGTTCAACCTTGTGTGCTCTGACTGTCAGTTCGCCAGTTTGAGTGCGATAGAGTTCGCCTTCAACGCCAATAAAGTCACCAACATCAACAAGTTTTTTATAGAAATCATATTCGCTTTCTTCAATTTCGTTTCTTCCAACGCTAACTTGAATCATGCCGTCAATGTCTTGAATTTTTGCAAATCCAAATTTCCCCATGATACGGCGGAAAATAATTCTTCCGCAAATTTTGACTTTTGCACCTTCGTCAAGTGCCAAAGTTTCTTTTATTGTGTGGGTTCTAACAAAATCCTCACGATAAGGATTGATGCCATTTTCTTTCAAAAAGTCAATTTTTGCTTTTCTGATGTCGACTTCGTTTGAAAGTTTTTGTAATCTCTGATTAAGTTGTTCAAAATCCATAATAATCTCCTGCTTGGCAATTTATCATAAATATATCTTTGTGTCAAATAATAAGACAAATTAGTTGAAATCTTCGTCGTTTATTTCAGAAAAGCATTTGTTTAGTGCATAGAAGCAATCTTCGTGCGAAAACCCTTTTCCGACAAGATGTCGATATAATTTTTCTTTTGTCTTTTGGTCTTTTGGTTTGTTTTTTATGTATTTTTGTGCAAGTGACAATGCGACTTCTTTTTGGTCGGCAATTTCGTCAAGGCAACTGGCAATAATTTCATCTGACACACCTTTTTGTCTCATTTCATATGCGATTGCACGTTTGCCCTTGCTCTTTGATGTCATCTTTGTATAGCAAGAAGCATACGTTTGGTCGTCAACATATTTATACTCGATGAGCTTGTCCAAAACATAATTGCAAACCTTTGGCATATAACCCTTGTCTTTGAGGTATGTCGAAATCTGCTTCTTTGTCTTCATTCCGCGTGAAAGCAAGTTTATTGCCTTGTCGAAAGCGGTTAGTTTTTCATATTCAAACTGATATTCCTCAAGAGTTTCCTTGTTGATGTCGTCACCAACTTTGAGTTTTGTTTTGAGCAAAGTTAGTCCATGCAAAACAACCTTTTCGCCCGATGAAAGCATGATATAAAATCTCTCATTCTTCTTTCCAATTGGTTTTATTTGTTCAATTTCCATCTCGCACCTCGCCAAGAACCCCAGCCGCCGCTTTTGTATATGCTCGCACCAAACCGCCCGCACCAAGTTTTATTCCACCAAAATATCGCACGACAACAACCATACAATTTTTTCTGTTTTGCTTTTCAAGAACATTGAGAATTGGACGTCCCGCTGTTCCCGATGGTTCCCCATCATCAGAGCATTTGCAAACAAAGTTGTCTCCAGCAAATTTGACCGCAAAACAAACATGAGTTGCTTTTTTATTATCCGCCCTCACATTCTTTAAAATTTGCTCAATCTCGTCAGCGGCATCAATTTGAAAATAGTATGAAAAAAACTTTGATTTTTTTTCCTCATACAAAAACTCTGCCTTGCAATTTTCCATGCGATAATTTTAATTCAAAAAAATGTCTTTGGCAAGAAAATTGGCACGCCTTGTTGAATATGCCGAATATGAGTGGAATAATGTTTTGAAGGAGGAAGATATGGAAGAATTTGTTAGCATTCCGAGCATTGTGCTCATTGTTTATATGATTATTGAAGTCATCAAAATCTGCACCAAAAATGAAGTTGTGTCAAAACTGTTTCCTGCAATTTCTTGCGTCCTTGGAATGGGACTTGGAATTTTGGCTTTCTATTTGTGTCCTGCCGTTATTCCAGCAAATAATGTGCTGTCTGCAATTCTCATTGGCGGTTCAAGTGGACTCAGTGCAACTGGAACAAATCAGATAATCAAGCAACTCACACAAAAAAATGACGAGTTAAAACATGACGAAGGCAACACCGAGACAACTCAAGACAA
>ENA-OROD01001752-OROD01001752.1-human-gut-metagenome-genome-assembly--contig:-NODE-1752-length-16765-cov-3.517235_pt1 | contig 16765 bp, 17 predicted proteins | sample MGYA00242123_ERZ509038 | MGnify/ENA primary metagenome ERZ509038 (study PRJEB26280, sample SAMEA2338719) | human gut metagenome | biome: human gut; feature: human-associated habitat; material: faeces... | reverse complement strand
GTACCGGAGGGGGATAGTAGAAATCAGGGCGGGACTCAAAGGCCGGGGCGACGAGGACATGGAAGAGCCGGTCCGTATCCCGTCCATAGCACTGTGCTGCCAGGGCCAGGCTCGCGCCCATGGTTTTTCGGCCGCCGGCAAGCGAAAAATCCACACAGGTATCCGCGTCACGGGTCAGCCGGCAGGCCTCTGCCATGCAGAGACGCTGGAAGGCACTGCTGTCCCCGATGGTGGCGATGTCATCCGCAGGGCTGTCCGGGGTCAGGATGTCGCTTTCCCGAAGCAGGGAGAGAGAAGGGGGATAGCCGTAATCCGACAGGAAGCGGGCGATCATCCCGTGCGGCCCTGTAAGCGTGCGCAAACAGGCCGTGCGTCCTGCACGGGTGGTCAGGATGATGACTCGATCAGGGATATGGCCCTCGCGGTGAAGCGCGTAAAGGGTCTCGGTGATGATCTGGGGCGTCAGGCCGCATACGGCGAGCAGGATGCGATCCATGCGGCAACTCACAGCACGAATTCGCATTGTCCAAGGCCAAAGCTCGTCTGCTTGCCGATATGGACGTGGTGCGCGAAGTCGAGATAGTCCGCGAAGGCACGCACAGGGCCTCGATAGACGATGCGTCCCGTCAGGCCTCCGAACTGCATGACGGCCTGCTGTCGCCCGGAATAACGGCTCCAGTCCTCCCAGCGGAGGCTGTTCTCTTCCACGCGGATACTGTCCGCGCACTGGAAGATCGTGGAGAACATGTCGTCCGGCAGGCGATATGACTGGCCCTCAAGGGCGGACAGGCTTTTGATGCGCCGCAGGATGAGACGGAACAGGGTGGAAAAATCGAGCTCGGACGAAAGATGGTTCGCCGCCTTGAAGCGCAGAGGCGTGATGAAATGACATGCGAGGGAAGCTGTCCCCATGTCCTCCCCCAGCACAGGGATCTCCAGTTCCTGACCGGTACAGGGGACAAGATGCTCGTTGTGGGCATCATAGAGCTGGTCGTCCCCATGCCGGACTTCCTCGATGGAAAACATGCCCGCACCGTGTTCGCTTCCCTTGCCCATCCCCCGCTGTCCGGCCAGGGTCAGGGCATGGATGAAATAGGGCAGATATTCCACGGTATAGGAGAACAGCTTCAGCGTGAAGGAAAAAAACTCTCCTTTTTCATACAGCGTCTTCTTGTCAGTGGTCGGGACGATGCAGAAGGGGGGAGGCAAAAGCGGTGCCGTGCCGCTGCCCTGGGGAGCGGATGCTGCGGTGAAGAGCCGGGGAAAGATGCACGTCCTGCCCAGCAGGCACTGCGTGCAATCGTTTTTCTGGGTCATGCAGACGGCCCGGCGCAGGTGGCTCCCCAGGGTGCCGCGCAGCATGGAGCCTTTGTAAGCGGAAAAAGAAGCATCCGACAGGAGCCGGCAGGTGATACGTACAGCGAGGTATTTCATGGCGCTCCACTCCGCAGTCGCGATACAGGGTGATGATGAGAATCTGTTGGCAAAACAACGTATGCCAGATCGTCAGGACTTGTTTTGCCTTTGCCTGGAAGTACAGGGCTCTGCTCCATAGAGCAAAAATAGCCTGAAGACCGGATACTGGATACTGTTATACACCGGGGCTTGTGGACTGCAAACCGGCAAACGGCCGGATGGGGCGACACGCAGAGCGGCGGAAGACCAAAACTGGCCAGCCTTATGAGGGCAGGCAGGAAAAGAGGGAGATATGTCCAGTTTTGTTGTTTTGATATTGATGATAATATATTGAAATAAAAATATTTTTTAATATATGTTTTTACTCGTTCCGTGTCCAGTTTTATGGCCTTTTTTCGTCCTCCTGATATTCATCATCAAGGAAAAGCTGGGAAAGTTTTCCGCTCTTCCGCAGGGCGGAAGCTGATCGATGTGTGGAAGTGGGACATTTTTACAAGCGTATGCTCTCTTTTTTTATGGGAGCGAGTCGCGATCAGCTTCCTGTTCGAAGAGAAGGAGCATGTTTCCTTCTTGCTTCCTGTATGCTTCAAAGCTGCAGATCTTTCCTTATATCTTTTATGGAAAACAAGGGCGTGCTCCGGATGTTCTTTTGGGCCGTCCCTGCCTGCCGTGGCAGATGCCTAAGGGCCAGACCATGCAGCAGGGTATCCAGATTGTCTCTGGCGTAGTGCAGGGCCGCTTCCTTCTACGGCAGCAGCCCCGCCGCCGGATAGAGCATGAAGCTACTTCTGTCTTCGGCAGGCGAAGCTGTTACCTGGCAATATCCGTCCAGTCTGTCCGATAGCGGTACGGCTGTGGGGATTTTGGGGACAGCAGTATGCTACCAATAAGGAATCGGCATATGGCACTCCTGTGAGTGAGAGGCGGACCATATGGGCCGCCCCGCGTGTAGCTGCATCGTGCAGGGCATGAATACGGAGAGTACGGCATACCTGGACAGAGTATTTTTCTCCTGTTGGAGACGCTGGCTACTGGAGAGAGGTTGCAAAGAAGCTATTTTTTTAATCCAAGGAATGGAAAAGAGTTACAGGGGCTAGGTATCATCCTCTGCTTCAGGCAGCGTCAGGACATAACAGCGAACGCGTCCCATGTCAGGGAGGTGGCGTTTGGTCATCAGCCGTCCGCCATCGCGCTGTAGCCAACCGGCATCCGCCAGCACACGTGCAGCTCGACGGGGCGCGTGGCCTTTGACTACCTCGGCCCCAAAAGATTCTGGAAGGACCACATATTCTGTGCGTCCGTTATAGCGCTGACGAAAACCAACACGATGGTTGCAGGTAATGGCGGAGGGATTGTTAATGTCCTGAAAACGGCTTGCTCCGTACTGTTCGATGAACAGGCGCACTGTGGCGAGGATATCCGCATCTTCTGATGCCCCGGCCCCGCCTCGGGCCGCAAGCCAATCAGTGAAACACTGTTCCACGCAGGCCCGCGCATCGAAGTCGCCGGGCAGGATACCTGCTTGCCGCGCCATATCGCCAGCTACAGTGCAAAGGGCAAAGCGCTGGGCGACCCGGCGTACCTGACCATCGGCATGGATGGGGCAAAAATGTTCCACCAGCGAGTCCAGTGTAGGACGGAGCTGATACTGCAGGGAGTCCCGCTCAGCTATAAGGTACTGCAGAAAGGCCCGTCCGGCATGGCCGTAGTGCTGTTCTGTCAGTATCTTGAGGCGGTTCACCACGGCTCCGGCAGAGGGCAGTCCGTGTAGGTCGGTCAGCATGGTTTTGTCCACGGGCAGACCCACGAAGCGGACTTCCTGCCCAGGCTTGGACTTCATGCCGTTTTCCGCCAACTTGTCCGCAAGGCCCAGTTCTCCACTGGACAGAAAGATCAGCCGCCAGACATGGGAGCGGCGCAGGCTGCCGTCACGTCCGGAGCGGGACTTGCCGGAACCGTTGGCCAGCATGTAGGCTGCCTCACTCAGCACACGGGCATTGACCTGTCCCACCTCGTCCAGGATCAGCAGACCATCATTATGCAGCGTGGCTACACTTTCCAGAGCATTGTCCGTGAGGCGCCAGCTTTTGATATGAACAGGGCCACCCCAGACGGATGCTGCTACCTGCAAGGCAGTAGTCTTACCTGAGGAGCTGCCACCTTCAAAGGAAAACCCACCTCCCTCCATTCCGGCCAGACGCAGCAGGGGGCCGGCAAAAGCGATACAGAGGGCGAAGGACAGACGCACATTTCCTGCGCACAAGACACCTATTTCCCGCCAGCCTTCCAGCGTTCCGGCAGTACCATAGAGGCCCGTATGATAGGCGGACTGCAGCACCACGCTTTCCTCCCGTGTGGCGCCAAAGACGGTATCCGGCAGCACATAAGCTGATTCATGCCAGCCCACACGAGGCACACAGCGGATGCGGCGAACAGGACGTACGTTAGCAAGGAAGGCCGCCAGCTTGGAGCGTTTTCCGGGGGCACCAAACCAGCCGCCGGAGGCCAGTATGCCGTACCATTCTCCGCCTTGCCGGTTGAGCAGTTCCATAGGCATGGCCCAGCGATGCAAACGACCATCCGGGTCATGCCATTCCAGCATCAGGCCCCATTCATTACCGTCCGCGTCACGGGTCATGCCGCGTACAAAGAGCGGCGGGCCAAGGCGTATGTCATGGCTTTCTCCGTCCGCTTTGATTTCTCGCTTGTACAGACCAGCATGCTTTCCTTCGGTTACCATAAAAAATCCGTTAGGCATGGGGCAGGCATCAGCTTGCTTATGGACCTGCTCTACAACCATGCGTACGGCCTCCAGGCTCCGGGCCGTGTGCAGATCATTGAAGTCCGCCTTGCTGCCGTCCAGGGCAGGGCATACGGTCAGTCTTGCGCCGATGGCCTGCGCGGCCCTGGTAGCCGCCTCCACTCCGGGGTTCCATGCCTTGCCCTCCTTCATGGTCTCGCAATCGTTGTCAGCGCAAAGGATAATCTCCCTGTCGGGATACTTGTCCCGGGCCATGCGGGCCACGGCCTCAAGGTTCCCGGCGTTGAAGGCCACAAGGCAGGCGTGGCCCGTGGCAAGGTGCAGGCTTGCGGCGGTGGCATAGCCTTCCGCTATGAGCAGAGGACCGTCCTTGCTTCCGTTCTTTGCCGGGATGGAGAAGCAACCGCCCGCCGTCTTACCGCCTGTGAGAAAGATCTTGTCCGTCCCCTCAGCGGGCTTTTCCGGCAAGATGCGTTGCAGGCTCATCAGCTCGCCGGAAGTATTCAGAACGGGCAACAGTAGTTCCACCACGCCCCGCCACTCCCTCTGCCGGATAGCGCCGAGGGCTGGGACATGTTTGCGCTGCAAATAGGGGTGGTCGTTCGCAGCGGGCATGGCTTTTTCCCAGATATCTTGGGCCTCTTTGGCAGCATTGGCCCAACGTCTGGCCTGCTCTGCTTCGGCATCTTGGCGGGCAGCGGCGATGCGTTCCCGCAGGGCCTTGCGTTCGCCAGGGGTGAGGTCTTTGTCCGGGGTAGCCGTGCGGGACCCTTCATCACCGCTGCACCAGTTCTTCCACCAGCAGCAGGCCGGGGCATCCAGATGGATACGGTAGGCGCCGTCCTTGCCGCGCGGCCTGTCCATGGTGCCGCAGCGGTGCAGCGTCCCGTCAGTCTCGATATGTTCCACCAGCAGCCCGGCAGCTCGCAGGCTCTCCGCGAAGGTGGTCAGGATGTCGTTGTGCATGGTCCCTCCTGTGGGCCGTAGTGCTCTAGAATAATGCTCATGGATGTCCTGTCCGGGCGGCCTGCGAGTCATGGCGGCAGGCTGCGTGGGAGTAGAGCGCAGGGCCTGTCCCTGCGGCAGGCCCCTGCGCGCAATACCGGCAGTGCCGGGGGGCATATCAGGCATCATCACGGCGGCGGGCGCCCCCCATGCGGGCGAGGAGATAGGCGTCCAGCTCCTGCCGGTCATAGAGGACACGGCGCCCCAGACGGGTGAAGGGGATGTTCAGGGAGCGCGTGACGCGGTCGTTGCAGAGTGTGGAAGGCGAGACGCCAAGATAGGCAGCGGCGGCCTCTGTGGACAGCCAGCGGGAGGGGAGAACGGCATGGGTACGGGGCATGATGAACCTCCTGTTCTTTTTGCCAGATAAAGGATCGGGATGTATCCCGGTACAAATCATGCCGCTGTCTTTGAGAAAGAAAAGGCTGGAAAACCAGAATCATGGACCTGTAAAAATGGAGAAAACCCCGAACACCTTGCAGGACAAGGTGATCGGGGCGCAAAATTTTCGTGCGTTTTTTTGGCTAGAGGCAAATATTTTTTTATAGAAAAGAGAAAGCTGCTCGGGGTATACCTTTTTATAGGAAATATCTAATAGTTTCGGTATGTTCATATTTTTTATATTTTTTTCTTGCGCCCTCTGCCGTGCTTGCAACTATCCGGTAAAGCCCTCCAAGCGATCCTTTCCACATCTGTGAGATAGCGGGGACAAGCTTCTGCCAGCGCTGTGGTGAATTCATCTCTGATCCAATCCGTCCTGGCTTCCTGCATGATGGAGACCAGTAACCCACATACGGCTGCTATATTGTTCCGCCAGCGCTGGGCATCGACAGGTCCCTGCTCTAGGGTGGCTATCTGTTGACCTTGTGCCTCGAGCAGGTCTTCCAGCTCCACTATCCGTGCGTCCCGTGCGTTGAGCTGTTCTTCCAGTGCAAGGATCCGGGCCTCTTTTTCCTGCGGACTGGCCGTTGCGCTGTCGGCGAGAGCAGGGGTGGTTTCAGGCGCCGTATGCTCTTGAGAGTTGCGTTCATTTTGCCATTCCAGCCAGTCAAGGACATGAAAGGCGAATTCTTTTTTTTGCAAGTCGCTTATAGAGAAAAACTCGTGCTCAGGGTAGAGATTTTGAAGATGATCTCTAAATGCTTCTTCCCATGATGAGACAGGGCCTTGTCCTCTATTCATAAAATCAATGAATGTCATGGGACTCATACGCAACCACTTGCGTACAACATCTGCAGGAATATATTCTCCATATTTTTGTATAAGAGCGTCTTCAGGATAAGCCGGTTCCCATAACAGTTCTGGATACGTTTGTTCACAGGTTTTAATATCTTCAGAGCGTAGAAAAAAGCCATCCGTCTTATAAAGATGACGAGCCGAATCGATACAGCGGAGGCTATCGAATTGCAGGCAAAAATGGACCATCATGCCGTCCGTGGGGCGTATGCGGGTTTCCTGTCGATAGAAGAAAGGGATCTTTTTTGCCTGGGCGACGGCCTGCAGAAAATCAACCTCTTTGTGCCAGCGCTGCAGGACATCATCGACAGCCTCGATCTGTTCAAGCAGAACATATCCGCTCACGGTGCCTCCTTCCTTTTACAGACTCTCTTGGGATGTCCCCGGCAGGGCGGCAAGGGAGGCCGCTGCGACAGCATGGTCCATGATGCCATGCCGGGCCGGAGAAAGATCAGATCATGACGGCATGCGGTAGCGTCGTGCCGGACAACAGGACAGCCTCAGACCGCCAGCAGCAGGCGTGGTTCGATGCCCAGGGCCTCGCCCAGCAGGCGGGCGTTCTTCTTGCCGATGGGGCGCTTGCCGTTCTCCATCTCGCTGATGTGGCGGCGGGGGATGCCTGTCTTTTCCGCCAGCTGCGCCTGGGTCAGGCCTTCCCGGTAGCGGGCGCCGGAAAGCAGCACACCGGGCATGGCCTCCGCCGTGTAGCCCAGCGCGTCCCGCCACGGCGTGCTGTCATGCGTGGGCGACAGGCCCAGGCTCCGCATGGTGCGCAACACTTCCTCGATCCGGTCCGGGGGGACGGCGAACGACAGCATGACCGCTTCAGTACGGGGCGCGTTCGTGTGTTCCTGCATAGGTCACCTCGACGAGTTGGATACCGTCCGGGGATTCTTCCCAGACAGCGACATAGGTGGGCCGCCCCTTTTTCAGATGACAATGGTGGCGGCGGGGGCCGAGCTTGCCGTAATTGGGCCAGTTGCCGCGGATGGGCCCGGCTGTTTCGATCTCGACCATCAGCAGGGCCAAGACGCGCCGGATCTTCTCCGGGAGCTTGTCTATGCCCTTGCGTGCGGAATTTTTGATAGTGACAGTCCAGCTCATGGCCTCCCCTCGCTCCCTATTTTGTACTATTTTGTAGTACGGGGCAAGCAGGTCTTGCGGCTGCCCGCCCCGGATGCCCCGCTTCCTGGGCACGATGCTGCGGATGGGGCCGCCTGTCAGCCCCTATGGGGACAGGGCAGGCCCCACTCGCCCCGGATGCCCCGCTGTACAGGCAGAAAAGGCTGTGCGCGGAGAAGGCGTTATCCCGTTGTCTTGCCAGAGGGCAGGATCGTGCCCGCACTCAGGTCCTTCTGTATCTGCCGTGCTGTTTCTTCCGCTGCACGGGCCACGGGGTTTTCCGCCACATGGGTATAGCGGGCCGTGGTTGCAGCCTGACTATGGCCCAGCATCTTGCCGATGATGGGCAAGGCTTGGCCACTGTTAGCCGCGTATGAGGCGAAGGCATGACGCAGATCGTGGATGCGCCAGCCCGGGAGGCCGGCATGGACGAGGAGGCGCCGCCACGGATCTTTGATGTTCACGATGTGGCCCCGCTCGTATTTGCCGGGGAAGCAGTATTCATTGATGCGGGGAAGGGCATCCAGCACCTCCCGGGCCGCCGCAGGGAGGTGGATGGTCTTGGCGCCGGTCTTGCTGTCCGGCAGATGGGCAAGGCCATGCTCCAGATCGAGATAGCTCCATTTGAGCGTCGTCACTTCGCCGGAGCGGGCACCGGTGAATAAAAGAACCTTGAACACCGCCGCGACGACGGGAGACAGATCGCCGCAGGCTTCCATGCGGGCAATGCTCGCTCCAAGGGCTTCCACCTCCTGACGGCCCATGAAGACCGTCCGTTTTTGTTCCTTGTAACGCTCGAGACCAAAGGTGGGATTGCTCCCCCTGTCCCGATAGCCTGTGATCTCGCACCAGTTGAAGAATTTGGAGAGCAGGGCCAGTACCCGGTTGGCCTGGTAGGGGGTAGCCTGCAATTTGTGGTGGAGCCTGCTCACATGCCGGGCCGTGACTTCCGTGATCTTGAGTCGGCCGAGCTCGGGCAGGATATGCCCCTCCGCCTGCTGCCTGTAGTTGCGTACTGTACCGGGCTTGAGTTTGGGCTCCACATGCTCGGTAAAGAACTGCTCCAGAACAGCTGCCAGGGAGCGAGTGCCTTTTTCTTCCCGCAAGGTCGCGGCAGGATCTTCGCCCAGCGTGATCTGGGCGAGCCTTTCCCGGGCCAGCGCCCGGGCCTGATCCGCAGTGACGGCCGGGAAGGCCCCCAGGGCAAGACGGCGCTTGGTGGCGGCGCGTCCCTTGCCGGCACGATACATAAGATAGAAGGTCTTCTCCCCGGTGACGCCGACGCGCACCAGAAAGCCCGGCAACAGATCATCCCGTACCTCATATCGCTTGCCTGTGACAGCCAGTCCTTCAACAGATCGTTTTGTCAGCTTCATCGCCAGCCTCCATGCCTGCTGATCGTTTCCCGGTCGCCCGCTGATTTTCTCTTTGGGGTTCCACCGGGGTTCCACAAAAAAGGGAATAGCATGGAATTATGGCTAACTCAATAAAACATTAACATATTGAAAATATGTATAAATAAAAAATGACGTAATTCGATGTAACGTAAACCGTCTGATTTGTAATCTGCAGGTTATGGGTTCAAGTCCCTTCACCAGCTCCAGGAAAAAGCAAAAAGCAAAAAGCCCTTACGGAAAACTCCGTGAGGGCTTTTTTGTTTTAGGCCAGCTTTCGGGTACTTTTTTGCAGGGAGCTTCAAGTCATGTATCCGCAACGGAGCGTCATGACATGCGGGCTTGCAACTGCGCTCGAGCCTCCCCATTTCAATCACGCACCTGTGAGGGGTGCGATCGGTGCCATCCAGTATGTTGCCGGCTATGTGACGAAGTTTCAATCCACGCACCCGCGTGGGGTGCGACGGGATGGAAGCATCACCGGCAGGCGTCGCGTTCTGGTTTCAATCCACGCACCCGCGTGGGGTGCGACTTGGGGCAAGCAGGACAAGCGGCTGGAAAAGGTGGAAGTTTCAATCCACGCACCCGCGTGGGGTGCGACACCAGCCCATCAACGCAGACCTGCCTGCCATCAAGTTTCAATCCACGCACCCGCGTGGGGTGCGACTGGTTCATTCCGACCCGTCTCCTTTGGGACAAATGGGTTTCAATCCACGCACCCGCGTGGGGTGCGACTGTCCCCTATCGCACATGCGGGTACACCAATCAAAGTTTCAATCCACGCACCCGCGTGGGGTGCGACCGTTACCGCCGAAGCCCCAAATCAGGATCAGGAAGATGTTTCAATCCACGCACCCGCGTGGGGTGCGACTATGTCGCAAAGACTTCGTGATGTTCATGACGGTGTTTCAATCCACGCACCCGCGTGGGGTGCGACCACATAAACATAGGGCGGTTAGTTACCCGCCGATACGTTTCAATCCACGCACCCGCGTGGGGTGCGACTACACGGTAGTATCGACCTTCGCCGATTCCGTAGTGTTTCAATCCACGCACCCGCGTGGGGTGCGACGGCGTCCTCGCATTCACCATCAGCATAGGCCACCAGGGTTTCAATCCACGCACCCGCGTGGGGTGCGACGCCGTAGTTTTCCACCCGCCATGATTCTCAAGGACGGGTTTCAATCCACGCACCCGCGTGGGGTGCGACATTTCTCCAGACGTTCCAGCTTTTCCTGAAACTCGGAGTTTCAATCCACGCACCCGCGTGGGGTGCGACCGCCACCAAGACGTTCACCATCTTCGGCGAAAAGTTTCAATCCACGCACCCGCGTGGGGTGCGACGCAAGCCGCGCAGGACGCCAACGACGCAATTCTTGTTTCAATCCACGCACCCGCGTGGGGTGCGACCTTCCCCGTTGAGTCTCCTGTGACTTCGGTGATGTTTCAATCCACGCACCCGCGTGGGGTGCGACCGCCACGGGAACCACCGCAGCCATTACGGTGCGGGGTTTCAATCCACGCACCCGCGTGGGGTGCGACATCATCATGACCGTGCAGGATCTGGACGAATACCAGTTTCAATCCACGCACCCGCGTGGGGTGCGACCCGCCGAGTACGCGGACTCCGGCAAGCAGTGGGAGTTTCAATCCACGCACCCGCGTGGGGTGCGACCTATGATGTGGACCGCAAGCTCAAGCTGGCACAGGTTTCAATCCACGCACCCGCGTGGGGTGCGACGGAAGTCTCCACAAAATCATCGAGCATCATCCACGGTTTCAATCCACGCACCCGCGTGGGGTGCGACACCCCGCACACTTGCATTGTGCAGGTTTGATTCAGAGGTTTCAATCCACGCACCCGCGTGGGGTGCGACCGTCGATGAGTGGTATTTGCGCTTTGGCCTACAGGTTTCAATCCACGCACCCGCGTGGGGTGCGACCTACGTCGGCAATGGGTACCCGCTGGGGCAGGCGATGTTTCAATCCACGCACCCGCGTGGGGTGCGACGCGGGCCATCGCACGGGCGGATAGTAGCCTTTCCTAGTTTCAATCCACGCACCCGCGTGGGGTGCGACCCGAAGTTCTCCACGACCTTACGGCGACCTGTACGACGTTTCAATCCACGCACCCGCGTGGGGTGCGACATCAGGCTGTTCGACCCGGATCACGTTTCTGCGGAAGTTTCAATCCACGCACCCGCGTGGGGTGCGACTTTCTAAGCCTGTTATCTTATCGGCCTATATACCAGTTTCAATCCACGCACCCGCGTGGGGTGCGACAACAGGCACCGTGGAAATATTTAGGCTATGCCGGTGTTTCAATCCACGCACCCGCGTGGGGTGCGACGGGTCGCCTTCGGAAATCTCCTGCGTCCAGCTATCGTTTCAATCCACGCACCCGCGTGGGGTGCGACGCGCTTTACTATTGAGCCCTACACGGCAGTCTTTACGTTTCAATCCACGCACCCGCGTGGGGTGCGACTGTTTCCATGTTTTATCCAGTAGATTCCCGTGATTAGCAAATCCTTTTCGAGGATGAAAAAAGATTCAGGTCAAAGGCAGGACGTTTTTTTAAACTGCAAATATATTTTTTAATGATATCAATATATAACAGGTATCGATATCCTGCCGGGAAAAGACGCCCCATAGAGGTCCTCGATCAGAATATCAGCGGACCTTCCGGATCGTAGGCTGCCTTTACGCCGATATGCTCTATCTTGCTTCGCCAGTGGTTCCCCAAAAAATAGAAGCGCAAGCTGTCCCGTTCCGGGTCCATCTCGTCCAGGAGCTGCGCACGCAAGACCTGCCATTGGGCATTATCGAGCAGGCACTCAAAAACAGAAAACTGGACCCGCTGCCCCCAGCTGGTGCAAAGCCTGGCTATGCGGCGCAGCCTGCGCTTGCCTGCGGCATCCTGTGTATTCACGTCATAGCTGACAAGGACGACCATGATCACCTCACGACAAAGGGGGGATAGGCTTCCAGGTCATCACGAAGGGTCCTGGCCAGCAGGCGGGCCTGGATGAAAAAAACAAGGCCGACAGCCATGCGTTCATGGAGGAAGGGATGCTCCACGTCGTCCTTTTTTCTTTCCTGCCAGGCAACGATGACCTTTTTTCGGCTTTTTTCCTTCATGGTGACAGCTCCCGACGGTGCGCGGATGAAGTCCTTTGCCGTCAGCTGCTGTCGGTTGATGAGCGACAGGGCCAGCCTGTCCGCAAGATATGGACGAAATTCTTCCATGATGTCCAGCGCCAGGCTTGCCCGGCCGGGGCGTTCCCGATGGAGAAAGCCGACGGCCGGATCCAGGCCGACGCTTTCGCACGCGCTGCGGATATCATGGGCAAGCAGGGTATAGAGAAAGGAAAGGAGACAGTTCACCTCGTTCATGGGAGGGCGCCTGCTCCTCTGCTCAAAGACCATGCCCCCGGCACGGCATTGGGGACGGATGAGCAGATCGAAGGCTCCGAAGTATGTCCGGGCGGCATCGCCTTCCAGCCCTCGCAGGGTCTCCAGGTCGTCTTCCCGGCGGAGCTGCCTGAGGGTATGGCCCAGGGATTCGATGGCGGCGGACAGGGCCGGAAGAGGGGCGTTGCGCGCCTGTCGCATGAGTATGGTCCTGCAGTTGGCCACCTTGCCTATCAGGAAGGAGCGCGCAAGGTCGGCCGTCTGCCGGGGGCTGTCGGTCGCGCGGTACTGGGCCCGGCGCAAGAGCACGTTCCCCCTGGTCGGGCCCTGGACAGACGCCATGAAACGGCCGCTCTCGGAAAACCAGGAGACCGTGACGCCCAGTGCCGCACAATGTTCCAGAAGATACGGGCTGCAACTTACCCGGCCAAAGCAGGCGATGGACTGGAGCGTATGCAGGGGGATGGTCCCAAGGCTCTGTCCGTCATGGTGCAGCTCCACACATTCCCCCTGTTTGGAGAGCCGGGTATCCTGCGTGGTGACGAACAAGGTATTCAGATAGCGTTTCATCCCTCTTCCTCACACAGTTTGTCCAGATAGACGGAAACAGCAGGCGGCGAACCGGGCATGCAGCAGGCCGCAAGCGAGCAGGAAGAACAGACGGCGCTTTTTTGTGCGGAGGGCAGCCGGGCGCTTGCCAGCATCTCCCGCACGGCCGCGACGGTCCGCTCCGTTTTTTCCCGAAGCTCCGGGCTGAACCGCACCAGCGTACGCCGGTGAGGCGTGCCGTAAAACAGGGCCCCTTCGGGGATGGACGTGGCAAACATCTCTTCCAGACACAGGGCTTGCCCGCAGAGCTGGATGCTGTCCGCCAGGCAGTCTCCATGGGGAGAGCCTTTTTTGTATTCCACCGGGTAGGGCCGCCATCCTCGGCCGTCGCGGTGGAGCTCCACAGCATCAGATTTGCCGCGGAGCCCCAGCCGCGTGGAATGGAGTTCAAGGTCTGTGACGATCCTGACGCCGTCCCGCAGCCGGGTCTCCCCGCTGTGGACGGACTCGTGCAGCAGGCGTCCCGCGGCGGTGTGCTCGTTTTCCGTCCATATCTGTTCCATATGGATGAGCGCGCACTGCCGGGGACAGACCACATAATGCTGCAGGGCGGACAACAGGATGTCGTGCATGGCTACAGGCGTTCTTCCACACTGATGCCTTCAGGGCAGGTGCCTTCCAGCGTGACGGCATAATCCGCAAAGCCGCGGGCCGGGCCTTCACTGGTGCGGCGGCAGTGCACCATGTCGAAAAGCTTTTGTGCGGGCGCGTTGCCCATGCGTTTTTCATGCTTGAAGATGAACAGCTTGCGGGCGCCCATCTTGCCGCGTGCCGCTGAGCGGTCATGCTCGAACATGTTGCTGAGCGCCTCCCACAGCAGGTCCAGGTCGTCATCGGCAAAGCCGCTTTTTTCCGCCAGCGGGACGGAAACAAAGCCCTCCATCCGGTACAGGCCGTAAGGCACGATGAACTTGCGGCCCATGGTACGTTCGTTGTTTGCGTCCTTTTCGTTGGTCACGGCCATGCGGGTGATGCTCACTTCGACAGGGACGACGGGTTCCACGCTGCGGGCAAAGGTCAGCTGCACCGGGCCGCGTACCTGACCGCAGTTCACTTCCGTGCTCATGACAGCGCCGAAGGTACGGATGTCGAAAAAGTTCTCGCACATCCAGGCCGTGACGCGGGCGTCGTCAGGCTTTTTGGGCAGCTTTTTGGACTCCGCCTTCAGCGACAGGGCCGTGTAGGCTTCCTGGTTCTTCTGGTTGAGCACGGCTTTTTCCTGCACATAGATGCGGTACCCGGTGGCTCCTTCCTTGGCCAGCTCCACATAATTACGCACCTTGCGCTTGAGGCAGACGTCCGTCACCAGCCCCAGGCCGGTCTCGGGGTCGATGCGGGGCATGTTGCCGGCGTCGGGATCGCCGTTGGGGTTGCCGTTCTCCACGTCGAAGAAAAGCACGAAGTCATAACGGTTCGTGATGGCGGGCATGGCAGTTCTCCTTAGTTTTCGGCGTCGTCAGCCGTCTTTTTCTGATAGAGTGCGTTGTGCTGATGATAGTAGCCCAGCATGAATCGGCCCTGATCCTCCAGCGAGAGCACAGGCGGAAAGACCGTCATGCCGTCCATGATCTCGCCTACCAGACGGGAAAAGCGGATGTCGTAGCCGGGATGCTGCTTGGCTCTTTTGGAGATGTGAAACTGGGCCGTCTTCAGCAGCTGCGGGAACACCAGGCAGGGCCGCGTCGAGGCCGCGCCGATGTAGCGTTCCCGGAGCGACGCGTTCACGCTGCCCAGCGCGTCGGTCTGGGCTTTTTCCTGACAGCGCGCGCGAAAAATCGCGGCCCGGAGGCGGGATATTTTTGACGACAACAAAATTGCACAATATGCAAGAGAATTACAAAAGCGGGCCGAAGCCCGCTTTTTTTATGCCTGGGGGCAGACGCTCTCCAGGTATGTCACCAGATCCAGCGCGTCCTTTTTTCTCATGCGTGGGCCGACGTGGCCAGCCACACGCAGCCACCACCGGTTTTTATAGCAGTATGTGGCCAGCACCCGGCCGCCCTGGCTTGCCGTCAGTGCCCGGAACTGCCCGGGCAGCAGGTAGTCCAGGGGGCGCAGGCTGCGCTGGTTGAAGCTCCAGCCTATCCAGTTGCCCAGGTCTGTCAGGGCCTGGCGCAGACCTGGCCACGTCCGGGACTGCCAGAAAACGCACTGGCTGGCCGTGATCATGGCGCCGTGGTGCGCCCAGGCACCGAAACTGCGCACGGTGAAGCGCCCCGGTGCTCCCCAGTCTTTTATAAGGCAGCGGTGCAGTGTGATACGCACGCCGTCCTGGGCTTCGGGAGCCCGGCGGCCAAAGCCTGAAAAGATACACTCCTCAAAGGTCACATGCGCCCCGGCGTCCAGCTCCGGGGTGTCACCAGATCCGCACAGGACCAGTTTTCCCGCCCCGGTGAAACGGCATTGCACCACGCGCGCGTTCGCGCCCTGCACAAAAGACGCGGCTTCGTCCATATCCCCCAGGCTAATGCCGGAAAAATCCACCAGGCAGCGGCGCACGATGGTCTCCCCGTCGCCCCCCCGGACCATGATCCCGTCGCCTTCGGGGACCGCGGGAGCGGTCACGCGCTGATTTTCCAGCACCCTCATGCGTGATCGGCCTCCATTATATAATGTTGCGCCAGAGGCTCCAGACGCCGGCGGCTGATCTCATAGTACGGCCGGGAAAGCTCCATGCCGATAAAGGAGCGGCCCGTCTCGAGGCAGGCCTGGCCAGTGCTGCCGGCTCCCATGAACGGGTCGAGCACGGTGCAGCCGGGGGCGGCCACTTCCAGCAGTTCCTTGAGCAGGGGGACAGGCTTGGCCGTCAGATGGAGTTTGTCTCTGTCCACACAATGCGCGAAACAGCCGGGGAGGCAGCGGTCATGGGCTAGGGATAGCGGCCCCTTGCTGGCGAAGATGACAAACTCGCATTGTTGCCGGAACCGGCCTTTCTGGGGCCTGGATGACCGTTTATCCCACGTCATAATCCCCAGCCATGACCAGCCCGCGGCCTGGATGGCGTCTGTCATGGTCGGCAGCTGACGCCAGTCCGAAAAGATCAGCAGCGGCGCGCCGTCCCTGGCCACACGCCAACACTGGGCCATCCAGAGCTGCGCCCAGGCCATCCATCCCCGCTGGTCTTTGGCATCCCCGAAAAACTCGGGATAAACTTTTTTTACATTGTTAAGTTTATACTTTGTTTGGGTCCGCTGCTGGCGCTCCCGCAGGGAAATGCCGCCGCTGGCATAGGGCGGATCTGTCAGCACACAATCCACGGAAGCGTCGGGGATGTCGCGCAGCAGATCCAGGCAATCCCCATGTCGCAGATCCAGCCCCGCCATTACGCCACCACATCGGGGGCTGCCGGCCACGGGGTCTCTTTTTCGCCACCATCCCAGGGGGCACCCTCCTGAGAAGGCAAATCACGCAGGGCCTGACGGTAAAGCCGCACGGCCTCTTTAAGGGTATTATCCAGCGGGTAGTCCTGCATCAGCAAGTAATCAGTAGCGGACAAACGGCTGTCACGCTCGGTGCGCAAGCGCTCGAAGCGGGCCGCCTCGCTGTTGTACTCGGCCAGACGGGCCGCCTCGGCATCGGCGGCGGCCTGCTCCAGCTTCACCGCGGCGTAGGGGATGTCCACAAAGACAATGGCCTCGTTCTTTTCCGGGGCGATGGCAAACGCAAAGCCCTTGTCCGTGAGCGCGATTTTCAACTCATCCGCCGCGCCGTCCTTCGGCTGATAGAACTTGAAGCTGGGTGCGTTCAGGCTCACGCCGCTTTGCTCCACGGTTCCGTTACGGTGGATGACGAGCTTTCCGCCGCTCTCCTG
>ENA-OROD01001751-OROD01001751.1-human-gut-metagenome-genome-assembly--contig:-NODE-1751-length-16766-cov-3.263180_pt1 | contig 16766 bp, 21 predicted proteins | sample MGYA00242123_ERZ509038 | MGnify/ENA primary metagenome ERZ509038 (study PRJEB26280, sample SAMEA2338719) | human gut metagenome | biome: human gut; feature: human-associated habitat; material: faeces... | reverse complement strand
ATCGAGCCGATTATGAATTACGCAATAAGTTAATTTTAAAATCGAGCGCGTCGACCGACGTAATGCTCAACCCGTTTTATATCGTGAACAATATAATTGAAATAACGGATAATTTTTACGGTTTCGAGCAGGAAAAATTTTTAATTCAGAGCATTTCATACAATTTGGATTATAGCGGCTCGATGTCGGTTTCGAGCTCGAACACGCGTAATTTGCCGTTCACAACAACGAGGAGGTAATGGATTATGGCGAATGATGCAAACCAATTAGTCGAACTAATCAGAGAACTCGTTAGAGCGGAAGCAGAAAAACAAGATTGCACGGTGAAGTGCATCGTTCAAGCGGTCAACCCCGACAAGACGATAGACGCATTTTTGGTGACGGATTTAGAGCAAACGCAAAACACGCTTTTGCGCGGGCTGACAAACATGTCGCGTTATAACTTCGTTAAGGGCGATATTGCGATTTTGTATAAAATGCAAAATAACATAAACAATTCCTTCATCATCGGCAAAATCGGCAAAGGAGACGACGCTTTTGACGCTTTAGCGACCCGAATGGACCAATTATCGCTCGGCGCTGGCGGCGGGGAAATCGTTATAAGCGGCTCGGGCGGAGGCGGCGGAGGTGGGCAGACGCAGCAAGTTATCGAGCGAGTCGACAGATTCGGTGATTTATTAGACATTGTAAACCCATCTTCGAACGTAATTTACTTCGTTAAAAACACTGAAACAGCTTATTTATACACACCCGCAACAAACACTTTTGACGCTTATACGCCTTATGGTGTTCAGGGTTTAATCGCGATTGACGGCGGTGCCGCAGACACGACGGATTACAATGCAACAAATTATAACGCTGGATTTGGCAGCGTGAAAACTTCAAATGATTAGAGGTAAAATATGGCTAAACAATTAATAAGCAGAATTCAATTACGTCGTGACACAGCGGCAAATTGGAAAACAAATAATACGACCCTTTCAAAGGGTGAAATTGCGTTAAGTTATGACGTAAATGCAGACGGCGTTGCCCTTCCGAATAGTTACCGCGTAAAAATCGGTGATGGAACAACCAAATGGAATTCTCTCGATTACTTTGCACAAAGGGTTTTGGTTGGTTCGGGAGCTCCCGCCACATCGCTCGGTGAAAACGGGCAGTTTTACGTTGATACGACAAATAAATATCTATACTTTAAGAACAATGACGCTTGGATAACAATTGGTGGAGATATTTCGGGTGAACTCGATAAAAAGCTCGATAAAAACAATACAGCAACTTACTCCGTTTACGGCGTTGCAGGCGCGGGCGACCAAGTTATGTTCTCAATTACTGGGGGTCATAATCAAATAGTTGGCGTTGGCGGTGATGGTAAAATTCCCGTTGGACTTCTTCCCGACGTTGTACTCGGTAACGTTTTATACGGTGGTAATTTAAATAGCGCCCCGACTGATGCTAACACCTGGGCAGCAACACCCTCCGCTTCTTTAAAAACGAGATTAGGAATAACGGCGGCGGTTACTTCGATAACCATTAAAAACCAGGAAGGTGGAGCTTCGACAACTGGTTATGGCTGGAAAGCTCTCGAGGGTGTTTACTTCATCGCAAACGCGGCTGGCACATTCGCAGGAATTAGTTTCGAAGTCGGTGACTGGCTCATCTCGACTGGCGATTCGTGGCAGAAGGTCGACAATACCGACACAATAAAAACAGTTGGGGGTGTTTCGCCCGTTAACGGAAACGTTGTTATCGAAGGCGTAAAAGGGGTAAGCGTTACGGGAGCAGATTCCAAATTAAGCATTGGTCTCAACCTCGTGAACGAAACGCAATTAACAGGCGGCGCTACAACGATTGCTGAATCGGGTTCTCAAATCTCCGCTGTTCGTCTCGATAAAGATGGGAAGCTCGGCGTCGTTATTCCGAAAGGCGTTGAATATACGGGAACTGAAAATCAAATCCAGATTACGGACGGTAAAATTGGATTAACCTCGACAGCTAAAACCGATATTTTTAGAACAAACGATTTAGAAGTAGCAGGTAAAGGTTCGCAGTTCTCCCAATTAGTTCAAAATGGTGTCGGGCAGTTTAACACAACTGGCGGAGTTACAGAATACTCATTGTTAAACTATCAGGGATTGATGCACGGCAAAACGGGTGAAAGCACAACGACGGGCGGATATTCGGTAATAATTTTACCCCCTATTCCCGCTTCTGGTTCCAACCAATTCGCAATGCCCGAAGTTGAAAACACGACTGGCGAACGCATTGTTGTCGATTTAGTCGGTGCTCAGACGAATAATAAATTCACGGGCAAAAACGCTTTTACACAACCGATTATTTTTGGATCACACGCCGACACGGCGATCAGCGCGATGACGGGGGCTGCTTCGTTAAAATATGTTGAGGGCGGAGATGGGAAAATAATTCTCGGTAAAGGCTGGGTAAATCGGGGCGACCCATCAACAGGCACTTATTACACGTTCTCGAAAAGCGGCACTGGGACATACGAAGTTGCGACGGTGGATGATATAACAGCCGCTGTAACGGGCAAACAGGACAAACTAACCCAAGGCAGAAACATCGAAATAACGGGCACGACAATTCAGACGACAAAAGAACTCGATGCTTCAAAAATTTCTAATTCGTCTGGCGGCCTAACTGTCGGTAAGGGTAGCAGCACTGTTGATGTTTATGCTTCTGGCATTTCTTTAAGTGCTACTTCTTATGTAAACATTAACGCTAATACGGCAACGATTAATGCTCCAGGAGGGGTGTCGGTAACAGGTAATGTCGCAATGGCGAATAATTTATCTGTTACTGGCGCAATCACGACCGCTTCAAACAACCCCGCTTCGACAACCCTCAAAGAAGTTGTTGTTGATACGGATTACGTAATTATAGACGGTGGAGATTCAACAACCACCTGGTAAAAGGCTCAAAGGCACCCGCGGATTTATTTCTGCGGGATTGCCCTGGCGTCTGAAAAGATGACGCAAAACTCAAAATTTTTGAAAAGATAAAATTAAGGAGGAAGTATGGCAAAAACATTAAAAGCACGAATAGTGCAAAAACACGACACAGAAGCAAACTGGAAGAAAGCATTAAATTTCATTCCAAAACAAGCCGAAATAATCGTTTACGACAAAGACGACATATATGATTACATTCGGCTCAAAGTCGGCGATGGCACAACAAAAATCAACGACTTACCTTTTACATCGCCGCTCGCACTCGCTTTAAACGAAACGGAAACACAATTAGTGGCGAGCACCTCGGTTTCTTTTAGTTTAGACGCCGAACATAACACAGGATTATACGTTAGCGCAAAAAACGCAATAACGATAAGCAGTTTTGCTGAAGGGCAGAAATACAGGGTCGTCTGGGACGGGAAAACTTATTTCGTTTATGGATGGAAATTCACGTATTTAGATCCCAACAGCACCGCTAATTGGTATGATTGGCAGCTGATTGGAAATGGAAATAACAACGTTATAGATGGTTATTTCCCCGAAAACGCTGATTTGCCTTTTGCAATTACGCAGGATAGATGGGAAAACGCAGGAGAGTGGCTGGTTTATGCGGCAGATGGCAGCACGGCAGCGACTCACACTATTGAAATATATAAAATAGACGGCGAATATACGAAAGTAACGCCCGAATACATTTACAATTATAATAACTTTTTAAAACAGGGAAGAGCAGAGCACTCGGGTTATGTTGGTTTAAATTCAATTGGTGAAAATATGCCCTCGTCTTTTGCGGTTGGTGATGGCAACACATTTACTGGAACAGGACAGGCTAACTTCGCAGCTGGTGGCGGAAACCAAATTGAGGGTGAGGGAAATGCTTATTATAATACCATTGAAGGTTTTAAAAATAATGCAAAAGTAACCTCGGAAATGTTCGCTAGTAATATGATGGGATATAATAATACGGCGGCATGCACGGGAGTAACAGCTGTTGTTATCGGGGGTATGCAGAACAAAATAACGGGGACGGCGAACATTGGACTTTCGACTATATTAGGTGGGTTCAACAACATAACAGCGAATACGAGGATTCAAACAGCTGTGGTTCTCGGGCAAAACAACACTATTGTAGATAAAAGTTTTGTATTTTTAGGCGGCGTGTCTCATACGGCCGATCGTCACTATCAAACCGCTTTTGGTAAATTTTCAGATGCAGATGAAACAGCCGCGCTCAAAGTCGGCTGGGGAACTTCTGGCGGCGCACGTAAAAACGTCTTCGTCGTTCATGACGATGGGAGAGCAACCGCGGCAGCCGACCCGACCGCTTCGATGGATTTGGTCACAAAACAATATTCCGACAACGCGAGTGCGATTTTTGTCAGCACGAGTTTGTTGGGTTAAGGAGGTAAATTATGGCGGATAATTTGCAATATCAACAATTTAATGCGAGTAAAAAATACGTTTCCGACACGGAATTTACTTCCCTCGATAAATCAACAATTCCCGTTGGTACGGAATACAACATAGTCGGAGTAATCGAGGAAAGCGATTTAAGTGCCGAATTACAAACGAAAGTAAACAGAACTGTGGCTGGACCGACAGGCCCTCAAGGCCCGACTGGTCCGACAGGTCCCACGGGTCCGACAGGCCCTCAAGGACCCAAAGGTGAAACAGGAAGTCAGGGTTCTCAAGGACCAAAGGGTGATACAGGCGTTCAGGGTCCTCAGGGACCAAAGGGAGATACAGGCCCCCAAGGACCAAAAGGAGACACTGGCGCACAGGGACCAACAGGCCCGACTGGCCCACAGGGTCCTCAGGGGGCTGGATACAATGCTGGTGATAATATTAAAATAACTGGTGGGACGATTTCCGTAGATATAAACAAAGATTTAAATTTAAACACCCATCATTTAGTTTTCAACGGAACGGGCAATAACGATAAACTCGCTTACATCGGATATGAAAATGGCGGGTATACGATTTATGGTCCGCAGAAGAACAACGCAACGGGGAAATGTTATTTCCCAACAGCGGGTGGAACGTTAGCGACAGGCGGAGATCTTAGTGGAAAAGTTGATAAAGTAATAGCAACAGGCATTGATCGTGTTTACGGGATTACTTCGACAGGCGGACAAACAACATTTAGGGTGGAGGTCGCAGGCGACCCAAACACGATGCCTAACTCGATTGTTCAAAGAACTTCGAATGGTAGAATATATACTTTTGACGGGACAACGGGTAACGAGGCTGTTAACTATTCTCAATTAAACACAAAGCAAGCTAAACTAACCGCGGCAACTGGTATTACCATTACAACGGGAAATACGATTTATTGTAATGGCGATTTAACTGGTATTACAGTAAATACCGAAACCATAAACGTTGGTACGGAATTAAATCTTTCAGGCAACCTTGTTCGAGGAGGAGAAACCTTTGCCTTACCTAATACGGGCGGGCAATTAGTCACCCTGCCTTATTTAGATAATTATGTTGAACGGGCTACAGACATAGTCAACTATGATAGAGTGTATGGACGAAAAGCTAATGGCAATGATACAGTCTTTCAGGTAATAACTAATGGAGTAGATGCAAACTCGATACCCCGAAGAACTAATGCAGGAACATTACGAACCAACGACCCCATAGACCCTCTTGACACAGTAAATAAACAATACTTTGAAGCACATACAGCAGTCCTCATCGACAACTCTCTTTTAGGAGGTTAATATGGCATACAAACGAGAATTGATAATAAACAACGGCTCATTAACCTCTTACAAAAAGCTTTTAAAAGTTTCTGATGTTTGTCAGTTGTTGGATAAATCAAAATATTCTGCGACACAAACTATTAACGGAATAACATTTACTAATAATGGAGACGGGACTATTACCTATAATGGAGTGACTTCTGTTGGTGCTAACTATACTTTGCAATCAGGGTTGAAGGTTGTTTCTGGACATAAATATTTTTCATGTACTGGAGAAAACACAGGGGATAAAATAAGCGTCTTGCTTTATGCAGAGGAAGACCCATACAACACGTTTGATAACAGATTTCCGAACGCAGATGGTGCGATAGTTACAGCCTTAAAAAATTCCGATGAACTATATTATCAGCCAAAACCGCGCTACAATATATCTTTTTCCAATTTTGTTCTCAAACCTCAACTCTTCGACCTCACAGAAATGTACGGCGCAGGAAACGAGCCCGCGACAGTTGAAGAATTCAAAGCTAAGTTCCCGAACGAAATGTACGACTACTCGCCGAGGTGTTGGGTAACGAGTTATAAAACGGGGTTAATTGCGAAAACGAAGAATTTGTTAACCGAAATAAAGCCTTTTGTTAATACAAAAGTAGAAAACGGCATTGTATATCAAGGTATTGCAGATACACGTGAATTGGACACTTTAAAAGTTCAACTTTACAATGGTGACACATTTGTTAAAAATTTTAGTGACAATTCTCAACAAATTGGTAAAAATACACTTACATTTACTACTAATATTTTACCCGCACATACTCGTGTTATATTTGGTTTGAATGGGGTAAAGAATGATACGACTGTTTTTACACCTATTACATTAGAAAATAATACGACATATACATTGTCTATGGACTTTATTAACATTACACAAGGTGAAATAGCTTGGACAAATTCGATGCTCGAAAAAGGCTCAAATGCAACAGAATATACCCCATATGGGTACCTATAAGGAGTAAAAATTATGACAGATACAAATATTTATACGTCTAAACAAAACATCAAAAAATACACAACGCAAGCAAAATTCGACGCAATCGACAAAAGCGATGTTCCCGTCGGGACGGAGTATAATATCGTCGGAGAGATTGAAGAAGCAGATTTGTCGAGTGCGTTACAAGCAAAAATAAACAATTTAGAGGCAGAAGTCGCTTCTTTGAAAGCTTTGTTAAATAAAGAAGGCTATTCGATTGTCTTTGTTAAAAATTAAGGAGAAAAAAATATGGCAAATGTTTATGAATCAAAATTTAAAGGCGTTGAGGTCGACGAAGGCGTAAACATCGCGAGGAACCTAACGGGGACTGGCGGGATTGAAGTAAAGAAAACAGAGACGGGCACGATCAATGCAACGGTGACGATCGACGGGTCGGGAGTTAAAATCACACCTGTTTCAGGGACTGGTACGAGCACGACTGATGTTATGTCGCAAAAAGCTGTTACGGATGAATTGGGAAAGAAACAGGATAAAATAACCAACCAAACCTCGTTGGGCGTCGGAGGTTTAAAGGTAACAGGTACAATACAGCTTTATCAAAAAACAGGCTGGAGCGGTGCTCCTTTGGTAGTATCTTCAAACAACGGCGATTTCATTGAAGCTTATAAAGGGAGTTCGTACACTCAAATAGATATGTTGGACGGGTATTATACCAACACTATTTTTCTTCCAACAGGAGATGGTACACTTGCTTTGACTTCTGATATAACAACTGCGATAACGGGGAAACAAGATAAACTAACCACGGGTTCTGAAATAAGTATTAAAAAACTCCAAGCAACAACCATCGGAGCACAGGACAATGGAAGTTTAACGATAGTAGATCCATTGACAGTAAGCAATAATGTTTATGTTAATGAGTTAGAGGCCACCAAAGGCGTTTTTTCGAGCGGGGCGATTGTTCAGGGAACGCTGACAGGGGAAACAGCCCACTTTGCCACGGGCGTAACAGTTGATGGTTATAGTTCTTTTAATGGTATACATGTCGATAACAGTACAACCAAACCGATATGCTTTAAAAGAAATGGGAGCATTGTAACCAAAATGTACGGGCCGACTTCGGGAGGAGGAGAGCTCGTGAATGTTTATTTGCCTGGAAAAGGCGGCACGCTTGCTTTGACTTCTGATATAACAACTGCGATAGAGGATGGTATTGATAGCACAGTTGTGACCGTTGCAGATTATTCAAATGCGCCTCATAATCTTTCTCAATTAGAAGGCGATAGATTATCTTTTTATTATGGCGCAGATCCATATGATGGTAATATATGTAATCTTTTGGCACCTGCTGGTAACGTTACGGGCGCCGCAGCTTACAATATAAAACTCCCACAAAAATCAGGAACAGTCGCCCTTCTTTCCGATATAACAGGCGGCGGTTCTGCTGGCGTCTCGTCTATCGGGGGTAAAACTGGAGCGATTACGCTTGGGACAGGGCTGGCGATGAGCGGACAACAATTAACCCCAAAGGTCAAAAATATTTATAAAGATAGCAGTAATTACCTCTGTATTGATACGAACTGAGGTGAATTATGAGTTACGATTTAAGTAAATTAAAACTCAACGGGACGGCGCTCGGTACGGTTGAAGGGATAAAACTCAACGGGCAGATTTTGACAGGTCTTTTGGGGATAAAACTTAATAACGAAATTATAATTAGTTTTAGCACGACTCCGACCCTTTCTTATGATGAATGCGGACCTGGTTTGGCAACTCTCGATAACGCCAACGTTGACACTCTTCTCATCTCTGATGCAATAAGTAGGTTCGATACCATTTGTTATCTTGATGGCGAAAATGGCGCCTCTTACCCTTATATTCCTTATAGAGGTATCGCGGGTGCTTTTAGGGCGGTTGCTTATGCGAAAGACCCGAAATCAATTGTTACAGATATGCAGTATGATACCTATAGTTATTTAACTGATTATAGAGATGTAGGTAATTTGACAACGACGGGCAGTTTTGGATACCCGTGGGATCAAACGGTATTCGAAGGACCAAATTGGCAGTCACCCAGTGAAAGTTCTGCCGAGAACCCCGACGAACGTCTTAGAGAACAACTCGAACCAACTATGTACGTAAGCGGTAGCGATTGGACGGGCCCAGAGAGAGTTTTTGTAAGCAATTATGAAGCAGACGTTAGCAAATTCGATGTGGGCGGAACGTATAGCGGTACCATAAGTCTTTATACCAGTTATGCCCCCGCAGCTGATGGAAGAAAACCCGTTTTATATGACAGAACGGGGCAAGTCGGCGGTATATATAACTGTGCAGATGCTGGCGGTGCGGGGAGTATGGATTTAAACATATTTACGTATGATCACGCAGAGTTGTGGTATATGGCGGGTAGACAGGCGGCAAGTTACAATACTATCAATAATGGTATTTTATTTGTTGGCGTGGACGACTTCCAAATCAGTATGTTTTTAAAAGGGGTCGAAGATAATGCGGGGACATATGGTATTGATCTTGCGACGTTGTTTGATAGTGGTAAAATAAAGAAAACGGGTTTGACCGATACGACTCAGTTAGCCTCTCTTATGGCGGAAGGATTTGACGAATACGACCCGACCACCTGGAAATTTAAACAAGATTTCGGGTTTATTGTCACACCAATCGGCTTTGGGACCATTTATAAAGGGAATACTTTACAGCCGATTTTTGCGGGGATGGGTTACGAAGAAACAGATGGTAAAACATACGCTTCTCAATTATGGTTTTTGATTGCAAACACCGCAAACATGCACGGAATGCTCGTCAGTGAATTCCCGAGTTTGCAGGAATACTCTTATATGAATTTCGATGGAACTTATAAGATACTCGGTCCAGTTGCGAAGGGAGTTGATCCTTATAATCCAGCGAGCAGTCTGGATACGGCCCGTGAGAACGACTATCGCGGGCGTTTGCACGAAATATTCCCCGATTTCTCGTCTCTTTCAACCTTTGTGACAGATTCTGACAACACGTGGTTCGGGGATGGTGGCGTTGCATCCGCAATTAGTTACGTGGGAACTATCAATCAAAACGGCCCGAGCGTAGTAGCTGGATTAGATACTTACGAATGGAACAATTTCGCAGGCAGTTACGATTCTGAACACAATGTATTTACAGCGGAACGTCAAACAACACTCGAAGGTAATTGTACTTATAAAGGCGCAGATATTCCTTTACTTTCTTAGTAAAATCGCTTGACAAAATAAAATAAATATTGTATAATATATGTATAGACGGAGAGGTTAATCAAAACCTCTCCCGAAAACATATTACCACAGGAGGCTAAAAGTGGATAAAGAAGCGACCTACAAGGATCTTAAAATAGGCGTATATGCAATCGCAGCGGGCGAACCAAACGAATTTATCGATCGTTGGCTCAACTCAATGAAAGGCGCGGATTACATTTGGGTTTTAGTAACCAAACTCAACGACCCGAATTACGCTTATTTTAAAGAAAAGCAAAAACTCGACGAATTTAAAGACAAACTCTTCGTCGAAGAAAAGGAAATCAAGCCCTGGCGATTCGACGTCGCCCGTAACGAAAGTTACAAAATAGTTGATAAGTATTGTGACGGGCTTATTTGCACCGACATTGATGAAGTTTTAATCGAAGACTTCTGGGACGATTTCAGAAAAGCGATTTTCGAGCACCCGAGATTTGAACGTATTTATTATCGTTATGCGTGGGGACACGATGGTGAAACTGGGCAGCCAACGACCTGTTTTTGGTACGACAAAACGATGCACCCGATGGGCGGCTATCGTTGGGATTACCCCGTTCACGAATGTATTTGGTGCCCCGAAGCGAAAAAGTATGGTTGGGAAGGTCAGTATTTTATGGACAATGGAAAGGTGTATTTGCACCATTATCCCGATAAGTCTAAGAGCAGAAAATCGTATTTTGACCTTTTGAAAATGCGTTCCGAAGAAAACGAGCGCGACCTTTATGGGTATTATTACTTGGCTCGCGAATACACTTTTTCGGGTGATTGGTTCCATTGTCTTAAAACGTTGCAACCTTTATACAACTTATTGGCGATGAATCCGAAAATTCCCGAGGCGGCGAAGATTTTGCAGGATGTTTATATGTATCCAGCAACGTGCATTATGATAGGGCAGGCTTATTTATACACGGGAAACAACGACGACGCTGAGCAGTATTTTGTTAAAGCGATAAATAATTACCCGAGTCTCGTCGATGGCTATATCAACCTCGCTCAATTATACGCCTATAGCAACCAACCACAAAGAGCTCGCGAAATACTCGGACTCGCAAAAACAAACGCGAAAGAGCAAATCGATTGGCGTATTAGGCTTTATTACTGGCGTCCGTGGAAATGGTTACAAATTCAGGCAGATGCGTTGTCCTGGGAAGGGAAGTACGAAGAAGCACTGGAAATTTTTAAAGAAGCCGAAAAAGACATAAAAACAGCCGACGACAAAGCTTATGCGACCGCAGAAAGATTTTATTATGATTTGGATTTCGTGAAAAACAAAATCGCCGAAAAGGAGAAAGCGCAAAAAGAAGCGGAAGTCGCGGCAGAAGCGGAAGTCGTAACAGAGGCAGCTGGGGAAGAAAAGAAGGAAGAAAAAGCAGAGTAATTTTTTTGGGAGAAATGAATATGAAAATTTTTAGAAAAGTAATGTTTTACGTTCTGTCCTGTACGTGGGGCATAATCTTAACGATTATGGGAGCGGTCGTTGCGCTCGCTCTCTTAATCACGGGACACAAACCGCATAAATTTTATAATTCGGTTTATTTCAGGGTCGGCGATAATTGGGGCGGCTTTGAAATGGGTCCGTTCTTCATAATAGACAAACAAGGTGATCTTCCGACAAAACAGCACGAAGCAGGTCACGGGATACAAAACATTGTCCTTGGGCCGCTCATGCCTTTTGTCGTTAGCATTCCGAGCGCGACCCGTTGGTGGTTGTTCTGGTTTAACACGCAGAAGCAGAGATATATTTTCGGAAGTATTTTGTCGGCGGTAATCGGGATAATCGGTCTCGTGGGAATAATTTTAGGCGCGGTATTCAACCTTTTGTTCCTGATAATAATAGGCGGAATATTCTTCGCCTATGCAATTTTCCTGGTTATTTGGTTAATGGTTTTTGAAATACCGAAATACACGGGTTATGTCGACTATTACAGCGCGTGGTTTGAATCTGGTACGCATAAATTCGGCGCAAGTTATATAGGTGCGCAGAGATATCCAGAAGATGATGGCAACTAATAGCAAAAAATATTTTAAATTTTTGGGGATTGTTGGGCTAAAATGCTTGACAATCCCCCTTTTTTCTGTTATAATGAAGCCAACAAAACAAAAAAAGGAGTATTTTTCTTATGACAAGCGTTGAAAAAGAAAGAATTTGCAAATTGTTGGCCGAACAGATTTTGCCCACCGCGCGGCACAAAGCGATGGTGGAAGAGGTCGCGAACGTCGATAATTACGTCGCGGCGATCATAACCGAATGGATTGACGGTAATTTTGTGAGAAAGCCGAGCATCAACGAAGAATTAGGAATACTCGGGGAATAAGGAGCAAAAAAAATGGAAGAAACGAAGATTTTTAAAGTACCGCCCAAAGAAGTGCAGCAAGCAGTGGTTGACCGCATTTTAATGCGTCTTGAAGCGCGTCGTTCGAGTTTTACCCGCGAAGACGTTATCGAGTTCGGCAAAGAAGCGCAGTTGCCCGCCGTATACGCAGAAGAAGTCGACCCTGCCGTTATTGAAGATTTGAGCGTAAGGGTTTTTTCGCGTTTGCTTGTCAACGGTCTGATTATTCCCGTAAAAGGAACGAAGTATTATCGAAAGATTACAGACGAGGAAATGCTGGCGGCAAAGAAGGCTTATTTGGCGGCGCAAGAAGAGGCGAAGCAGGAGGGGCAAAATGACGAAACCGTGCTTAACTAAAGAGCAGTTTGTCGAATACATCGGGGAGATTCTCGAAACATCGAAAAAAGACAATGAGTTTTCCGAGGCGATTGAAAAGATTTGCGGCGGCGATTGTTGGGTCATCGGAGCTTATTCTAAAGAAATATCTGTTATGATTTCCTTGCTTGCGAAAGTTATGGGTTTGGCCGCCGATAACACTCCCGATGAGAACGTTATACAATATTTCGTTTATGACCTCGATTTCGGGAAAGAATACAAAGAAGGTTGTTTTACCGAAATAGACGGTACGCCGATAGATATTTCAACGGCTGAAAAGTTATACGATTACATTACGGAGACCGAGAGGGACTAAAAGTGATGTTAAAAGACGTCAAAGAAAAACTCATAACCAACGCCGACGCGCTCATCGAATTACTCGAAGAATTCGGGTTTGAAAAAATAACCCCGCGAGTAAGCGAAATTCGTTGCGCCCGTGACGCGGAAGGCGGCGGTAATAATATTCAAATTCGCCTAACCGACAACGACGGCGTTATGGTTACGGATTACGCACGCGGAACTCGTAGCGACATTATTCAGTTCATTATGGAGCAACGCGGTGTTGATTTCCGCACAGTCGTAGGGAAAATTCAGAAAATTCTCGGCTTGTCGGATGATTGGGCGAAGCAGAAGCAATTGCCGTTATTTGGCGGATTTTACAGCCAAATCGGGCGGAAAAACGCGGAAATCGAAGTGAAGACTTATCCTGAAAGCGTGCTCGAAAAGTACGATATGACACCGAACGAACGCTGGATTAAAGACGGGATCACGATCGAGGCACAGCGGTTTTACAATGTCGGGTATGACGTCGAAAGCCAAAGGATAATTTTCCCGATTAGAAGCGCAGAGACGGGCGAAATTCAGGGCTTGAAGGGCAGACTCAATGCCGATGATTACGATGAATACACTCCAAAGTATATTTACGTTTTACCAACCCCGATGTCGACAACGCTTTTCAATTACTCGGAAAGTTACGGCGATTTATACGGGAACGAAGTTTGGGTCGTAGAGTCGGAGAAGACTTGTATGATTGGTTATGGATTCGGCGTAAAAAACATTGTCGCGCTCGGTTCGCACTCGTTGTCTGAAAAGCAGGCACAGTTGATTTTGCAGCTCAACCCGAAACGCGTGATTATGGCACTTGACGAGGGGCTGGATTTTGAGGCGACCGAAACGAACTTGAAATTGTTGAAGTCGTTTTCGGCGTTACGCGACATCGAATTTTGGTATTGGGACACGAAGCTCGACCCGACGATTAAAGGGACGAAGTGTGGTCCGTGCGATAACGGTGCGGAGTATTTCGAAAAAGTGAAAAACGAACAGTTGAAAAGGTGGAATTATGGCGAAAAAAAGTAAAGTGAAGAAGATTAAAGGTTGGCACAATATCTCGGCAGGGCTTTTTGGTTATCGCGGGAGATATTGGTTCCACAACATCAAAGACTTGTGGATTTTGATAAAACGTGTATTTTTTGTTTTGAGACACGGGTATTCGCCGCAGGCGTTATGGGAGATGGACGCTTGGTTTATTGACATTATGAAAGAGCTTTTAACTTGGCAGAGAGATAACAGAGTATCGGTTGGCTATTTTGAAAAAGAAACAGCCAACGAAGACGAAAACAAAAAGAAAACCGACGAACTTTTAAACCATATGTTAGAGCTTTTAGAAAAAGCCGACCCGTTTCAGACGGGCGAGTTTGAAGAAGCAGAAAAAGCTAAAAACGAGTTTTTAGAATTGTTTTCGAAATATTTTTATAAATTTTGGGAGTAAATTTTAGAGTTTGTTGGGTAAAACGCTTGACAAACTCTTTTTGATCTGTTATAATGAGGGCACAAAAAATAAATCGGAGGTAAATTATGTTTGTTTGGATAGTTAGTGCCTGGTCGAATAAAGACCAAATACGGGAAATTCAGTTTGTCGAATTGACGTATGAAAAAGCCCTCGCGGACGTTCAATCGAACCGAAGCGGGTTTGAGGATTGTTGTTACGATATGTGCTGTATAAAAGCTTATCAAACCGATCGTTATTTTGGAATGATTGACGAGAAGTTAATCAGTTGTTGCGAATACAGCAAAAAATGCCGCGAACTCGAAGTTGAATATCATCTGCCGACGTTTGCGCCCGCGTTTACGACACAGTATTTCAAATTCAATGACGAGAAGAAATGCTGGGAGGAAGCAAAGTGATAAAGGCAATTATATATTATGACGGGGCGCTTGATGCTAATTTATGCGATTATTTACGGGCAAACGAGTACGTTTCCGACTTATTTCCCGAATACGAATTATTTTACGTAAGCGGCGAATACGGGTACACGAGCAATATGGAAGCCGTTCAGTGGTGCGCGAGTCTTCCGACAGATTACGTAATTTTCACGAATTCGTTGTTCGCGTTTAACGCCGACGTGGTAAAAGAACAGTGCTCGAACGCAGATGGTGGATTGGCGGATTTTTACATTTTGCACAGCGGTAGAATAGATAACATCAACGCGTTAACAGACAAATGGTTATCTAAAACGCATAATCTCGAAAAAATAGTTATCAACGGAGGATTGGAAAAATTATGTTAAATATTATTATTGGAGTTTTGATTATTATTGGCGCGGTTATTTCGGTTTTGATTTCTGTCGAAAAAACGCCGCAGAATCTTAAAGGTTTTTACTCGAAGTTTTACTGGTTTATCGCTGTTTTAGCGATTGTGGCTGGTATTTACGTTACCGTAACAGGGATTATTCAGGTACAATGAAGAAGATTTTATTAAATACGCCCGAAACGAAAAATTACCTCGAATCGTTACCGAGAGTTTATATCGCGGCCTGTTGGGCTGGTTGGGGCGTTCGAGATTTTCCGTTCAGTGGGAAATACGCAGACAAAGAAAAGATGATTCCGCTCGTTTGGGATTATTACGATTTCAACGGCGCCGCCGATGAGTGGCACCTTATCCCCATCAACCAAACAACGACGGGGACGATCGCGGGTTGGTCTTTTAGCGAGGCGATGTTGAAAGATTATACTCGGCTTAAAAATATTGAACGCGGAGAAGAATGGCGAAATGAGTAAACGTAATTGTATAGAAAAATTAGCGAAACTTTTAGACAAAGCGGAGGTTCCGTATGAGCGTCGTCCGATGTGGGGCGGCGAACAAATTCGTATAGGCAATCTTTGCGACGCTGTTTGTCACGATTTTTCTTGTGGGAATGAAGACGACCTTTTGGAGATTATGTCGGCAGTAACCGAGGAAGAAGGCGAACACGGCAGAATTTTGGGTTGTTTAACGCCCGAAGAGGTCGCGAAGAGATTTGTTTATTGTTACAAATATAACACCGATATTTATCATGAAGAAAAAGAGTTATCGGCGAAAGATTATTACGAGGGGCTAATCGAGAGGTGGCGGGAGAGAATTGACGAAATCAACGCTCACGCCGACCCTGAAAGCCAAAGTCGAGCCGAATGGGACGTTTTAGAAGAAGTAATCTTCGAGGTCTCGCTCGGATTCCCGCTGTTGAAATGAGGTAAAAAATGAATGTTTTTGAAATTTGTATTATCGTTTTAATGGTACTTTTTGCCTTGGTGGTGATTATTTGCGTTGCGGGTTCTTATATAATTACATGGCGTTACAAAAAGTTTTACGAAACCACGGAAGAAGGCAAAAAGCTTTACTGCGCTTTATATACGAAAGATCGCTTGGGCAGTAAACACGATTGGCTCGTGAATCAAATGAGGGAATTGCGAGATAAAATAGACGAATTTGAGTTTTATTTTCCCGAAGAGAGCAGTGAAAAAGCGTTTTTGCACGGAATGAAAGTTCGGTACAAAGAATACTCCGATGAGCTTTATCGCACGAAAGAAGCGATGAAGGATTGGGGTGAGCGAATTAACAGAATGGTCGCAGCATTGCCAAAAAAATATAACGAGATTTTGGAGTATAACTGGGCAAACGCGAAGGTGGAAGTGAAGGAGGAAAGCATATGTTAGTGAAAGATTTTGTAGATGTGTATCAGGAAGGAAATGGTTTTCTTAGTGTCGTAATTGATGACGAAGAGATTTCTGGGTCTTCTGGATATATGAGAAATTATTATGCAGATTATGATATAGACAATATAACAGTAGGAGAAGATGGT
>ENA-OROD01001744-OROD01001744.1-human-gut-metagenome-genome-assembly--contig:-NODE-1744-length-16806-cov-5.666050_pt1 | contig 16806 bp, 10 predicted proteins | sample MGYA00242123_ERZ509038 | MGnify/ENA primary metagenome ERZ509038 (study PRJEB26280, sample SAMEA2338719) | human gut metagenome | biome: human gut; feature: human-associated habitat; material: faeces... | reverse complement strand
ATTTTTGGCTTAGAAAAATCCTCCCAATAACTGATGCTATCTTGTGTTTCAAACCACTCGTTACTAGTTTTCTTTCGGGCTTTTATTTTTTTGCCATTAACAATATGAGTTTCTCCTGTTTGTTCTAAACGCTCTATGCCAATTGACAGAAGATAATTTTTCACCGCAGGATAACTTTCTATATCATAATGCCGCGAAGGAAATGTGGCTATAATCCACAAGTCCGCCCATTCATATTCATATCTCTTGATATCCCTGCCACGAAGAATCGGTCGTATAAGTTCAGCCGTCCGAACACGTTCATCTTCTGTTTGACAATTCGCTAGTATCTCATCACGCTTTTCGGTAGAAATGATAAAAGCATCATTGAAACCAGTTTTTATCCCATAGTTGATTTGGATGTTCCAATCCTTCAAGGGTATTCCCACAGACTCAATCTTCTGCTTGATGCTCTGTTCAATGGGAGACAATATCACCCATGGGATAGAATCTGCAAAGTTACACTTCACGCCTTGTTGCTGCACGAAATCGCTCAAATTATTCAAGCCATTCGAATCTTGTACCAAACAAGCTTGTGTGTTAAAAATATTTGCTGCTTTTTGAGATAAAAGAATATTTGCTTCTACCGTTATTGCATCGAATATTTTTATACCTGCAAAATCTACCAACATAATAGGATTGGTCTTGCTTGCGAAATAACCTCGCAAGGCTTCACCATACCCTGCACGCATCCATTTATTAGACGTGATATAGCAAAGAAAACCATTGGGAGTAAGCAGGTTCATACCCAACTCATAGAAGAGGCAGTAAATATCACCAGTGCGTGCATAAGTTATGTAACCCATGCATTCTAATACATCGGCACTCTTACCCATAGATTGTAACTGAATGTAAGGTGGATTGCCAATGATACAGTCAAATCCCAAGAAGTTGCCTTCGGCATCGAGTACTTCTGGAAACTCTATACGCCATTCGAATGCACCAAGATAAATTTTGTTGGAGCGTATTTCCTCAAATATATTTTCTAAAGTCGCAATTTCTTTCTTTAAATCGGCAATGCGCTTGTCCGACGCTTTCTTTTCCTTTTTTGTCGGTTCAAACAGTTGAGGCGCTTGTAAGTTTGCCAACTCAGAGCGGCGTTTGTTCAATCTAACCAATCGTGCATCCCGGCGGTTGATCTCTGTTTTCAGTTTCGACTTGATTTCTGTTATAAACGTTTCCAAATCCTGCTTTTCGCTTTTACTTTGGGCATTTTTATATTTAGCTACAGCCTCCTTATATTGGCTGATGCTGATACTAGACTCTCGCAGTACGGTCTGAATACTGTCTGTCAAAGCGAATCGGTGAAGCAAAGAATTTCCACATTTGATGTTAATGTCGATATTTGGTAAGGTTTCTAAATAAGTGTAATTACTTTCAGCCGTATAGTAAGCATTCTTCAACAATTCAATCCACAGTCGTAGGCGGCAAATCTTCACAGAGTTGGGGTTAATATCAACGCCAAATAAACAGTTCTCAATGATTTGACGCTTCTCCTTGAAAAGAGTTTCCTGCATGCGGCGACTTTCCGCATTGAGTGGGTTGTAAGCAAATAAATTACCTTCGGTATCGGTAACAATCAGCTCGTCATTTTCAATGGCAAGTTGATAGTCCGCTTTGCGGATACGCTTACCGGTAGCATCTACCAAAATACCTAATTCGTATTTCAAGAGTATCAGTTCATTGAGAGCAGACACAAGAAAGTGACCCGAACCAACAGCTGGATCACACAGTCGCAAACTGTTAATTAGTTCATTAGCTTCGACTATATTGTCAATATGGTTGTATAGTTCTATACGGGTGGTACAATTCCAGCCATAATAACCATTAAACTTTTGCAACACGGTCTTGGTGATTGCTTCACGGCACATGAACATAGTGATAAAGCCTGGAGTGAATACTGAACCATCCTTGTGACCATTTATTTTCTCGAATATAAGCCCTAAAACAGAAGCATTGATGAGTGTTTTAGCCTCTTCTTGCACTTCTTCACTGCCTTCGCTCGCAAAGTTATAAGCGTCGAGAAAAGCAAACAAATATTGCAGGGTGGGTAATGCGTTGACTTGTAGATTGCGTTTTTTATTTCGTAATACGCTACTCGCCAAGACAGGAAGTACCGTACGTTGTGAAAGGCTGTTTATCTTAATTGTTTTACTTTCCAAATCTGTCACCTCGAAAAGAGAACTGTTAAGATAGGGAACGTAAGCAAAATCACGCATAATGGAGTGTGTGCGGCTGCCCATGTCACGTGCAAGCACTTGGAAAAAGAGTGTGTTGAGATCATCATAGTCATGAATCTTAGTTATTGAAAGAAATTTATAGATTGCATCTCCATTGTGGTATTTCAACATCTGAGCCTCCAACAGTTTCAAGAAAAGGATACGATTCATCCAAGTAATACACAATTCCATTGCAACATTGAATAACCGTTCCTCATAATCATTCCCATACAAACGACCATTTATGTGACGCAAACAATCTTCTGCATCCAGTTGGTTAATAGTATTCTCTAGTAATGAAGCCTCGTCACGCCGTTCCACAGCTTTGCGTACAATCACGGTTTTATTATTCTCTTTGCGTTCCTCAATACCAATAATGTGTAGCAGCTCAGTGTAGAATCCACGGTTGAGCGAATTGCTGTCATTTTGGAACGATAGCTTCAAAAGATGTGTATCGCTGAATATCTTATAAAGTTCGATAAGTTTGCGTGAAGCGCTACTGTCTGTTCTATCAAGCAGGTGTTGATAGTCTTGTAAGTTGAAGTAAGTGTATTCAAGGCTATCTTTCACCTCCTCAATATAGGTTGTTGCAATTTCAGTATAGAAGAAATCGGTTTTGTTACTGGTTTTGCGTCCATCCACAAAGTCTTGAAACTCACGACGTAATTGTTTGTTCTGATAGAATTTGCGTTCAAACTCATGGGCATCAAAAATAAAGAATTCATGAATATTAGTAGCGATGAGATATTTAATATCATTGTTCTTCTTATTGACACGTTCTTTAAGATAGTATAGCAATAATTCCTGCAAAGCCTTACGATTAAGATTGTCATTAGAAATCATCTCACCTTTGTTGGTGGTACTCTTTACTTCAATCAATAACCCTATATTGGACTTGATAGTTTTATCCAATCGGATAGCCAAATCAATATCTTCTTCGGGAGCCATGTAGTATGGCTTGTAGAACGTTTCACTCAGAAAATTACGTAAATGTTCTTTTTGCGTGTGTTCTCTTTGCCCATCCACAATATTGTCTCTCAATGTGCGAAGGGCATTTTTGAATAAGTCAAAATCTGTTGTTTCAATCGCAACCTGTCTATATGCTTTGTTCAAAACTTGATTCGGTTTGAGTAGTCCCATAATGTTTGGTAAATGAGTTAATAAAATACAAAGGTAGTCTAAAAACTTGATAATAAAGAATGAACGTATTGGTTTAACGAAAGTTTGTTCTACTGCCAGCCATTATCAACAAACAATAGCAGCAGTAGATTTGACATGATTCTACTTATTATATTGTAATAGCCAGCCAAAGTAATCTTTTCACATCCGGATCTATCACAGGTTGGATAAGTTGTTAACCTGAAGGTAACCGACCTGATGGTATAGGAACAGGAAGAAGTCTGTAATCATGGCATTTACCCGGATAGAGAAGCCACATTTTTTATTGCCGGACTTCCGGCATTGCCTCATCCATGTGTGAAAAGGAGTTTTTTCTTTCACCACAACGTTCCTTTCACATACCCAAAGGGGGTAGTGGATCCAGACCTGCTTCGGCTTTCTTTTTCCTTCCCATATGACAAAAACCGACTATCCATGACTATTCCTGCCAGTGTGCCGGTCGTGCTTGCCTCTCATGGTTTCTTCCCTTATATTCGCACTGATATTTAAACGAGTTGAAAATATGGAAATATGCTACATCGAGGCCGGTGTCCTTGAGAGGATGCTGGCGCGCGCCGAGAACCTGTCCGCACGTGTGGACAGATTGTATGAGAGAAACCGCTGTAAGGAACCCGGAGAGTGACTGGACGGCCAGGATGTCTGCCTGCGCCTTGACATCTCGCCGCGTACCCTGCAGACCCTCCGCGATACCGGACGGCTGGCGTTCACCCGCCTCCAGCGCAAGTTCTATTACAAGCCCGAAGACGTGGAGAGGCTGATGACCTACGTCGGCATCAGACGCAAGGAGAAGGAGGTGAGAGAAAGAAGGAAGAACGGAAACCTTTAAAGAGCGGAAGAGATGGAAGGCATTATCGACAAGGAGAACGAACGTGCCCGCAGGTTCTTTGCCCTGCTGGACAACATGGAGAAAAAAGTGGAACGTCTTGCCCGTGACAACCGTCCTCCCTTCAACGGGGAACGGTTCCTGACCGACAGGGAGCTTTCCGGGACGTTGAAGATCAGCCGCAGGTGCCTGCAGGATTACAGGGACCAAGGACGGATTCCCTATATCCAGCTTGGCGGGAAGATCCTGTACAGGCAATCGGACATCGAGAAGCTGCTGGAGGAGAACTATCACGCTGCATTGGTATAATATCGTATTCAAGTTTAAGGATTGCCGCCGGAATTGCATTTACGATTCCGACGGCAATTTTTATTTAGCCTGCGGCTTCCTTGCCGGCCGCAGGCTTTCTTCTTTCCATCAGCCGGTCCATGTCCGAGGATATCTTCCGGTCGGTGACCTGGGCGTAGACCTGCGTGCTGTCGATATTCGTATGGCCCATCATCCTGGCGATGCTCTCTATCGGAATGCCCGCGGTCAGTGTCAGGGTCCCGAACGAATGCCGGGCCATGTGGTAGGACAGGTTCTCTTTCATGCCTAATGCCACGCCCATTCCATGTACCTCATACCAGAGGACGTCGCGGACCGGCAGCGGGAATACCGGCCTGTCGTCATCCGTGGTGTTGTAAAGATCCAGTATCTGTCCGGCTATGGGATGCAGCGGGATGAACGCCTCCACGTCCGTTTTGGCGCGGCGGATGCGGATATACCTTCTTCCTTCCGAGGTCGTTCCGATGTGACGGGGATGGAGAGCCCTCGTATCCGCGTAGGCCAGACCGGTCAGCGAGGAGAAGATGAACGTCCTGCGTGCCAGCTCCATCATCGGGTCGGGCAGCGGGGTTTCCATCATCCGCTTCAGTTCACTGCGGCTGATATGCCTTAGTTTAGGCGCTTCTTTCCTCTCGTATGCCACGTCCTCTATCGGGTTGGCACGCAATACTTCCCGGTCCACGGCGATGTAGATGAGCCGGTTGAGCCAGCACAGGCAGTGGTTCACGTGTCCGTTCCTGTGTCCCAGCTCTTTCTTGAGAAAGACCTTGAACGATTCGGCGAACTCTTCGGTGATGTCCGAAAAGGCGATGTCCTTCATCCCGCGGGATTCGATGAACTGCCTGAGGTTAAGCTGCGTGGTCTTCGACTGGCGGTAGGTGGAGGTGGAATTGATCTCCTTGGAGCGGACCCTGAGCCGTTCGCGTTCCACCTCTCCGGCCTGCAGGAGGTATTCCGGTACGGAATTGGCGCCTGACACGGTGGTCTTGAGCAGTTCGGCCGTGACCACTCCCTGGTTCCTCAGCAGGTTCCCGTACGCCTCTTCCAACCGGCTGCGGAAGGCGGCAAGGCGGTTGTTCTCCCTGGCTGTTTTGATTTCACACTTCTTGCTGTCCCAGTCTCCGGGTTTGCAATAGATGCCTGTCGTGACAGCCGATTTCTTTCCGTCGATGCTGATCCGGCAGAGGACGGCGGTCGTGCCGTCCGATTTTACCTTGTTACGGTTGATGTAGAATAAGAGCTTGAATGTACTGCGCATGATAATGATTGTTTAGGGATTAAAGGATAAGTTTCAAATCGCGGGTTGCCTCGACGAACCTGTCCATGTCCTCGAACAGTCGCTTCGGAGTTACACGGGCATATATCTGGGTGGTCTTTATGTTGGAGTGTCCCAGCATTTTGCTGATGGTCTCGATCGGCACTCCCTCCTCGAGCGTGACCAATGAGGCGAAAGAATGCCTTCCCATGTGGTAGACAAGGTCCTGGCTCAGCCCTGCCATCAGGCGCAGGGATTTCATATTGGCCCTGAGCGTGTGGTAGTCCTGCGGCGGGAAGAGGGTGATGCGGGTATCGTCACGATACTTCCCGATCAACGCGAGTGCTTCCGGCAGCAACTTGACGCGTCCGAGGTAGTCGGTCTTCTTCCGCCGGTATTTCAGCCAGAGGCTGCCCTCGTCATCCTGGAAGAGGTTCTCCCGGGTGATGCTTACCGCATCGGCATAGGCGGTGCCGGTGTAACAGGCGAAGAGGAAGAGGTCCCGGGTGATGACATGTGACCTGCGTTTTTCCGGTATCTCCAGATCACGCAGCTTCTCGAAATTCTCACGGCTGAGTGCTTTCGGTGTTGTCTCCTTCTGCTTGGGCAGCTTGAAGTGGCAGAAATGGTATTTCTCCGAGTGCCCCTCCTTGTAGGCGATGCGGCAGATCTTTTTCAAGATGGCCAGGTAGCCGCGAAGCGTGTCCACGGCATATCCCTTTTCCAGAAGGATGAAATCCTGATAGTCGCGGATGAACTGCTCGTTGAGCTGCCCGAAGACAAGGTCCGGAACCTTGAATTTCGCCTTGATGAATTCGGAAAGCGTGCGGTAGGTGAAGAGGTAGGTCGAGAGTGTGGTGGGCGCACGGTCCACACCGACACGGGCCTTCATTTCCCCGTTATGCCGGTCGAGAAGTTTGAGCAGGGTCATCTGCATGCCCGCATTGCCCTGGAACATGTCCCTGACCGCGGCGGCATCGAAATCCCTTTTTCTTTCCATGAGGGAATTGAAGGCCGAGTGTACGGCAAGCAGCAGTCTTTCTATTTTTTCATTGGTCTCCACCGCTTCCCGGCTCTTGCCATTCAATCGGCTCTCACGCGCGTTCCATAGCCCGGGGGTACAGGAGAGCTTGCAGCTGAACTGCGCCATCGTGCGGTTGAGGGTGATCCGTCCCATGATCGGGGCCTTGCCGGTCTTGTCCGGCTCGCTCTTTTTCAGGTAGAGCAGCACCTTGAATTTTTCCACTTTCATAACGCTCTTTTTTAGGTTGTAAAAATACTCCTTTGAAAAGCGTCCTTTGGCATGCAAAACATTGATAAACAGTGAATACAAATCCGCTTTGTTCTTATCGGTAAAAATTCGGTTACCTGCCGTCGTTTCCGAAACAGGCGGCTAACAGTCTGGTAACTGAAACGTCGCAATATTTTGTTTTCTTTTGCAGGTCTGTCTGTTCTGCAAATCTTGCAAAATGCTTAATTATAAACGTTTTACGTTTAATTATCGTCATTCTGTTTTTTATTGCATTTCTAAATATTACTTACATGGCCCGGCATACCTTTGCCACGACGGTTACGCTTGCACAGGGCGTACCTTTGGAAACGGTCAGCAAAATGCTGGGACATAAACGGATCACCACGACCCAAATCTACGCCCAAATCACCAATGACAAGATCGGCCGGGATATGGCGGCGTTGAGCGAGAAACTCGACAGTATCTTCAAGGTCGCGCAGTAAGCCGAGCGAATCGCCCGCAGCCGATACAGAAAATTCAGAAACTCGAAATAAGAAGGATTGTAATTGAATTTACGTATAATTTAACTTATGCAATACCGACATACAATCGTATTAACACAAAGGACTGTAATATGGCGCGCAAATTCGTAAAAGCAGGTTTGCATGCGGAAACATTGCGATTCGGTTATTTAAGATGACCCGACATAAAGACGCATGTAACAATTTGTCTATCTGAGTGTAAGTTTATTGCTGCAAATTGATTCTGATTATTATCTAATGAAGTATAAGGTTTATCCAAATATCTAAAGTTGTAGATTTTTTTTGATCTCTTGCTCCATATTCAGAAGTTTCATGTGTGTTAAAAACATTTGCTCGTCTATACGATTTCTAAATTAACAAAAGCCGCGTATCACTTACGCGATACGCGGCTCCACTAATTGCGATTAGGTACAACTTATAACCTTTCGGCAGATCTTCAGGATATATTGAAAAACAAACAGCCATCAACTATTCCATTCGACAAGTTAATATCCGTTGCCGAAAAGCAAGAACGTCCCGACTACTTTCCGAGCAATTTCTTGACCTCTTCGGCCGGAAGAATCCGTTGCCGAAGAGTCCAAACGTCCCGACTACTTTCCGAGCAGCTTCTTAACCTCTTCGGCTACGGTCTTGCCGTTGTAACCGAATTTCTCGTCGAGAACCGTATAGGGAGCCGAATAGCCGAAGTGATCCAGACCGTGGATCATACCTTTCTCGCCCACAAGACCCATCAGGTTCACAGGAAGTCCCGATGTCAGGCCGTAGCGCACGACGCCCACCGGAAGCACGCTCTCCTGATACGAACGGGGCTGGTCGCGGAAAAGGCCCTCGCTCGGCACGTTCACCACCCGAACGGCGATACCCTCGGCGGCAAGCAGTTCGGCGCCCTCAACGAGCGTCGAGACCTCCGAGCCGGTGGCGACCATCACAACTTCGGGCTTGGCCGAGTCAAGCACCACATAACCGCCCTTGGCGACCTGTGCGGCCTCCTCGCGGCGGCTGGCGCCCAGCGCCGGAAGGCTCTTGATGTTCTGACGCGACAGCACCAGCGCAACGGGACGCTGCTCCTCGACGGCCAGCTTCCACGCCATGACGGTCTCATCGCCGTCGGCCGGGCGCAGCACGACCATCGAACGTTCGTCGTGGTGGTTTCGGAGGTGTTCCATCAGGCGGATCTGGGCTTCATGCTCGATCGGCTGGTGCGTAGGACCGTCCTCGCCAACGCGGAACGAGTCGTGCGTCCAGATATAGATCACATGCAGGCGCATCAGCGCCGAGAGACGCACTGCCGGTTTCATGTAGTCCGAGAAGACGAAGAACGTGCCGCACGCAGGAATCACACCCCCGTGCAGCGCCATGCCGTTGGCCACGCAGGCCATCGTCAGTTCCGAGACTCCAGCCTGAAAGAATTTGCCGCTGAAGTCGCCCTTCGTGAAGGCCTTGGTCTTCTTGAGGAAGCCGTCCGTCTTGTCCGAGTTCGAAAGGTCCGCAGAAGCCACGATCATGTTCTCGATCGTCTCGGCGAAGACGCCCAGCACCGCAGCCGATGCCGCGCGCGTCGCCACGCCGGCCTTCACCTCGATCGGCTTGTAGTCGATTTCGGGCACGCGCCCCGAAAGGAACATATCCAGTTTGCGGGCTAGATCGCCGTGTTCGGCGCGCCACGTCTTCTCGACCTCGGCCTGACGCGAGGCCCATGCGCGCAACGCTTCGCGGCGCTCGGAGAACGCTTCGCGACTCTCGGAGAAAACGGCGAACGGATCGTTCGGATCCCCGCCCAAATTCTTCACCGTAGCGGCGAAGTCGGCACCGGCGGCCGTAAGCGGCTGCCCGTGGGTCGAAACCTTGTCCTCGAAGCTCGATCCGTCGGCCGCAACCGCACCCTTGCCCATGACCGTACGGCCGATGATAAGCATCGGACGCTCCTTTTCGGCATTGGCAGCCGTAAGAGCTTCGCGGATCTGCTCTACGTCATGGCCGTCGATGGTGATGACGTTCCAGCCCCACGCCTCGTATTTCATCGCTACGTTCTCGGTATCCACCTCATCGACCTTGGTCGAAAGCTGAACGTTGTTCGAATCGTAGTACATGATCAGATTGTTCATCCCCAGGTGGCCGGCGATGCGGCCCACGCCCTGCGACACCTCCTCCTCGATACCGCCGTCGGAGATGTAGGCATAGATCTTGTGGGACTGCCACTCCCCGAAACGAGCCGCAAGGAACCGCTCGGCGATCGCGGCGCCCAGCGCCATGGCATGCCCCTGGCCCAGAGGACCCGACGTATTCTCCACACCGTGCAGCACGTCCACTTCCGGATGGCCCGGCGTGACGCTGCCCCACTGCCGCAGATTACGCAAATCCTCCACCGAATAAGTTCCGGCCAGTGCGAGAGTCGAGTAGAGCATCGGCGACATGTGTCCCGGATCGAGGAAGAAACGGTCCCGGAAGGGATAATCCATCTGGTCCGGATCGTAGCGGAGAAATTCGGTGTAAAGTACAGCCATGAAGTCCGCGCCGCCCATTGCGCCGCCGGGATGTCCCGATTTGGCTTTCTCGACCATCGCCGCAGACAGGATGCGGATGTTGTCTGCAACGCGCGTGAGTTCGGATTTAGTAATCATAAGTGATTGTATGCTTTTATTATGTTTGAATTTCTCGCTTCGCTGCTACATACGGCGTAACCCGGATAAACCTGCACCACCCCGATGCAACGGACTTGCGTATCCTGTTCAGGATAAATTGCGGAATCCTTTCACCCGGCCCGCGCCCGCGTCAGATCCGCCCGGTTCCGTTCCTGCGGAAAACCAGGCAGACAAGACCGCATTGAAAACCGGAAATCCCGCCCGCTCGATGTTCCATTCCGACAGCCTCCCGCTCCGGCATGTTGCAAGCGGCCCGGCGTTCGTGGTACAAATTTAATATAAATCCGGCTTATCCGACCTGCTTGAGCGCCAAAAATTTCTTCTTTTCGAACTTTTCCCGGGCATAAGGCAAGGTCACTTCGAAGCGGCGCTCTCCCGAAGAGGGGATATCGAACATCGTGTCCATCATGATCGCTTCGCAGATCGAACGCAATCCCCGGGCACCGAGCCGGTACTCGATGGCTTTATCGACGATATAGTCCAACACCTCGTCGTCGAACACGAGCTTCACGCCGTCCATCTCGAACAGCTTTTCATACTGCTTGATGATGGCATTTTTGGGCTGCGTGAGGATCGAACGCAGGGCCTCGCGGCCGAGCGGCTCCATATAGGTCAGCACCGGCAGGCGGCCCACCAGTTCGGGAATCAGACCGAACGACCTGAGGTCCTGCGGCATAAGGTATTGCATGAGGTTGTTGCGGTCCACGGAATCGGCATTCATCCGTCCGTAACCCATCGCCCGGGTGTTGAGCCGCTGGGCGATCTTCTTCTCGATGCCGTCGAACGCTCCGCCGCAGATGAACAGAATGTTGCGCGTATCGACCTGCACGAACTGCTGCTCGGGATGCTTGCGCCCGCCCTGGGGCGGAACATTGACCACCGTGCCTTCCAGAATCTTCAGCAAAGCCTGCTGCACTCCTTCACCTGATACGTCGCGCGTAAGCGACGGATTGTCGCTCTTGCGGGCGATCTTGTCGATTTCGTCGATGAAGACAATTCCCCGCTGGGCCAGCTCCACGTCGTAGGAAGCCACCTGCAACAGCCGCGAGAGAATACTCTCGACATCCTCGCCCACGTATCCCGCCTCGGTAAGTACCGTAGCGTCCACGATGGTGAAGGGCACGTTCAGCAATTTGGCGATCGTGCGGGCCATCAGCGTCTTGCCGGTACCCGTCGGGCCGACCAGCAGGATGTTCGACTTGTCGAGCTCCACTTCGCTCGCCTCGCCCGAAGCATGCAGCAGCCGCTTGTAGTGATTATATACGGCCACCGACATATAGCGTTTGGCATCGTCCTGCCCGATCACGTACTGATCCAAAAACTCCTTGATTTCATTGGGCTTGAGCAAATCCTCGAATTTCAACGAGGTATTCTTCTTCTCCTTGCGACGGGATGCGGCTTCGTCATGCAGCACATCGTTGTCGATGAGCATCTGGTATCCTTTCGCAATACATTTGCTGCAAATATTGCAACCCTTGGACGAACTCAACAGGATCGCACCATCGCGGCGTTTGGCCCCGCAGAACGAACACGCATCGCTCTCGTTGCCGTAAAGGTCTTCTCCGTAATTTTTAGCCATAGGTCTTTAGTTTTCCTTCGAATTTCGTTCCCGGTCCCGGTCGAACTTTCGGACGAGCCTCTGCCGGGATAAAGTCGAAAACAAACTCCCGCCATCATCTCTACCCGGCCGTCGATCGGCCTCGTTCCGACTTCGCACACCGGAAATATCGAACCGGGTTCTTCATTTATTCCGCTCGGCCTATCGAGCGCCCCGCTCTGCCTCCGCTGATCGGAAACGATACATTTTCTCTCCCGAAATCGACCGTCCCCTGCAGATTGAAACAGAAATATTATCCCCGCTTGGTCAGCACCTCGTCGATCAGCCCGTACTCCTTGGCCTCCCGAGCCGACAGCCAATAATCGCGGTCGGCATCCTTTTCGATCTTCTCGATCGGAGCGCCCGAATGGGCCGCAATGATCTCGTACAGCTCCTGCTTGGTCTTGCGGATCTCGCGGGCCGTGATCTCGATGTCCGACGCCTGCCCCTGAGCCCCGCCCAGCGGCTGATGGATCATCACCCGCGAATGGGGTAACGCCGAGCGCTTGCCTGCAGCACCGGCGGTCAGCAGCACGGCGCCCATCGAAGCGGCCAGTCCCGTACAGATGGTCGCCACATCGGGCTGCACCAGTTGCATCGTATCGTAAATTCCCAGACCGGCCGTCACCGATCCGCCCGGGGAGTTGATATAAATCTGGATGTCCTTTTCCGGGTCGGCCGACTCCAGGAACAGCAGCTGTGCCTGGATGATATTGGCCGCATCGTCGTAAATCGGAGCCCCCAAAAAGATGATGCGATCCATCATCAAACGCGAAAAGACGTCCATCGTCGCCACGTTCAACTGGCGCTCCTCGATGATCGTCGGCGACACGTAGGCCGCGTACTGCGAGCGGAAATCATGCAGTTTCAGACTATTGATACCGCAATGCCGGGTGGCGTATTTTTCAAATTCATTCATAACCGAACAGTTTGCAAGTTAATAAAAAACATCGGAAGCCGGTTCAAAAATTTTTCCGCGACTTGCCTCCGGTCCTACTCGATTTCCCGTACCCGGCCAACACACGATGCAGGCTCGAATCCGGCAAAAACGAGGGAAGAAGCAAAAAACAGAAGTATGACTACTAAACAGACTTTGAGGGAGTGATTGCAAAAATCAAACCCTCAAAGCTCTGATCGGATACCAATTTTCCGCTGTTTCTTAAATCTCCTTGGCCAGTTTTGCGAACTCTTCGGCAGAAACGGCCTTTTCGGTCACCTTGATCTTGGACTTCACGTCCTCGACCACCTTCATCTCATACAGCTTCTCGTAGATCTTCTGTCCCTGCTCGCGGTCCTCGAGAATCTTCTTGGCGTAATTGGCCAGCATATCTTCCGGAGCCGTCGGCAGTCCGTATTGAGCGAACTGGGCCTGTGCCAACGCCTTGGCCTCTGCAGTAGCCTCTTCGGGGGTTACCGTGAGGTTATCCTGCTTGATGAAATATTTCTGGAGGTAATTCCAGGTGAACAGTTTCACGAAAGCGTCGAAATCCTTCTCGATCTCCTCCTTGGAGAACTTGCCTTCGTTGATGACGTACAGCCAGCGCTTGAGGAACTCGACCGGCATGGTCAACCCGGCTTTCTTCAACAGGAAATCACGCAACTGCAACGTAAAGAGATAGTCGCTCTCGCGGCGCAGCTCCTTCGAAATCTCGGCATCGACGAACGCCTCGAACTCCTCGGCGGTTTTGACGTTGCCCGCAGGAAAAGCCATCTTGAAGAACTCCTCGTTCAGCTCCGGTTCCGCGAACTTGCGGATCTTGGTGATTTCGAGAGAAAATTCGGGTTTGATACCCTCCAATTCGTTCTCCTTGACCTGCAATACGGCGGCACGCTGCGCCGGAGTCTTGTAAAGTTCATTGACATTGACCTGCATCTTGAATCCGACCTTCTTGCCGATGAAGGGCTTGCGCTCCTCCTCGTTCATCGAAATCAGTCCGACGTAAGCGCCCTCGATCTTCATATCGCCGTTGTCGAGCGTCACCTCCAGCGCTTCGTCCGCCGTTACCTTGTCGGTATCCACCAGACGGCCGAAACGACGCAGGAAATTGCTGCGGTAATCGTCGTGCATCTTCTTATCGACCTTGATCGTGTAGTAGGTCATCTTATCTTTCGCCGACAGCTCGAGCTTCACCTCGGGAGCTTCGCCGATCTCGAAAATGAATTCGAATTCGGTCCCGTTCTCGAAATCGAAGTCGCCCTGCTCCTCCGAGGGGATCACGTCACCGACATAGTCGATCTTCTGCTCCTGCAGGTAGTTGAACGCCGCTTCCGAAGCCTGGCGGTAAGCCTGCTCCGCAAGCACGCCCTTGCCGTACATCTTCTTGATCACGCCCATCGGCACCATACCGGGGCGGAAGCCCGGAATATTGGCCTTGCGTTTGTACTCACGCAGGGATTTTTCGACCGCATCGCCGTAATCCTTCTCGCCTACGGTCACCTTGATGAGCGAGTTATTCTGCTCGCGCTGTTCTCTTACGATATTCATATTTCAGTTGTTTTATACGTTACAGTTCGGGTCGGCAAAAGTACAAAATAATTCATTAGCAAGCAACAAACACCCGATAAATATCTCCGCACCGATCCGTTTTTCTTTCAGGAAGGGCTTGGGGGAAGAGCCCCCGGATCGACAGCCCCTCCGATCCGTAATTCGGGCGCCGAAATCGACGTCTTTTCCCGAAAAATAGCTATCTTTGTTGCCTATTATAATAAGGACATACCGGCTATAAACGGCCAACACCGCAGCCGGACAGAATATAAACGATACGAAATCCAATGACAAAAATCGTATGGATCGGACTGCTGGCGATGACGCTGGCCGCCTGCTCGGGACGCACGAAAACCCTCCGAACGGAAACCCCGGCCGCTACCCCCGCCGCGCCGCGCACCTACACCTACCGGGTCATCGAAAGCTATCCCCATTCGACCGACAGCTACACGCAGGGGCTCCTGTTCGCAGACGGAGTGATGTGGGAAGGTACGGGCGAATACGGACACTCCCGCCTGCAGCGCATCGACCTCGAAACAGGACGCACGGACGTAGTGGCTACGCTGCCCCGCAGCGAATTCGGCGAAGGCATCGCGCTGCTCGACGGCAAGATCTACCAACTGACCTGGGAAAACAACAAAGCCTACGTCTATGACGCGGCAACGGGCCGGCAGCTCCGCACTTTCGCCTATGCGGGCGAAGGATGGGGCCTCACGACCGACGGCGAGCGGCTCTACATGAGCGACGGCAGCGAATACCTGCGCATCCTCGATCCGGAAACCTTTCGGGTGCAACGCAGCGTGCCGGTCACCTTCCGGGGTGCCCCGGTACAACTGCTCAACGAACTGGAGTGGATCGACGGGAAGATCTGGGCCAATGTCTATGTCACCGACCAGATCGTCATCATCGACCCCGCCAGCGGCATCGTCGAAGGGGTCATCGACCTGCGCGGCCTGCTCCCGGACGAAGAGATCGCCCCGGATACCGACGTACTGAACGGCATCGCCTACGACGCGGCCTCGGAACGTATCTTCGTGACAGGCAAAAGATGGAGCAAACTCTTCGAAATCGAAATCATACCCCAATAAAATACCACACGACGTGACAAAAAACCGCGACATACGACACGAACTCGAACACCGCATCCTGCTGCTCGACGGCGGATTCGGCACGATGATACAGCAATACGGCCTGGACGAAGCCGACTACCGGGGCAAGGAGTTCGCCGCGAGCGAAAAACTTCTCAGAGGCTGCAACGACCTGCTGAACCTCACCCGTCCGGAAACAATCCGCGAAATCCACGAGAAATACCTCCAGGCCGGATCGGACGTAATTACGTCCAACACGTTCAACGCCAACTCCATTTCGCTGGCCGACTACGGACTGGCAGCGGAAGCGTACCGCATTAACCGGGTCGGCGCAGCCATCGCCCGCGAAGCGGCGGACGCCTTCACCGCCCGCAATCCGCAGAAGCCCCGCTTCGTGGGCGGCTCGATGGGCCCGACGAGCCATACGCTGTCGATGTCGGCGGACGTGGACAACCCCGGCGCCCGGGCTTTCACTTTCGAACAGCTCTCGCAGGCGTACTACGATCAGGCTCGGGGCCTGATGGACGGCGGCGCCGACCTGCTGATGCTCGAAACCGTCTTCGATGCGCTGAACGCCAAGGCAGCGATCTTCGCCATCGAAACCCTCTTCGCAGAACGCGGCATGCGACTGCCGGTCATCGTCTCCGGCACACTCACCTCGTCGGGCCGCACCCTGGCGGGACAAACCATCGAAGCCTTCTACACCTCCGTCGCACACGCCGAACCGCTGGCCGTGAGCCTCAACTGCTCGTTCGGCGCCAAGGCCCTGCTGCCCTACCTGGAGCGGCTGGCCGCTGTTTCGGAATTCCGCGTGGCGGTCTATCCCAATGCGGGTCTGCCGAACGTCATGGGCGGCTACGACGAGACGCCCGCGATGTTCGCCGCCGACGTAGAGGAATACATGCGGCGCGGCCTGGTCAATCTGGTGGGCGGCTGCTGCGGCACCACGCCCCTGCACATCTTCGAACTGGCGAAGATCGTGAACAACTACACGCCCCGCCCCCTGCCGCAGCGGCGGCACGTGACCTGCCTGAGCGGGCTGGAACAGCTTCGGATCGTTCCCGAAGCCAACTTCGTCAATGTCGGCGAGCGCACCAACGTCGCCGGCTCGGCCAAGTTCGCGCGGCTGATCCGCGAAAAAAATTACGAGGAAGCTCTCTCGGTGGCCCGCGCCCAAGTCGAAGCGGGCGCCAATATCGTCGATGTCTGCATGGACGACGGCCTGATCGACGGTCCCGAAGCCATGCGCGACTTCCTCAACCTGATGGGTTCGGAACCGGAAATCTCCGCAGTACCCGTCATGATCGACTCTTCGAAATGGGAGGTGCTCGAAACGGGGCTCCGGGTGGTGCAGGGCAAGCGCGTCGTCAATTCCATCT
>ENA-OROD01001741-OROD01001741.1-human-gut-metagenome-genome-assembly--contig:-NODE-1741-length-16824-cov-4.912279_pt1 | contig 16824 bp, 14 predicted proteins | sample MGYA00242123_ERZ509038 | MGnify/ENA primary metagenome ERZ509038 (study PRJEB26280, sample SAMEA2338719) | human gut metagenome | biome: human gut; feature: human-associated habitat; material: faeces... | reverse complement strand
GGCGCCAGCCGCTTCTTCCGCATCATAGAAGGAATGGACATCATAGCCTTCGTTTGTAAGATAAAGGGAGATCAGATCGGTGATTTCCTTCTCATCATCCACAACCAGTATTTTTTCACTCATCGTTATCCTCATCCGCAGCAGACGGGGATTGCCTTACGGAAATTCAGACAGATAAGATCTGCTGTGAGTGTAAGACGGCCCGTGCGGTTTTTGTCTTTTACAGTATAACAGATTGAAAGGACAACAACAAGATAAACGAATTTCCCGGCTTGAAGCCGCAACCTTCTTATGCTATAATTAGTCGATTATGCAAGAAAATACATCAGAAGGGAGCAGAGGCAACATGAAAGCATTTTTAATTCTGGAAGATGGAACGGTATTTGTGGGAAAGCAGATCGGGGCCGTGAAGGAAGTGATCAGTGAGATCGTATTCAACACCTCAATGGCAGGCTATCTGGAAGTCCTTACGGATCCCTCCTATGCCGGGCAGGCAGTATGTATGACGTATCCGCTGATCGGAAATTATGGTGTATGCAGGGAGGATATGGAATCCAGAAGGGCATGGCCGGATGGCTTTATCGTCAGAGAGCTTTCTCCTATGGCAAGTAATTTCCGTAAAGATATGACGATCCAGGAATTTCTTATCGAACAGGATATTCCCGGAATTGCAGGGATCGATACCAGAGCGCTTACGAAGATCCTCCGTGAAAAGGGGACCATGAACGGTATGATCACCACCAATGAAAGCTATGATCTAAGTACAATTCTTCCGCAGTTAAAGAAATACACCACCGGCAAGGTAGTGGAAAAAGTCACCTGTTCCCAGAAATATGAAATAAAAGGGGTCAGATCCCTCAATGAAAACGGACCGCTTTCCGGCAGCGCCAGGTTTGATGCGGCGGCTTATGCTGCAGGGAAACGGGAAATGAGGCCAAGCATTACAAGGAGCCTGAGTGGACTTGGAAAGAAGGTAGCCCTGCTTGACCTGGGGGCCAAAAAGAACATTGCAGCTTCTCTTGCACAGCGGGGATGTGATGTGACAGTATATCCTGCCCTTACCAGTGCAGAGGAGATCCTTTCGGATCACCCGGATGGGATCATGCTTTCCAACGGGCCTGGAGATCCCAAGGAGTGCACCAGCATCATAGCTGAGATCAGAAAGCTTTATGAGTCTGATGTGCCGATCTTTGCAATCTGCTTAGGGCATCAGCTTATGGCTCTTGCAACAGGGGCAGATACCTATAAAATGAAATACGGACACAGAGGTGGAAATCATCCGGTGAAGGATCTGGAAACCGGAAGAGTTTATATTTCCTCTCAAAATCATGGATATGTGGTAGATATGGACAAACTGGATCCCAAGATTGCAGTCCCCGCTTTTATCAATGTAAATGATGGAACAAACGAGGGGCTTGCCTATACCGGAAAGAACATTTTTACCGTACAGTATCATCCGGAGGCATGTCCGGGGCCGCAGGATTCCAGCTATCTGTTTGACCGTTTTATCAAAATGATGGAGGTGGGGAAAAATGCCTAAAAATCCAAATGTGAAAAGAGTCATGGTGATCGGCTCCGGCCCGATCGTGATCGGACAGGCGGCGGAATTTGACTATGCGGGCACACAGGCCTGCCGTTCCCTGAAGGAAGAGGGAGTGGAGGTTATTCTGGTAAATTCCAATCCCGCTACGATCATGACAGATAAAAACATTGCAGATAAGGTTTATATCGAGCCTTTGACGGCAAGGGTACTGGAACAGATCATTGAAAAGGAAAAACCGGACAGCATTCTGCCCACCCTTGGAGGACAGGCAGGATTAAACCTGGGAATGGAGTTGGCAGAATCAGGCTTTCTTGAGTCACACCAGGTGATGCTTCTTGGAACGACGGCAGAAACCATCAAAAAGGCAGAGGACAGACAGGCCTTTAAGGATACCATGGAAAAGATCGGAGAGCCCTGTGCGGCTTCTAAGGTGGTGGAGACCATTGAGGACGGCATCGCCTTTACGAATATCATTGGATATCCGGTAGTGCTCCGGCCTGCTTATACGCTGGGCGGAAGCGGCGGCGGTATTGCACACAATCAGGAAGAGCTGGAAAGCATTCTGGAAAACGGTCTGAGACTTTCCAGAGTGGGCCAGGTTTTGGTGGAGAGGTGCATTGCAGGATGGAAGGAGATCGAATATGAAGTGATGCGCGACAGTGCAGGGAACTGTATCACTGTCTGCAACATGGAGAATATTGATCCCGTAGGCGTCCATACAGGAGACAGTATCGTTGTAGCGCCTTCCCAGACTTTGTCTGACAAGGAATATCAGATGCTGCGTACCTCTGCTCTTAATATTATCAATGAGCTGAATATAACAGGAGGCTGTAACGTACAGTTTGCGCTGCACCCTACCAGCTTTGAATATTGTGTGATCGAAGTAAATCCAAGAGTAAGCCGTTCTTCTGCACTGGCAAGTAAGGCAACGGGCTATCCCATTGCCAAGGTGGCTGCCAAGATTGCCCTTGGCTATACCCTTGATGAGATCAAAAATGCCATTACGGGCAAGACCTATGCAAGCTTTGAACCGACGCTGGATTACTGTGTGGTGAAGCTTCCCCGTCTTCCCTTTGATAAGTTTATCACTGCTAAGAGAACGCTGACCACGCAGATGAAGGCAACCGGAGAGGTAATGAGTATCTGCGACAATTTTGAAGGAGCGCTGATGAAGGCCATCCGTTCCCTGGAACAGCATGTGGACTGCCTTTTGAGCTATGATTTCAGTGAGCTTTCCAAAGAAGAACTGAAGGAAAGGCTGAAGGTGGTAGATGACCAGAGGATCTATGTGATCGCAGAAGCCCTGCGCAAGGGAATGGACTACGATACCATTCATGAGATCACCATGATCGACCACTGGTTTATTGACAAGCTTGCCATTCTGGTAAAAATGGAGCAGGCGCTGCAGAAGGGGCCTCTTACGGTAGAGCTTCTGCGGGAAGCAAAACGGATCGAATTCCCTGATAATGTGATCAGCAGACTGACAGGCATGGCAGAGGAGGAGATCAAGAAACTCCGTTATGACAATGGGATTGTGGCAGCATTTAAAATGGTAGATACCTGCGCCGCAGAATTTGAAGCAAGCACACCCTACTATTATTCCGTATACGGAAGTGAAAATGAAGCACAGGAGACCAGACCGCCTAAAAAGGTACTGGTGCTTGGCTCAGGTCCTATCCGGATCGGACAGGGAATTGAATTTGACTATTGCTCCGTGCATGCTACTTGGGCATTTGCCAAGGCCGGTTATGAAACGGTGATCATCAACAATAACCCCGAAACCGTCAGCACAGACTTTGACATTGCGGATAAGCTTTACTTTGAACCTCTGACACCGGAGGATGTGGAAAGCATTGTCAACATAGAAAAGCCGGACGGAGCTGTGGTTCAGTTCGGTGGACAGACAGCGATCAAGCTTACGGAAAGCCTGATGAAGATGGGAGTTCCCATTCTGGGCACCAAGGCCGAGGATGTGGATGCAGCCGAGGACAGAGAGCTGTTTGACGAGATCCTGGAAAAGACCAAGATCCCCAGGGCAGCAGGAGGAACCGTATATACGGCCGAGGAAGCAAAAGCAGTGGCCCACAGACTGGGGTATCCGGTTTTGGTACGTCCTTCCTATGTGCTGGGAGGACAGGGAATGCAGATCGCAATTTCCGATGCAGAAATAGAAGAGTTTATGAATATCATTAACAGGATCGCACAGGATCATCCCATTCTGGTAGATAAATATCTGGAGGGAAAAGAGATCGAGGTGGATGCGGTCTGTGACGGAACGGATATTCTGATCCCGGGGATCATGGAGCATATTGAGCGTACCGGCGTGCATTCCGGGGACAGTATTTCCGTCTATCCGGCGCCTACGATTTCCAGAACGGTAAAAGAAAAGATTGCGGATTATACCGGAAGGCTTGCCAAGGCGCTTCATGTGAAGGGACTGATCAACATCCAGTTTATCGCTATTGGCGAGGAAGTATATGTGATCGAGGTGAATCCCCGTTCCTCCCGTACCGTACCTTATATCAGCAAGGTTACCGGAATTCCCATTGTGGATCTGGCTACGGAGGTGATCATTGGAAAGACTATAAGGGAGCTTGGCTATGAACCGGGACTTCAGCCGGAAGCAGAGTATTTTGCCATTAAAATGCCGGTATTTTCCTTTGAAAAGATCCGGGGGGCAGAGATCAGCCTGGGGCCGGAAATGAAATCCACCGGAGAATGCCTCGGCATTGCAAAAACCTTTAACGAAGCCTTGTATAAAGCCTTTTTAGGAGCCGGGGTAGATCTTCCCAAACATAAACAGATGATCATCACGGTAAAGGATGCGGACAAGGGAGAAGCAGTGGAGATCGGCCGCCGCTTTGAAAAGCTGGGATATACCATCTATGCCACCAGGAGTACGGCCGCCGCTTTAAATGAGGCGGGAGTGAAAGCCAGAAAGGTAAACAAGATCTCCCAGGAATCTCCTACCGTTATGGATCTGATTTTGGGACACAAGATCGATCTTGTGATTGATACGCCTACCCAGGGAAGGGATAAATCCAGGGATGGCTTCCTGATCAGACGGACAGCCATTGAAACCGGAGTAAACTGTATCACCGCAATGGATACCGCAAGAGCACTGGTGACCAGCCTGGAAAATGCAAGTGATAAATTTACTTTGATCGACATTGCATCCATATAGGGAGAGCAGTCTTAAGATAGCCGGTCTGGGCAGGTACTGCAGCGGCAGACAAACGGGAAAAAAGCGGTACAGAAAAGAGGAAAAAGGATGAGTGATTATATCATTAGCTGCTGTTCTACAGCAGACTTAACAAAAGAACATTTTGAAAGCAGACAGATTAATTATATCTGCTTTCACTATGAGCTTGACGGCAAAGAGTATGTAGATGATCTTGGACAGTCCATGGATTTTCATGAGTTTTACAGAGCAATGGCCAATGGTGCGACCACCAAAACCTCACAGGTCAATGCAGATGAATTCATTGAATACTTTACGCCTTTTCTGGAGCAGGGAAAAGATATTCTGCATGTGACTCTTTCCAGCGGGATTTCCGGCGTGCATAACTCTGCAATGGTAGCAAAGCAGGATCTGGAAGAGCGTTTCCCTGAGAGGAAGATCTTTATTGTGGATTCTCTTGGCGCTTCTTCCGGTTATGGACTGATCATGGATAAGCTGGCAGATCTGAGAGATGGAGGAATGGGGCTGGATGAGCTTTATCAGTGGACGGAAGCAAACAAATTAAAGCTGCATCACTGGTTCTTTTCCACAGATTTAAGCTTTTATGTAAAGGGAGGCCGTATTTCCAAGACCGCAGGCTTCGTTGGTTCTGTGTTAGAGCTTTGTCCTCTTTTAAATATGGATAATCTGGGCAGACTGATCCCAAGATTTAAGATCAGAACCAAAAAGAAGGTCATCCAGGCCATTGAAAAGAAAATGGAAGAAAATGCGGAAAACGGCCTGGAATATGCAGATAAGTGTTATATTTCCCAGTCAGACTGCTATGAGGACGCAAGGGCAGTGGCAGATCTGGTAGAGAAAAATTTCCCGAACTTAAAGGGCAAGGTAGAAATCAACCATATCGGAACGACCATCGGAAGCCATACCGGCCCGGGAACGGTTGCGCTTTTCTTCTGGGGATGTGAGCGTACAGAGTAAGCATATTAAAGGAATTTGATATGACGGAAAATCTGGAATATTATAAAGTGTTTTATTATGCGGCAAGCTGCGGTTCCCTCACAGCGGCCGCATCAAAGCTTGCGATCTCTCAGCCCGCAGTCAGCCAGGCGCTCAGACAACTGGAAACGCTTCTTGACACAAAGCTTTTTACAAGAGCGTCCAGAGGGATCCATTTAACGCCGGAAGGACAGCTTCTGTTTGAATATGTAAAAAGCGGTTATGAGCAGATCGATGCAGGAGAAAAAAAACTGGCGGCAATGCTGAGGCTGGATTACGGAGAGCTTCGGATCGGTGCAAGCGATATGACATTAAAGTACTATCTGCTTCCACACCTGGAGCGTTTCCACGAGGAGCATCCCAAGGTAAAGGTTGTTGTGACCAATGCGCCTACCCCGGAAACGCTGGAGCTTCTGCGGCAGGGCAAAATTGATTTCGGCGCCATCAGCACTCCCTTTGAGGGGGAGGAGCAGTTACAGGCGGTAAAGGTGCGCACCATAGAGGATGTATTTGTAGCAGGCAGAAAATTTATCCAGTATAAGAATAAAATGCTGGATCTGCAGGAACTGGAAAAGCTGCCGATCATTTCCCTGGAAGGAAAGACCAGCACCCGAAGCTACATGGATCAGTTTCTGTCCCAGAATAAAGTGACCCTGATGCCGGAGTTTGAGCTGGCAACCAGCGATATGATCGTTCAGTTTGCACTGCGAAGTCTGGGGGTCGGTAGTGTTGTAAGGGATTTTGCCCAGGAATATCTGGAGGACGGCAGGCTGTTTGAGCTTCGGTTTAACAAGATCATTCCCAAAAGGCAGATCTGTGTTGTCACCCACAAAAGGAACCCCATATCAAGGGCTGCGACGGCCTTTCTGAAAATGGTGGAAGAAAGCAGGGGCAAAGACTAGTAAGGAAAAAGGCAGTATGATAAAAAACGTAGTGTTTGATATAGGAAATGTGCTGGCAGGCTTTGTATGGCAGGACTTTTTCAAAAGCTTTGGGTTTTCACAGGAGATCTGTGAAAGGATTGCCGATGCAACGGTGCGGGATCCTTTCTGGAGCGAGGTGGACAGAGGAGTGCTTTCGGATGAGGAACTTCTTGCCGGTTTTATTAAGAGGGATCCGGAGATCGAAGGAGAAATCCGACAGGTTTTTCAGGATATTTCCCATATGCTGATCCGTTACGATTATGCCATTCCCTGGATCAGGGAACTGAAAAATCAGGGGTATGGAGTATACTACATTTCAAATTTCGGACGTCAGCCCCATATACAGTGCAGTCAGGTATTAGATTTTCTGCCGGAAATGGATGGGGGGATTTTGTCCTATCAGGATCAGCTGATTAAGCCGTCGCCGGAAATCTATCGCCTTTTCCTGAAAAGGTATGGGTTAAAGGCGGAAGAATGTGTATTCATTGATGATACGCAGGTCAATATAACTGCAGCCCTTGCAGAGGGCATGGAAGGGATCCTGTTTGTGACATTAGAACAAACAAAACAGGAGCTTCAAAAAAAGCTCCTGAAAAAATAGGCATTTATTTAGGGAAGACAGCTCAGCTCTCTTTGGAACCGGGATTTTCGGGAAAAAGATCTGCGGCTGTTTTCTTTTGGGTGATCCTGCCATACAGAAAGAGGTAGATCCACAGAAGGATGGGCAGTCCCACGGTTGCCAAAAGGCATGCGGCAAAAAGCCTGTCCGATCCCGGAAAATCAAGAAGGGCAACAATAAGGGTTGCAACATATAAAAGAACCAGAAGCGCAATACATATAATAGCAGCAAGCTGTTTTCCGCTTATTTTTTTTACTTTCATAGAGGATACTCCTTTAGCGTAAATGATGAAATCATTATAACATAGTACGTTATAGTTTTATACTATTTTCTTCGAGATTTCTTCTATAGCGGAAAGGATGGATATGGTATACTACAAGAAAAATTAAGCTAAGAAAGGCTAAAAACATGTTAAAAACATTATTGGGCGGGGTTTGGAATTTAAAGATTATGGGTAAGGATGCAGGCCTTACCGGCGAGGAAGGGATTGAAGCAAAGGTTCCGGGAACGGTTTACGGGGCGCTTCTCGAGAAGGGACTGATCGAAGATCCTTTTTACCGTGACAATGAATTAAAGGTGCTTCCTCTTATGGAAAATGACTTTGTGTATACCACAAAGTTTTCGGTAACGGAAGAAATGAAAAGGGCAGATGCTCTTTTGCTACGGTTTGACATGCTGGATACGCTGGCAGATGTTTATGTCAATGAGCAGTTCATAGGCTGTGCCTATAATATGCACAGGATCTGGGAATATGATCTGCATACGCTCTGTCAGATCCGGGAAGGGGAAAATGAACTGAAGGTCGTGCTCCATTCCCCTACAAAGTATATCCGGGAGGAAAACGAAAAGATCTTTACAGGCGGCGTTTCAGAGAGCATGGAGGGCTATCCTCATCTTCGGAAAGCGCACTGCATGTTTGGCTGGGACTGGGGGCCAAGGCTCCCTGATGCCGGGATCCTTCGGGAGGTTTCCCTGCTGGCAGTGACGAAAAGCCGGTTTGACAGCGTTTACGTTACCCAGCAGCATGAGGAAGGACAGGTTACCTTAGATTTCGATATTGCCCTTGAACTGTTTGGAGAAGAAGAAAATGAGGATCGCATCGTCATTACGGTAACCGCTCCTGACGGGGAGATATTTACCGCAGAGGATAAAGAGGGCGCAGAAGAGCAGGATTACCGGATCCGTATCGAGCATCCTATGCTCTGGTGGCCCAGAGGCTATGGAAAACAGCCTCTGTATCAGGTGAAGGCAGAGCTTTTTGACAGGGAAGGAAAGCTGCTCGATCTTTGGGAAAAGAGGATCGGTCTCCGGACTGTGACGGTAAACACCCAGAAGGATCAGTGGGGAAACTGCTTTGCACATGAGATCAACGGGGTGAAGATCTTTGCCATGGGAGCAGACTATATTCCTGAGGACAGTCTTTTTGGGAGAGTATCAGAGCAAAGAACCAGAAGGCTTCTTGAGGATGCTGCAAGCGCCAATCATAATTCTATCCGCGTATGGGGCGGCGGCTATTATCCGGATGACTTTTTCTATGACATCTGCGATGAACTGGGACTTTTGGTGTGGCAGGACTTTATGTTTGCCTGTGCCTGCTATGAGCTGGATGATGATTTTGAAGCAAATATTACAGCAGAAATCACAGAGAATGTGAGAAGGATCAGACACCATGCCTGCCTTGCCCTCTGGTGCGGCAACAATGAGATGGAAACGCAGACCCTGGATGGAGCGTGGAAGCCCTCCATTAAGCAGAAGTATGACTATATTAAGATCTTTGAATATATTATCCCGGGGGTTTTGAAAGAGGAGGATCCGGCTGCCTTTTACTGGCCTTCCTCACCGTCATCAGGAGGAAATTATGACAATCCATGGGATGAGAACCGGGGAGACACCCATTACTGGGACGTATGGCATGGAAACAAGCCCTTTACGGAATATCGGAAGTACCGCTTCCGTTACCTTTCAGAATTTGGGTTCCAGTCATTCCCCTGTCTGAAAACAGTAGAGAACTTTACGGAAGAAAAAGACCGCAATATCTTTTCAAGAGTGATGGAAATGCATCAGAGGAACCGGGCTGCAAATGGGAAGATCCTGGATTATCTTTCTGCAACCTATCTGTATCCTAAAAGCTTTGACATGCTGCTTTACGCATCCCAGCTGCTGCAGGCGGACGCTATCAGATATGGAGTAGAGCACTTCCGGCGCTTCAGGGGAAGATGCATGGGAGCAGTGGTATGGCAGCTGAACGATATCTGGCCTGTGGCGTCCTGGGCGAGCATTGATTATTATGGCAGATGGAAAGCGCTGCATTATGCGGAAAAGAGAATGTTTGCTCCGGTTATGATCTCCTGCGAGGAAATCGGGGAGCTTAGCGAAAGACCGTATTGTATTGCACAGCCGGCACCCATCAGCCTTGGTGCAAAGCTGCATGTGGCAAATGAACAAATGGAGCCTGTAAGTGGCACGGTGAAGTGGTTCCTCCGCAGACCGGACAGCTCTGTGATAGAAAGCGGCAGCAGGGAGATCACTGTTCCAGCGCTTTCCGGCGTGTGGCTTACAGAGCTTGATTTCAGACAGTATGAAGAAAGAGAGATCCATTTAGAATATCTCTTTGAGGTGGATCAAAAGGTAGTATCCAGAAATACCTGTCTGTTTACACCGCCCAAGCATTATCTGTTTCAGGATCCTGAGCTTTCTGTGGAAAAGCAGGGGAAAAAGCTGGTTGTCAGATCCAGGGCCTACGCAAAGAATGTGGAACTGATCGGCGCAGATGGAGACCTGCGGCTTTCGGACAACTTCTTTGACATGGAGGCAGGAGAATATACGGTTGACATTTTAGAGGGAGACGCCCAGAATATTCTTTGCCGGTCAGTCTTTGATATTGCCTAAAAAGGTAAAGATTTCCCGGTAATAGGGTTCCAAAACACAGGAAGGGCTGTTATAGATCTCATGGCGGCTTCCTGATATGGTAATGAGCCGGGCAGATGGAACCTTAGAGATAAAGCGGCTTATGGCGGATGGCTTTACCAGGCTGTCAGAAGCAGAACGAAATACAAGCAGGGGGACTGTGATTTTTTCACAGTTCCCTTTTTTCAGGATTTTCCGGCAGGCGCAAAGGGACTCATAGGCCCATGCATAGCTGGAACCGCTGGTCTGAAGAAGAGGAATGCGTTCTCTTTTTTCATGATAATAGTGAAAACGCTCAAAGCAGGAGGAACAGGAATCTTCAAACCGTTCTCCCTTGCAGAAAGCCTTTTGACCGGGGGCATAGCGGCTGCCGTTTCCGGTTTTGGTCATGAGAAACCCAAGGGCGTGCGCACAGGGTTCCGGAAATGGCCCCATGTTGATCCCGAGCATGGGAGAGGAAAGAACGGCGCCGCGAAAAACTTTGGGGTAGGTCTCAAGATAGGAGGCGGCTATGCAGCCTCCCATGGAATGACCATAGAGGAACAGGGGAAGGGAGCCGGCAGAGGGGATCACAACCTTTGTCACAAAATCGTGAAGCGCCCGTGTGTAGCTCTCAAAATGATCGATATGGACCATGCAGGGATGGTCGGTATAGCGGAGGGAACGGCCATGCCCAGGGTGATCGGCAAGGTAAACCTGATACCCTGAGGCGGCAAAGTAGAAGATGACCTCCTTGTATTTTTCAATGCTTTCACTAAAGCCATGGCTGATCACCACGGCGCCTATAGGGCGCTTGGGAAGGTAGGCTTCGTAGTAGAGACAATTGGGCCGTGTGAGATAGCGGTCTTTACAGGCGGAAAGAGGGCGCTGCTTATAGGTGCCGTCCTTCAGGGAAAGATAGCCCTGAAAGCCAATCTGTTCCAGAAAGGGGAGAACATCTGTATCCATGGTTTTACAGAAATCTTTGTCTGCAAGAATGCTTTGTTGTTTCATAGAAAGCCTTACCTCCATAGGTTAATTTTTTCGGATCAGGGCAACGATCTTCTGTTCGTTATAAAAGAGGAACAGGATCCCGCCTAAAATGCAGAACAGGGCGGAAAGGAAAGCAACCATTCTGTAGCCGGTGCCGCTTGCAGCGCCGAAGGTAGAGATGGCGGTAAAAAGCAGCATGGATACGCTTTGGCCAAGTTTAAAGGCAAAGGTTCTGGCAGCGTAAAACATTCCCTCCCGGTTTTCCCCGGTGAGGATGGCGTCGCCCTGGGAAATGTCAGCAACAACGGCCTGGGGCAGAATACCGAAGATGGCCATGGGAAAGGCAGCCAGAAGGACTAAAACGGCTCCCTGAAAAACCGGTGGAAGAAACGGGATATTGCCTAAAAAGCCGGTATAAAGGTATGCAGCAGAAAAGAAAACAAATCCGGTCAGAATACATTTTTTCTTGCCGATTTTTAGGGCGAAACGGTTGATGGGCATGTAGAACAAAAGGGACAGGGCCGTCATGGAAACAAAATAAACGGTCGTCATGCCTTCGTTTAGGGCAAGCAGACTGGTGACAAAAAAGGGAAGGCCCGTCTGGAACATGGTAATGGCGATCCAGTAGCTGATGTCAGAGCATACAAATTTCCTGAAATCCCTGTTGCGGAAGGTTTTCAGCAGAGAAGAAAAAGCTGTGCCCTCTGAGGGGGATGCCTTTACATAATCGGTCTCCTTTATGGCAAAGACCGGAACAAGAAGGCAGAAAAGAGCAAGAAGGCAAAACAGGAAAAAGGTCAGCCGCATAGCGGGAACCCTGCCCATAGAGGGTTCAAAAAGTCCCCAGACCACAGGGGCCGCATAGGCAACTGCAGTTCCGGCGATAAAGGTAAAGGAAATCACAGTAGAAATGTCCATGCGCTGCTTCTGGTCATGGCCAAGCTCCGGGATCAGGGCAGTGTAAGGAGTACAGTAGGCTGTGATTGCCAGGTAATAGCCAAGGAGCATCAGAAAGAGGAAGGCTGCATTCAGCCAGCTCACCTTGTTTACCGGGGAGGTAAACACCAGAAAGGTACAAAGGGAAAGGGGAAGGGCCGACCATTTTAGAAAAGGGATCCGGCGGCCCGACTTAGAGCGGCACCGATCGGATAAGGAGGCGATCAGGGGATCCGTAAAGGCGTCGAAGACCCGGGCAAAAGCGGTGATCGCACCAATGATGGTGGCAATGCCAAGAACTGCAAGCCCCTGTGGGATAAACAGTGTCTGACCGGCTTCCTGAGCAGTCAGATCCGGCTGATAAAAGTAGACCAGCCAGTTGGAAATCAGACCGGAGAGAAGGGACCAGCCAAGCTGTCCGATGGCAAAAAGCCAGATTTTGGAAGTGGTAATTTCTTTTACTTGTTTTTCACCTGTCATAGTTTTATTCCTTTCCATTTTTGAGTCCGTTTATAAGTGTGGTAATTAAAAGAGTAAGCTGCCGTTTGCCGTCAACCAATCCATCCATGGGAAGCAGATTTCCCTGAAGGGCCAGCTTCTGCGTAGTGCTGAGCATACAATGGAAGATGGTAAAATAGAGTTCTTCCGCATTTCCACTGCTTCTTATGGTGCCGTCTTCCATTCCGTGCAGGATCGCAGAGACCGCCACATCCTTTAAGGAGAAAATAAGACCTTCGTAATCGGCAAGAAGGGTGGCAGGCGGAGAGGAGGATTTGAGAAAACAGTCAAAATCCATCAGAAAGCTTAAAAATCCCCGGTGCTGCTCATATAACACCGGAAACAGATCAAGGATCCGGGCAAGCTGGCATAGGCCGGAGCTTTGCTGATAGGCGGAAGTCTCAAAAAGGGGCAGGTACTGTTCCTGAAGCTCCTGCCAGTAGGAAAGCGCACAGGCGCATGCAAGGAGCTGTTTGGTGGGATAGTAGCGGTACAGGGTTGCAGAACCGATCCCGGCATGGGTGGAAATATCTTCCATGCTGGTAGCGTCAATGCCGTTTTGGGTAAAGAGGCAGCAGGCGCTTTTCAGGATAGTATTTCGCTTCTGCTCCATGGATGCCTGTCTGACTCCCGGCTTCTTTTCGGATTGCTCTTTCATTTCCGTCCTCCGTTTCTTCAAATTCTTCTGAATAAGTATGATTATGATAGTAATACTATCACGAAATGAGAAAAAATAAAACTAGAAATCACGTTAATTATCGAAAATCGGCAAAGAGAATAAATAAATTTTGAAAAAATATACATTTTTGCCAAATAATGTGTTACAATTTAAAAGCACAAAGGAAAAAGAAGAAAGCTGCCCGGAAAGAATGAGGGAAAAGCTATGGAAGATGCAATAAAAAAGGTTTCAGTGAAACAGATGCAGAAATGGATTGAGATGATCGCACCCTGTATGGATGATTATCTTTATTTGTATGATATGAAGGGGGATTCTTATTTCATTTCGCCAAGCGCATCGGAACGATTCGGACTTCCAAAAGGGGAAGTACACCAGGTGGGAGCGGCGCTGAAGCAGGTGACCTTTCCAGAGGACTATCAGATTTTGGCAGAGGATATGGAACAGATTCTGATGCATGGGAAGAAATTTCATAACCTGCAGTACCGCTGGGTAGGCAAAGACGGCAAGCCCATCTGGATCAACTGCAGGGGAAGAGTGATTGATGATGAAGATGGAACGCCGCTTTTTCTCATTGGATGTATCAACGAAATCGGAATGATGCAGAAAGCGGATAATGTCAGCGGACTTTTACGGGAAAGCGGACTCCAAAAGGAACTGGAGGCACTGCCTGAAAAGCAGCAGGGGGGCTTCATGCTCCGGCTTGGGATTGATAATTTTAAGGAAATAAACGAAAATAAGGGCATGGAATATGGAGACAGTATTCTGCGGAAGGTGGCAGAATGCATCACCTCCGTGTTAAAGGATGGCCAGAAATTATTTCGTGTAGTGGCAGATGAATATATGATCGTGGATTTGCACGACAGGGATGCTTCCAAAGCAGTGAAGCTCTATCATAAGATACAGGAAGGTTTGCGGAAGTTCTTAGAGCAGGAAGGCTACGAGGTTTTCTTTACGATCTCAGCGGGGATCCTGGAGTTTTCCCAGATCCAGGGAAAGGACTATCATAATCTGATGAAATTATCAGAGTTTGCGCTGAGCCAGGCCAAAAGCACAGGGAAGAACAGATATTACCTGTATCAGAGGAAGGACTATGAAGCGTTTCTTCACAAAAAGGTACTGTCCTCTTTGATGCTCTGGGCAGTAAACCATGATTTCGCAGGGTTTGAAACCTATTTCCAGCCCATCGTGGATATGAAGGCAGGAAAGCTTCTCAGTGCAGAAACCCTTCTCAGATTTCGGACAGAGGACGGAACCATGATCTCTCCTGTAGAATTTATTCCTTTGCTGGAGGAAAGCGGACTGATCATTCCGGTAGGAAAATGGGTACTGAACCAGGCTATGGCTACCTGCAAAAAATGCAGGGAATTTGTTCCGGAATTCCGGGTCAATGTGAATATTTCCTATATCCAGGTATTAAAGAGCAATGTCCTTGAGGAAATCGTAAAGGGGCTTGACAGGCATAAGCTGGGAGCAGATGGGATTGTGATCGAACTGACGGAGAGCGGCTTTTTGGAGTCCAACGCCTATCTGATCCGGTTCTGCAACGGGCTGAAGGAACGGGGAATTCCGCTGGCGCTGGATGATTTTGGGACAGGCTATTCCAACTTCCATTATCTTTATAACTTGAACTTAAATACCATAAAGATCGACAGATCCTTTACCATGCTGGCACTGCAGAATACCTTTGAACATAATCTGCTGCAGCATATGTCGGATATGGTTCATGACAGTGACATCAAGCTTTGCGTGGAAGGAATTGAAACCAAGGAGGAGCTTCAAAAGATCTGCAAGGTGCAGCCGGATTATATCCAGGGCTATTATTTCGGTAAGCCGGTTCCCTTTGAAAGCTTTTTGGAATTATTAAAAAACTTTGATCAGAAGGTCCTTCCGTAATGAGATTATATTTTTTCATAGAAGAATAAGCATGATACAAGATGACAGGCCGGATAAGACGTCAGGAAGAACCTGATGTTTTATCCGGCTTTTTATGCAGGGAATTCCCGGAGAAAATAGCAAGGATTGCACAAGAAAAACAGGGTTTTAAACCTGACAGTTAGAAAAGTCTAACAAAATGAAAAAAATTGAAAAAGAAGGATTGACAATGGAAAAAGGTTAGAATATACTAACTACTGAAAATGAAAACAGTTATCAATTAAAAACGAAAGAAGGGATGAGATGATGCCATTGACGATGGCCCAGAGCGGAGAGGCCAACACCATTAAAAAGGTTGGCGGAAAAGAAGAAACCAGACAATTTCTGGAAAATCTTGGATTCGTTGTAGGCGGAGTGGTAACGGTGGTTTCCCAGGCCAGCGGAAACCTGATCGTTAACGTAAAGGATTCCAGGGTTGCCATAGGAAAGGATATGGCAAACAAGATTTTTGTCTAGGTGTTGTCAAATCCGAAATGCAGAAAGAATAATCATGAAGGAAGGGAAGAAGTGAAATGAAGACTTTGAAAGAAGTTGCCTGCGGACAGACCGTAAAGGTACAGAAGTTAAACGGTGAAGGACCTGTCAAAAGAAGGATCATGGACATGGGAATCACCAAAGGGGTTGAGATTTATGTAAGAAAGGTTGCACCCTTAGGAGATCCTGTGGAAGTTACCGTAAGAGGCTATGAGCTTTCACTGAGAAAAGCGGATGCAGAAATGATCGTTGTAGAATAATTTTTTTTGACAATGAGTTAGCCATTGCTAACAAAGATACATAAAAGAATTTGTGGCAGCGCTGGATCCACAAAGGAAAGCAATAGGAAATCAAGCAGCGCAGAAAGAGGAACCTCGAAGGAACTGCCCCTGGAGCTTATTGTACTGATCTTTTCAAATATGCCGCCGCTGATCACTGCATTCTGCGTCTGGGCATTCGGATCTACAAATACAACCTCTCCAAATGTACCTGCCGAGATATGCCATGTTCCGCCGCTTACATCCCAGTAGCCGCTGTGTTCACTGCCGCCGGTAACATTAATGGTATACTGTCCCTCGGCGCCGGTTTCATCGTCGTAGTATGGGTTGATTCCGGATACTTTTTTGACGCTGCCACCGGCAATATTGACCGTACCACTGCTGCCGCTGCAGCCGAGATTCCACGTAATGCTGCCTCCGCCGCGGCTGTCGCGAATGGTCACATGACCGGAAAGGGAGCGTGTGACCTCCCCCTTTTCTTCATCGAAATACTGCCAGCCAACGTTAAAATCAGAAATATGATAGCCGTTGAGATCGAGAACAATCTCATCGGGACCAGCGATACTGAAGATGTCCTCTTCCTCGCCCAGCGCAATATCGCTCAGCAGATAAACCGTACCGCCGCAAATACCGGCATCGGCTTCATGGACAATACCATGATGACCGTCAGCAGCACGGAAAGCATCCGTTTTCCCGATGTTATCTTTGTGTTCATCTCATTACTCCTTTATATGCATACTTGCACACGAATATCATAATGGATCTTAAGGAGTTAGACAAGCGGTTTGGCACAAGCGGTCATCATGGATTCTGCGGAACGTTAAAAAGACCAAGTCAAATGACTTGGTCTTTTTAATGCGCGCAGTAGGATTCGAACCCGCGGCCT
>ENA-OROD01001730-OROD01001730.1-human-gut-metagenome-genome-assembly--contig:-NODE-1730-length-16927-cov-6.084697_pt1 | contig 16927 bp, 14 predicted proteins | sample MGYA00242123_ERZ509038 | MGnify/ENA primary metagenome ERZ509038 (study PRJEB26280, sample SAMEA2338719) | human gut metagenome | biome: human gut; feature: human-associated habitat; material: faeces... | reverse complement strand
AAGTTTGACGGCCCTTCGGGCCGAGGGTTGTGGTATCGCCCTTACGGGCGATGAGCATAAAGTCAGCGTTACGGGATGACCCTGCTGTACCATATGGCATGATAAGCATTCTGCAGTGGAAAACCATACAACCGCGCCTACGGAGCGAGGTCAGCCTGTTTTCCCTCGGGCGAAAGCCGTTTTATCATAAGAGGGCGCCTTCTATAATTTAGAAGCGCCCACCACAACCCTCAGCGGCATAGCCGCTGTCAAACTTAAGAACCCTCGGGGTGATAGCCCCGTCAAACTTTAGAACCCTCAAGCCCAACAGGGCTTGTCACTTTGAACCCTCAAGCCCGACAGGGCTTGTCCACAAGGCTATTATTGAAATTCCTGAATACATATAGTAAAATATAAATATAGAATAATAATGTATTTCAAAAAGGAGGTCCATTATGGATACCAAAGGAAAAGGCCTGCTCTACGAAATGAAAAACGGTTACCCCATCACCATGTCTGAAGAAGAATACAAGGCGAAAGAAAAGGAAATCCGCTCCATCGCCTCTGATCTCTACGTCAATATGGACGTACTGGATCTTGTGGAAAAAGACTACAAACTGAAACTCCTGGTTCTCTCCATGGCCTCCTACTTCGGCTTCGACCGGGCCACCGGCGAAGACCTCCTCCAGGCCGCCCACCTCACCTGCCCGGCAGAACTGAACCCCATGAAATACTTCTTCATGAAAGCCGGCTGGACCCCCTACTACCTGGAATACACCTTCAAAGAAGACCTGGGAACCCACTTCCATGAAGTCATGGATACCTTCTACACCGACGTGGAGTTCTACATGGATATGTCCGAACACCTCCAGTACGTCCGTCTCCCCAACGCCCTCCGGGTCATCTGAGGAAAGGACTTTACCCCTTAAGGTGTGGTAGTGGCTTCACTGCAAATTTTACAAGCCGACTTTAACAGCAATTCTCATAAATTAAAAGGCGCCCATTGAAGAGCGCCTTTTGTAATTTAAGGTAAAAGAAGAAACACGACTCTGTAAATGTATCATGGTGTTTCTACTCAAAAAAAGGCAGGCAGCTTTGAGCAGGTGCCTGTCTTTTTCTTTTCTTTAAATGCCCAGATATTTGTTGAAGAAGGCCTTCAGCTTATCAATGATTCGATGTTTCTTTCCTTCCCTGTCACTTCCGCCAAATCCGAATCGGGACATAGGCGGCATGAGTTTATCAATGCCGGTGCCGATGGTGGAAATTTCACCGTCCAGGAAGGAATTGGCCATGAAGGACTTTGTTTCTTCCGGTTTCAAGTTTTCGGATTGGATGAGGCTGTCCAGTTCCTTTTCTTTTTCTTCTGCCACATATTTATGAAATTCATCGGCCACATTCATGGGTTCATCCGGCGCCACATCCACTTCCTTGATGAATCCGTGAATCAGTTCTTTCTTACTCCGAAGCTCCAGGCTGGAGTCCATGGCCTTATCAATAATGCCCAGGAGTTCCTTATCCTTTCTGTGCCCGTCATGATATTTCTGTACCAGGCTTAAGATGTAGTCAATATTGACTTCCACCTGGCGCACCAGTTCCATTTCAAAGACGATATCGTCGTTGATATCTTCCTTTTCCTTTCCCCTTGGCTTCCAGTCTTCATAGAGGTCGATATAAAGGCTCTGGTAGTCCTGCAGTTCTCTTTCGGTCATGATATCGTAGCCTTCAAACTGATCGAAGGCCCGGAGAATATTCCGAAGGCGAAGTATTTTACCAAAGAGACGAATAAATTCCTTCTGTGCCGCCTCGCTGGTAATTTCCTCTCCCATAGGAAATTTGGATCTCAGCAGCATCACAAGGGCCTTATACCCCGGCACCGATTCCCCATTCTCATCCTTGTATCCCTCAAAGTAGGATTTGAAATCCTTCAGAATCACCACGCCTCTGGCGTTTCTATCACCGAAGAGGGCCAGCGCGTCGTCCGTTTCCTTTTCCAGGTTGCGGAAGCATACGATATTGCCGAAGGTCTTCACGGAATTCAAAATACGGTTGGTGCGGGAGAAGGCCTGAATAAGGCCATGCTGCTTCAGATTCTTGTCCACCCACAGGGTATTCAAGGTGGTGGCATCAAAGCCGGTAAGGAACATATTCACCACCAGCAGCATATCGATTTCCCGTTTTTTCATGCGCTGAGAAATATCCTTGTAGTAGTTCTCAAAGCTGTCGTTATCGGTGGAAAAATTGGTCTGGAATGTTTCGTTGTAATCCTCTATAGCGCTTTCAAGGAAGTCTCGGGAGCTCTGGTCCAGTGTAGATGTATCGAAATCCTCATCGGAAATCACATGTCCCGGCGCCTCTTCATTTGGTGCATAGCTGAAGATAGTGGCCATGGTGAGATGCTTTCCCCGCTCTCTCATCTGCTTTTTGAACTCCACATAATATTTCTTCACCATGGGAATGGATTCAGCCGCAAAAATGGAGTTGAAACCATTCACCCGCTGACCCTTCAGGGCGTAGAAAATACTGCGGTTCGTCTTCTGGTCGAAGTGATCCAGCACGTACTTCACAATTTCACTGACCCGCTTCGGCGACTCCAGAGCCTTCTTCCTGTCGATGGCTTCCACCTGGGAGTCTGTGAGCCCGGGCTTCTCCTTCATGGTATTCACATAGTCGATACGGAAGGGCAGCACGTTCTTGTCCCGAATCGCATCTACGATGGTATAGGTGTGGAGACGGTCGCCGAAAACCTGCTCCGTCGTAGCATATCGCAAGTTCCCGCTCTTATTGGCATTAGCTGCAAAAATAGGCGTACCGGTGAAACCAAAAATATGGTAATTTCTGAAATGCTTCACGATAGCCTGGTGCATATCTCCGAACTGGCTTCTATGGCATTCATCAAAAATCATGACCATATGCTTCTTGTATACCTCGTGTGTCTTATTCTTCTTGATGAAAGAATCCAGCTTTTGAATGGTAGTGATGATGATCCTGCACTTTGGATCCTCCAGCTGCTTCGTCAGGATTTTCGTATTCCTGTTTCCATTGGCAGCGCCCTTTTGGAAACGGTCATACTCCTTAATAGTCTGGTAATCCAGATCCTTCCTGTCCACCACAAAAAGGACCTTGTCGATATAAGGCAGTTCCGTAGCCAGACGGGCAGTCTTGAAGGATGTCAGTGTCTTCCCTGAGCCTGTGGTATGCCAGATATAGCCCCCCGCCTTGACAGTGCCCATCTGCTTGTAATTATTGGACACCTCGATACGGTTCAAAATGGCTTCCGTAGCGGCGATCTGGTAAGGCCGCATAATCATAAGAATATTTTCCGTAGTGAAAATGCAGTACCTGGTCAGTATGGAAAGGAGGGTATGTTTGGAAAAGAAGGTTTTGGTGAAATCTACAAGGTCGAAAATGTTCCGATTTCTCCCATCTGCCCAGTGACTGGTGAACTCAAAGGAATTGCTGGTCTTCCGACTTTTCTTTCGTCCCGACGCCGTTTCCTCTTTGATATGGCTGTCCCTGGTGGTATTGGAATAATACTTCGTATCAGTGCCATTGGAAATGACAAAAATCTGCACATATTCATAGAGACCGGACGCAGCCCAGAAGGAATCCCGCTGGTACCGCTCGATCTGGTTGAAAGCCTGACGGATGGACACACCTCGCCGCTTGAGCTCCACATGCACCAGAGGAAGGCCGTTCACCAGAATGGTCACATCATAACGGGTCTTATGGCTTCCCTTTTCCTCTTCGTACTGATTAATCACCTGAAGCTTGTTGTTATGAATATGCTCCTTGTCCAAAAGATAAATATTTTTTGTAGATCCATCGTCCCGGCGAAGAAGCTGGATATAGTCCTGCTGGATTTTCCTCGTTTTCTCCACAATGCCATCAGCCTCATTGGCAATGCAGCCTTTGAAAAAGCGATTCCATTCCTTATCGGAAAACTGGATGCGATTCAGCTCCTCCAGCTTCCTCCGCAGATTGGAAATGAGATCCTCCTCGTGGTGAATAGTCAGGTACTCATAGCCCTGCTTTTCCAGCTGCTGAATAAAAGAAGCCTCCAGCTGGGCCTCACTCTGGTAATGGTCGGAATGATAGCTCTCCTTATCCGGCGTATACTCCGCCACCACCGTGTTCCGTCCGCCTTCCATCACCATGTCATACATAACTAACCCTTCTTTTCTTTGAAACTTAAAAGTTTGTCCCTGTAGTACTCATACTGCTTCTTCCTCGCTTCGATTTCCGCCGGAAGGCCGGAAGAAATATCATGGCAGAGAGAATCAAAACGCTCAAAAATAGAAACAAGCTTTGCCTGTTTATCTTTTGGGGGAATTTTGATAAGTGTTTTTTCTATGTCGCTTTTATACAGTCTGACTATTGTTCCACCTGAAACGATATTCCAACTCATTGTCTTATAAAGATAATAAAGAAATTTATTTAAGACAATAGATTCATCATTAGACACCCACACAATATTAGAATCTTGAAAATAAGCCGGTTTTCCATCGTAAGCAATACAACGGCCAATGGTGCCTGAGCAGGATATTAAAACCTCTCCATCACGCGGAAAAGAATATTTGCTCTTATAATCCTGATATAGTTCTTGCGTAATATATGCATCAGCTTGACCACCAAATGTACCGATTTTATAAAAAGGGACATCACCGGTTTGCTCCGTCTGCTCTTTAAAGATTCTCTTGCACATGAGCACTTTGCCTATCACAGAAATAGGAGCTATTGCATATCCAAACACATACTGAAACAGCTTAATCAGGGCGTACTTCAGTTCTGTCTGTCTGTCTGTCTGTCTGTCTGTCTGTCAAAATGCTCTCGCCTTTTTCAAGGAATGTCAAGAGGGAATCCCGGTAAAATTCATACTGCTTTTTCCGTGCCTCAATCTCCGCCGGAAGGCCGATATGAAGGTCATTGCAGACTTTGTCGAAGTTATCCAGAACGTCAGAAATTCTACGCTGAATAGATAAATCAGGTACTGGAATACGAATGGCCTTTACAATATCTGCATTCAGATTTTTGATAGACCCACCTCTTGAAGCTCTACGTTTAAATTCATTTTGAACATAAGTTGAACAAAGTATATGGTATAAATAATCCGGAACTAAATCATTTTGAAAATCGCTCAATGCTAGCCAACCATCATGGATACATCCATCAACTTTTAGTATATACGGCCTACCGAAACTCATTGAATTAGATAAAATGAAGTCTCCACATTTTACAAAATGAGACTTTTTTGCGCCCTCTCGTGTAATTTTCTCGGAAGTATGAAATATAAACTTACTATCCGGAGAAGCATCACCTATTTTTATCCAGTTAACACCATCCTCATCGCTTGTAATAAACTGAGCTATTGGTCTTGGAGAAGCCCCACGACTAATATTACATAAATCCCCCAACGGAATTAACGGTACAACGTTCCGGTCAAACGTCAAAAGCCGGTTCCTGTAATATTCATACTGCTTCTTTCTGGCTGTAAGCTCCGCGGTAAGCTCGGCAGTAAGCTCCGTGAAATTGTCAAGTATCTTGACAATTTCACTCTGCACTTCCAGTGGAGGAACTGGTACTCTAAATTCCTCTGTAACCCTTAGAGATATCTGAGGTAAAGAGCCCATACCAGAAGCTAATTCCCGGAAATGCAAAGCATTGTTTTTCAATACATAATATAAAAACTTTACAGAAACCTTATCCTCATTAGTATAAGCCCACATCTCATTTTTAAAAGTAAACGGCCTTTCATAGTAAATAAAATCAATGATACCGCGAGATTGAACTAAAACTGCTGGCTTGTCTACTACATTTAAATTAGGAATATCGTTTGCGAAAGCATTAATAGCATTTTTCCCGCCTGCAAATATTCTAATATCTCCATTAGGATTTTCTATCTCTTTCATTTTAGATGCAGTAATCGGTGTACCACGGAGTCTTGTGTATACATCCTTTATTTTCTTATATTCCACTCCATCCGGGCAGAGTTCCTTAATGAGTTCATCCAGCTTACTCATGGTCTCCGCCCTCCTCGATGTCCGCAATAATCCTGTCGATTTCATCCCGCAGCACCTGTTCTTTTGCCACGATGTCCCGAATCTGCTGATTCAGCACTTTGATATCGATTTTCTCACGGGTGTCTTCCTGTTCCACATAAGAAGAGACGGAAAGATTGTATTCTTCCTCTGCAATGGCGGAAGCGTCCACCAGCTGGCAGATATACTGTACATCTTTCCGATCGTGCCACCAGTTGTAAATGTGCCTGATGTTTTCTTCTGTCAGCTTATTGCTGTTGGTCACTTTCACGAATTCCTTCGACGCATCCATGAAGAGCACCTTGTTGTCTGCTTTGGATTTTTTCAGCACCATAATACAGGTGGCAATGGATGTACCATAGAAAAGGTTGGATGGCAGCTGGATGACACAGTCTATGTAGTTATTATCGATAAGGTACTTCCTGATTTTCCTCTCCGCTCCGCCGCGGTACATAATCCCCGGGAAGCAGACAATAGCTGCCGTGCCGTCAGTGGCCAGCCAGGAAAGGGAATGCATGATGAAAGCAAAGTCCGCCTTCGACTTCGGTGCCAGCACTCCAGCTGGTGAGAAACGGGGATCATTAATCAATGTCGCATTATCATCCCCCTCCCAATGGATAGAGTAGGGGGGATTAGAAACGATAGCTTCAAAGGGTTCGTCATCCCAGTGAGCTGGATGGGTGAGGGTATCCCCATGGGCAATGTCGAATTTGTTATAGCCAATATCATGGAGAAACATATTGATACGGCAGAGGTTGTATGTAGTAATATTGATTTCCTGCCCGAAGAAGCCCTGCCTTATATTTTCCCTGCCGATGAGTTTTCCTGCCTTCAGAAGAAGGGAGCCGGAACCACAGGCGGGGTCATAGATTTTATTGATTTCCTTCTTGTCACCGATGGCAATGCGGGTCAAAAGCTCTGATACTTCCTGGGGAGTAAAAAATTCGCCGCCCGATTTCCCTGCATTGGAAGCGTACATGCCCATGAGAAATTCGTAAGCATCACCAAAGGCATCGATGCGGCTCTTCTGGTAATCTCCCAGTTTCATATTCCCTACACCATCAAGAAGGCTTACCAGCCGCTTATTTCTTTCCTCCACCGTGGCACCCAGCTTGTTGCTGTTCACGTCCATGTCATCAAAAAGGCCGGCCAGGTCATCTTCCGAATCGGTGCCCACTGCTGAGCCCTCGATGTAGGAAAAGACCTTTTCCAGCTTTTCGTTCAGATCCTTCGGGTCCCGATCCGCCGCCTTCCGCACATTTTCAAAAAGCATGGAGGGAAGAATGAAAAAGCCCTTCTCCTCCACCAGCCCCTGCTTGGCCGGTGCCGCTTCTTCATCACTCAGGGATGCATAGTCAAAGGAACCATTGCCGGCTGCATGCTCGCCGTCATTGATATATTTCGTCAGGTTTTCTGAAATGTAGCGGTAAAAGAGGGTACAAAGCACATATTGCTTGAAATCCCATCCATCCACACTGCCCCGAAGGTCATTGGCTATATTCCAAATCCCCCGGTATAACTCCGCTCTCTGCTGTTCCCTTTCTGTATCTGCCATCCTGTCTCCTCATTTCTATATGAAATCAAAACCACTCCTTATATTATCGCCACTTCTCTCTTTGCCGTCAAAAGGATTATATAGAAAATGATTCCAATGTAAAATCCCTCCTTTGTTCAAAAACAGCATAAGAAAAAGGCACAGAAAACGAATCTGCGCCCTTTTCATGCCACGCAAAAAACAGAAAAGCCTATCAGGGGAGTCTCCAGGTAAGTTCAACCAATGAATCAGGCGTCCGCGCCTTGGCTCTCCCGCTTACGTGGGTGCTGCTCGGAACATGTCGTCAGAGAGAGGAAAGTCCTGCGAGCGCTCTTCCTTATTGCTTTTCTGTCTTCTGTTTTTTGGGTACTGCATTTTCTTCTGTCTATCATCGGCCGATTGTAGAAGAAGGGAGGATTGAAAAGTGGAATTCCCTGATGATTCTTCATTCCCCTGCCCTTCTCTTTACCGCGGATGTGGAGGATGGCCGTTTGGAAATCGGATTCATCGTCTCATGAGGTCTTTTCATCCCTCTATTATTAATATCGCAGAGGGTTCGATTTCTAGACCCCTTGAAAGAAAAAATTTTGAAAATTTATTTCAGTGTTCCTCAGTGCTTCCCTAGAAATGACAGAATCCTGATGGTGCTATCTGCATATCAAAGTAAAATTTTTAAGGAAGGTTGTGAAAAAGGGGTGCTTATGCAATATAAATGTATGGAGAAGGAAATCCGGAAACTCCATGGAAGGATTCTATTCCCCTCTGTCATGTATATCGCGATCATTCCGGCCGGAATGCAGCTTTGACAGAAAGAAATCAAGAATCCCTGTATACAGGCTCCCGATTTTCCCCTCCCGCTCCCCGGCGCCGGGGAAGCGAAACGGATTCTGCAGATTACGTTACAATGAAATCAATCGCAAAAGCACGGATACCATCCACATACAGCATGAGCCCGCATTCCCGGACGACAAGAGCAGGGTTGACGCAGGATTTTCCTGTGATTTAGCGTTGCCGCCTGATTCTGAGAGGCCCGCAATACTGACTGGCACGGATACCATCCGTGTTTTTGTGCTGCCTTTTGACAGCATGGAAAAAAGCAGCCCTTCATGGACTGCTTTTTTTCATTGTAAAAACTCCTGATTGGTCCCATACTTATGCACGGTAGGGCGTCAAGGCATCTGCTTCGATGAATCGGCCAGGGATAGCCGCCTAAGCGGAATGTCTGTGTCGTCAAGGAAGAAAAGATGCGCTATATTGCCACCAGGATGTCTAGCAGGTCATGCCTCAGGAGTTTTTATGGAGTTTTCGGCGCGCCGGAGAGGAGAAATTCATGAAGGTTTTAAGTCTTTCCTCCCCGCTTCCATGGATTGTGCACCGCGGGAATTGGAAAGACCCTTCGCCAGGCCTTTTCGCCTCTCTGGTCATATAGTCAGGGAGCCTGGATAAGTGTATCAGTCAGGATTTGTGGATATACCCTTGGACACACCTTCGGTGTGAGGGTTGACGGGCTATCGGTCAGTCGACTAAAAGGAAGGTACTTGTATGCTGCAGGCTAAGGACCTGCTTCACCCGGCTTGGAAACCCTCTGCAGGGGCTCCACAAGGGAGGACATACAAACCGGGCTTTGCCCTTTGGAAATGTACCCTTTTATGCTAAAAAGGGCTGTGAAAAAATGGGAATCATTTCTTCACAGCCTTTTTCATTGACAACCTGCAGTTTATCCATTTCATGACTGCCGCTTATCTTCGAAATTAAATTTTTCCATATCCTCCGGCAGCCTGGCAGTGAACAGTTTCCCGGAGAGTGCATCCAGAGGAGGCTTCACATGTTCCGGAAACCCTACTTTTCCTGCATGGAGCAGCTGCCGCCTGATATGATTCCTATCCGAGAAGGCTATGCTCTCCTTTGTGCCGTACTTCCTGTCTCCCAAAATGGGATGGCCTGCGTGAGCGAAGTGGACGCGTATCTGGTGGGAGCGGCCGGTAATGAGATGGACTTCCACCAGGGTGCAGAGGTCCTGCCCCATTCTTTTCACGGCGATTTGCTTATATCTTGTTTCCACGGGCCTGGCGCCTTCTTCTTCATAGTCCAGACAGCGAACCTGATTTTTTCTTTCATCTTTAACCATCCAGCCTTTGAAGGTACCCTGTTTTTCTGTTTCGCCCCAAACCATGGCGGTGTAAGTCTTGCTCACTGCCCTGGTGCGAATGAGCTCACTCAGCTGCTGCAGGGCAGCCATGGTCTTTCCGGCCAGCACAATGCCGCTGGTGTTTCGGTCCAGCCGATTGCAGATGGAGGGACGGAAGGCCGGGGTGATTTCATTTTTTAAATAGGCGAGAAGGCCGTCATTCAGGGAAGGGCTGCCGCTGCCGTCCCCCTGGGAAAGAAGGCCGGCCGGTTTATTCAGTACCAGCACGTTCTCATCTTCATAGAGGATGGAGGAGGAGAAAAAGGAAATGTCTTTCCCCTTCAGTTTCATTTCTTCCTGAAATTTTGAAATGGTGTCATCAGAAAACCAGATGTCTATCCGGTCGCCGGATACTAGTTTTTCTTTCCCTTCCATCTTTTTCCCGTTCAGAGTGATGTTCTTTTTTCTCATGCTTTTCCGAAGCAGACCTGCAGCAGCATTCGGAAGAAGATGGGTTACATATTTCCATGCAGTAGTACCTGCTTCTGCCTGTGATACTATCCAGGATTTCATAGATTCACCTGCCTGTCTTCATAAAGGAATCCCGCTTTTCGAAGGGACTCTTCCACCCTGTCCATATCTTCTTTCTCTTTCGTTTCCACCAGATGGCTGTGGATGCCTCCGCTCATGGACGAAAGAAGGGGCGCATTCTTTGTTTTCATTCTTTCAATGAAAGCCTGAATGTCTCCCCTGTTCCTGATTTCCAAACCGGCGGTAAGGGTACCGTACACTTCGTGCTCTACGGACACGTTGTGCACCATGCCGCCGGCAGAAATAATCATTTCCAGTTCTTCTGCCGTATGACGGCGGTCATGGCAGCAGACCAGGGTTTTACGGTATCCCTTTCCTCCCTGTTCGGTCAGGTAGTATCCCCGGGGTGTGGATACCACAGGCAGTCCCCGAGCCTTCAGAAGGGCCATGTCTCCTACAATGATCTGCCGGCTGACATGCATCTGACGGGCCAGCTCGCTCCCCCGCACTTTCCCCTGCTCTTCCTTCAGAATATGTGCTATCTTTTCCCGCCGTTCTTCCCCATTCATCTATACCACCTCTTATGAGTATTGTATCACAAAAGGACTGCCCCGCGGCCTTGGTTCATAGGGGACAGATTTTTAAACTGGACCGGCCTCTGGACAGCCCGCAGCGGCTGCCCGGTCCCGACCCTCAGCCTTCCGCTTTCCCTGCCAGTTCTTCCAGTTTCTTTCTATCCGCTTTTCCTGTAGATGTACGGGGTATGGCGGGCAGTACCATGAAGCGGGAGGGAATTTCCCAGGGTTTCAGATGGCGGGAGAGGCGCTTTACCAGCTGTTTTCTTTCCATCACCTGTCCTGTGAGGAAGGCAATCAGGGTATCGTCACCGTTTGTCTGCTTTAGAGCGGTGACTTCTGCGTCTTCCACGCCATCCACCATGAGGAGGGAGGAGAGTACTTTCTGCCTTGATACGTGATTTCCCTGTACATGGTACATGTCTTCCCTTCTCCCCAAAAAATGGAGCTCTCCCTTTTCATCCAGCCGCCCCAGGTCGTGGCAGGTATAGGGCATGGCAATCCCTTCGATGCCATAGGGGGTGTCTACAGTAATTTCTCCATTTTCGATGGAAACTTTCACATGGGGGAAGGGTTTTCCCACTTTGTCCGGAGAACGAAGGATTTCTTTCCCCTCAGTGAAGGAGATATAGCTCAGCTCAGAGGCGCCGTAGTATAAAATCACGCTGGCCGCCGGAAACCGTTCTGTGAGCCGCCGGTAAAGGGAAGCAGTCATAAGCTGGGAGCCGGTGAGGATGTGGGTCACCGTTTCCGCCTGTCCCCTTGTTTTGGACAGCAGGGAAAGCTTGGAGGGAATCATGTAGATATGGGTCATTTTCTCCTTTTGAATCCGTTCCATCCATGTTTTGGGCGTCAGCCGGCTGCTGCCGTAAAGGGAGGCACCTTCGGAGAGAAAATCCATGACCATATTCAGATTTCCGGTAAAAGCCAGAGATCCATGAAAAAAGAGACGGGAGCTGCCATCTACTTTGAAAATCCGGTCCTGCAGGGGAAAGAAATCTGTCCAGCTCTCATCCCTGCGGTAAAGAATTTTTGGAAGACCTGTGCTGCCGGATGTGAGCACCCCGAAGACGCCGGACCGGGGCGCTTTTCGGTCCCATGTGCGAAAGAAAAGGTGTTTCCCCTGTTTCAAAGAAAGGGAAGGCAGAGGACTGTCGGAAAGGAAAAGGCCTACCGGCTGTTTTTCCAGCATCACCGACAGCTCTTTTTTCTCCAGATATTCATGGTAAAGGACTGGCACACTGCCGGCATAGGAAAGGGCCAGAAAATAGAGAAGCTGTTTCAAAGGCTGGTGCAGGTAGAGTGCTGTGACCTTTCCTTTCACGCCCAGGGCTGAAAGGGCTTTTTTTTCTTCTTCTACAAACCGGAGGGCTTCACCCCAGGTCATGGAAAAGCCATCTTCCTTATAAAAGGTATCATCCTTTTTTTCTTTCCCCCACCGGAGAAGGTATTCATAGCATTTCATAGCTTCACCTCCAGAGGGATGGAAAAGGCGGCGTGCCTTTCCCTTTCCTCTGTCCATTCTCTTTCATCCACGTGATGAATGAGGACCGCTTCCCCCACCCCGCCGGCGGCTGGAATAGCGGCCACGCCCAGATTTCCATCTTCCCTTTCCAGAATTTTCATAAGGTGTATCATGATTTCCGCGCCGCTGGCACCATAGGGATGCCCGTAGGCAAGGGCGCCGCCCCAGCGGTTCAGCCGGTCTGCCACGTCTCTGTGCTTTTTCCGAAAGTCGGCACTGATCACTGCAAAGGCCTCATTATACTCAAAAGCATCCAGATCGCTGTAAAAAAGGCCTTTGTCTCTAAGGAGTAAGGAAACTGCCAGGTCTGCTGACAGCGGCGGCAGAGCAGAATCTGCGCCGATCATGGAAAAGCCTTTGATTTCAGCCGACGGCACCAGGTCCCTCTCCCGGAGCCATCTTTCCGATGCCAGCATTACAAAGGCAGCGCCATCATTGATGGTACAGGTATTGGCAGCGGTAAGGATGCCTTCGGGAAAATCAGTGACCCTGGGAGCTCTTGCCAGCAGTTTTTCAGACATTCTTTTCCGAAGAGCCTCGTCCCGACTGCTTCCAAAAAGGGGGAGAATCACATCCTTCAGCCATCCTTCTTCGGCCGCCTTTTTCGCTCTTTCCTGGCTCAGAAGGGCTGCCTTGTCTGCTTCCTCTCTAGTAATACCGGCTGCTTTTGCCGCCCTTTCCGCACCTAGAAGCATGGCGTCATCACCGTATTCGCCGGGCCGGAACTGGGCCGCCGTGAACACAGGATTTCTAAGGCTGCTTCTTTCATCATTGTCTGCGTATCGCCTCTGGGGCTGAAGGGATGCACTTTCTGCACCGCCTGCCAGCACCACATCCCACTCCCCTGCCATAATAGAAAGGGCCGCCATGTGGATGGCCGCCAGACCGGAAGCGCACTGGAGGTCAATCGTAAAAGCCGGTACCCTTTCAGGAAGGCCGCCTTCCAGAAGAAGAAGGCGCCCTATATTCCCGCCGGGCCCTACGGCATTGCCGCAGATAAGGGCATCGGGCCCCTGAAGGCCGTACTTTTGGCAGAGGGCCCTGGCCACCCTGCCGCCCAGCACTTCCGGTCTGATATGTTTGAAAATGCCGTTCCGAATGCCGATATGGCTCCGAAAGCCGCCTGCAAGAAATACCCGGTTCATTCGATCACCGCCTCAAAACACAATACCTGGGAGAATCCGTAAATAGTTTTCCCTTCTTGTTTCAAATACACCGCTTCACCGGCATATAAGGGATGGTGGAAGCGTATATGAAAGGTATTAAAATTTTTCCCTTCCGCCAGGGCAAGGACAATCTGGAATCCGCTCACCACCGGGCGAGGGGTCTGATGGATTGCATTGTGGTCCCCCAGGGAAAGGCTGAAGGAACGCACCTCTTCAGCGGAAAACCGGCACCACAGGGATCCCTGGCCGTTCCTTTCCTTCCCCGCTTTTTCGGAAGGAGGGAAGAGCAGGATGGACATGTCTGCTGTGCCCTTCATCACCCTGACCCTGAAAATCCGCCTGCCGCTGCAGCTGACTTTACAGGGCTCGTAGGTATCCCCTTCACCTCTACTATAGCGGAGTCCTCCCATCACCATGCCCTGCCACTCCTCTTTCCAGGCAGTGCAGAGCGCCTTCATCAGTTCTTCCATGAATTCTCCTTTATAAAAATGGCGGAAGGCAATGCCCTCCGCCACGAAATTTCTAAAACTAAAGAAGCAGGGATTAAAGTTCTCCTACCAGTCTTCTTCTGTACTTGCTGACCAGAAAAGAAGCAAGCAGGATTTTGGCAAAATCACCGGGAAGGAAGGGGAACATGCACATCACCATGGATGCCCAGATGCCAGTGCCCGTGAGGAACATGAACCAGGCAAGACCCATGATATAGCACACCGCCGTACCTGCAATGGTTGCAGCCATCATATTTTTAAAGGAATAGCCCAGCTTTTCGGAAACCAGGCCCACCACAAATGCCATGGGCGCAAAGCCGATGATAAATCCGCCGGAAGGGCCTGCAATCACAGAAAAACCGGCGCGCATCATGGAAAATACCGGCACTCCTGCCATGCCAAGAAGCAGATAAATCACAATAGCCAGAAGACCATACCTCTTTCCAAGGAATCCGCCGGCCATGAGTACCGCAAAGGTACCAAGGGTAATGGGAACCGGCTGGATAGGAATGGTAATCTGGGAACACACCGCAGTGACTGCGGCAAATAACGCACATAAAACCTGCATACGGATAGAACGATTCTGATTCATAATGACCTCCTGTTGATGGATTCATTATAAAATCATGGAGAAAATTTGTCAACTGTCATCATATAGTGGTTTACAAATGATAACGATTGACCGGCCTGGATCAGAAAGTTTTCGAAGAAACCGGCTGTCCTTCTCCTTACCCTTCATAGAGCACCGGTATCCAGTATGCTTCATTTCCTGCAATTTTTTCTTCGCTGAACCGGGCATAAATGGCCGATGGTCTGTCTCCCAGCATGAAGCAGGACAGTGTGACGTATCCTTCCAGTATGCCCACGTCCGTTTTGGTCACGATTTTCTGCTGCGGTATGTATTGCTGCACCAGGGATGATTCGCTGTCGCGGCACACCACGTCCTCCGGATTTTCCACTTCTTTCCGATACAGAGTCTCCCCTTTTTCGTTAATAATATCAATACCCCGTCCTTCTCTGCCCCAGATGGGTTTCCTGATCCACTGGGAGGGACTTTTTTCGTCTGGACGGAAATCCCGCTGAAAAAAGCAGGGCGGAATATAGGTCCTGATGATTTCCCGTTCTTTTTCCGAGAAAAAGGCATGGTCTTCCATGAGGGCATAGAGCAGGGCCTGAAAGCCTTTGGACTGCATGATAATGGACTCCGGCGGATTCATCATGTGGAAGCGCCCGGCCCGATAGCCTTCCATCATCAGTTCTCCCAAGGATGAACCGTCCTGATCCGCCTTTTCCTCAATCAGAATTTCCATGGGATGCATGCGGTAGAGGAAGGATACGGTTCTTCCATCGGGCAGGGCCAGGCTGCCGTCTTCCATGACCGCCAGATTGTAGAAAGATTCAAAGAGAATATGGCTCCGCACGTCTTCGGGCACCGCTTCCTTCATGGCGTTCATGAGAAACCGGGTGGTCCCCAGATCTTCGATATAGTCATGAAAACAGGAGAAAAGGATGGGATGTTCTTCCAGCTGCCGGCTGCTCATATGTCCACAGCACCTTAGATAGACATCCAGAAGGAAACTGCGAAGGCCGTTCATTTCAAAGGCATTGGGATTTTCTTTTCCGAAATACCGGGCTGCCACGCCATTGGCATAGTAAGCTTCGATTTCCGCGCAGGGCGTATCTGCATTGATTTCGACCATGTGTATGGCTCCGGTCCTTTCATCAATCACGTAGTCAAACCGGGAAATCCAGGTGGGCAGATCCTTCATGGCATTGCCGCCGTGGAGGTATTCCCGCAGTTTCTCCGGGATTTCCATATCGTCCATAAAGGAGTCATCACATTCCATGGCCCGCTTCACCGCCTTGGCGAAAATGCGGTATAGTTCTCCGCTCACGCGGCGCACTTCTTCTATCTGTTTTCTTTTCACAATGAGGGGCAGATGGGTGGGATAGCGGAAGGGGTAGCCCGGGTATTCCACATAGGGAAATATGGTCCTGTCCAGGTCGTCCATAAAAGTCTTTTCCATCAGGACGCGCCTCCCCTCACACCGGCGCCGCCAAAGCCTGTCTTCCCGCCGGCCGGCGCCTTCACCGTGGAATTTCCGGAGGACTTGCCGGACTCATAGGAATTCTTATTCCCTGCATAGGTTCCCGAGCCACTACCCGTATTCTGCTGCTGTTTCTGCTCCGTATAGGCCGGCCGGTCATTCAGCACACTGCCTGTGTTCCTGTCATAATGGCCGGAGTAGCCCGGCAGGCCGTGAAACATAAAATAGCTCATCATGAGCAGGGGCAGCAGGCTGGAAACGCCGGACACGTACTGAAGGTTATCATTCTCGTCCCTGCGGAAGGTCACTTCCTCGCCGTTATCGTATTTGGCGGTCTCTGTGCCGTCCTCATTCTTCACCAAGTGGTAGGTCCGGCCGTTCTCATCCTTCAGCTCATCCCCCTGGGCCTTCTGTTCCTGCCCGCAGCCTGCCATCATCACCGCCGCGCCGCCGGCCGCCATAAAAGCAGCCAGAATGGCCGCTGTCTTTGCACTTCTATACATGTGTGTCTCCTTTATTTCTATTTGATGAAATATGATTTGTTCTTTAAGTATCATACCATATAAAGGGCTCTCCGGTTTCCTGTTTTTTATTTCCACTCTTGCCATCCAATACAAAAGGGGCTGTGAAAAAATGATTTACATTTTTCACAGCCCCTTTTGTATACATAAATTTTCACGGTAATTGGCCCAATGACAGTCTGCTTCCTGCCTCTACGTCATTTCGAGCGATGCTGCATGTAGTTATGGATAATAATGCCTTTTGTTCTATTGAGGCTCTGAGCCCCGAAATCTCACGCCGCAATGAGGTTTATACTATCGTGGAATGAGATTTCTCCACTCTGTGGAGGTCCTGCATAGGACCTCCAAGTCAGCCGAAGTTGGCCTCTAGCCTGCACAATAAGAGGCTTTCCTATTG
>ENA-OROD01001726-OROD01001726.1-human-gut-metagenome-genome-assembly--contig:-NODE-1726-length-16944-cov-3.174433_pt1 | contig 16944 bp, 19 predicted proteins | sample MGYA00242123_ERZ509038 | MGnify/ENA primary metagenome ERZ509038 (study PRJEB26280, sample SAMEA2338719) | human gut metagenome | biome: human gut; feature: human-associated habitat; material: faeces... | reverse complement strand
CCGCATAATCTATAAAATAATGTCTTGCACTTCTTATTGAACCAATTTTAGCTGTATCTTGATCCTTGTAAAGTGCCATCATTCTTGTTATTCCACCTTCTGCAACAATTTCATATACTATATATGCATCACCTATTCCACATTGTGGCCATGCTGCATGGTTATTATTTATCATAACTGCATATGGTCTAGATTTAGAATCTTGATTTACTATTTTTAATTTTGGTTGATCTTTATTTTCTGCTTGTACTTCTCCATTGTTTACTTGTTCTGTTTTACCTTTATTTAGTAGTTTTAGTCCTAATAGCACACCTGCAACAACTATTAATATTACAAGTATTATTAGTAATAATTTTGTTCCGTTTGATTTCTTTGCTTTTGTTTTTTCTCTTCTTCCCATTAGTTTTCTCACCCTTACCTTAATATTTTTAATTTTTTTAAGACATTTTCTTCTTTTTGTCTCATTTGTATTTTCTCGTCTTCTACCATATGGTCATATCCCATTAAATGATAAAATCCGTGAACTACCATGTACGAAAGTTCTCTTTCAAAACTGTGCCCATATTCTTTTGCTTGCTCTTTTACTCTTTCTATTGATATTACTATATCTCCCAAAACATCTGGTATATTTCCCTCAATTTTTGGTATTTCATCTTTTTCAAACATTGGAAATGATAGTACATCAGTTTCTTTGTCTATATTTCTATATTTTTTGTTTGTTTCTTTTATGTTTTTTGGATTTGTTAAAATTACATTTATATATAAATTCTTATTTTGTAATTTTTCTTCTTTAAAACATTCTTCTGCTACTGTATTTATTATGTTTTGATATTCTTTGTTTTCTTCTATATCCAAAAAGTTTATTTCTACAACTTTCATTTAGTTATTTTATAAAAAGCATTTTTATGCTACTTGCTTTTTATAACTCCCCTCCATTGTTTTACATGTATTTTTTACTTGTTTTAATGCACCTTGTTCTACTAATTTTTCTTTTATTACTTTAATTATTTTACTATAGTTATTTTTGCTTTTGTTTAGCTTCTTTAAATCATTTTTTAAGAACAATATTTCTTTTTGTTTTTTCTTTTCTTCTTCATTTTCTATTTTTTGTATTTCGTTGTATTTTGCCCAGAATTTTTTATATTCTTCTCTTTCATTTGGCTTGTCCCAATATACTTTTGTAGATAATAAACGTACATTGTATTCTTCAATTAAATCTATTAAAAGTTCAAATGTTCTTTCTCTTTTTATTTTATTTTCACGTTGTTCTAATAGTTTTCTTGTATCTTTTAATAGTTTTATATAACATTGTTCTGCGGCAATTAGTGGAAGGCTATGTGTAAATAGTTCTCTACTAATTCCTAGTAATACCATTTGTTTTCTTATATTGTCTTTTTCATCTTGTTTTCCTACCTGCATTGTTTCATATTTGTCGTAATCATTTAATATGTTTTTATATTCATCTTCTTTGTTAATTTCCATTTTTATTGGCAATATGTCTGATATATAATCTTCTAAACATCTAAATATTTTTGTATATATGTTATTTATTTCTTCTACTTTGCTACTTACTGTATCTGCTAGTTGTACTGAGTAATTTTTTAGCATTCCTTTATATAATGAATCCATTTTAGAAACATAGAACTTTTTGTATTTTTCTATTACAGATTGTTTTTTTAGATTTATTACTGATTCATAGTCTACTTTAAGCAAGTATTCTTGTTTTTTATATTTATATTCTACATATTGATTTTGTTTTAAGCTTACTACCATGTAGTATTTTGCAAGAGCATTTTTCTCAAATTCTGATGCAGTATTGTTTTTTACTTTTTTATATACAGAATCCATAATGTATTTATCTATTGCTTCCAAGTATAAGCTATATGATTCTTCATATTTTTTATATAATGAATCTTTTCTTTCTATATCATCTTCTTCTACAGCAAGTTCATAATTTGAATATGCTTTTATTAGGTTATTTCTTTTCATAGAAATTAGCATTCCATTTATGCTTACTTTTGTTGGTATAAGTATTTTTGTTAATGTGCTAGTTATTTTCGAGAAAAATGTTTTGTTTGTGTCTAAAACCCTAAGGCTCCTTTGTTCCATATTATCACCCATTCCTTTAAAATATTATTTTGTCTTTATTTCCGATGTTTTCAAGCACTTCATATATGACTTCTACCTCTATGTAATCCTCATTAGGATAAACATTTGTCTGCTTGTTTATTATGTTTTCTTTTTGTGATATTTCTTCTTTTAATTCCTCTTCTATTTTTTCTTGTGTTAACTGTATAAGTTCTTCTTCCGTATATATTTTTTCTTCATTTACATATTCATAGTTTGTTTTTTTTGTTATTTCTATCGGCAAATAAAAATTAGAAAATATCATTAATTTTTTATTCTCATTTATTGTATCATAATTTTCAAATTTTGAAAGGGTTTTATAAAAATTTATTTTAAAATTATTTATATTTAGTGTATACTTTTCTTCCGTAGCGCCTGTGGGAACTTGTATTTGCTGTTTTAAAAAAACTTTTTCTTTTTTTGAATACCAAATTTTGGCTTCTATATCTGCTTTTGCATGTACATACCTAATACCTGTGTATTTTCCCTCTAAATATCCTTGAACTAGTATGTCTCCTTGTTTTACTATATCGCCTTCTTTTACTACGGCAGTCCCATTTTGGACATTAATTTTTGTAATCATTCCTTCTTTATTTGATACTATATTGCAATATTCATTTTCATCTATTATTTCTGGTGCTTTACTAGTTTCTTTTATTTCTACTATTGCATTTGTTCCTTCTAAATCTATTCCCATCCATGCAATATCATTTCTATCTAGTCTTACTCTGTTTATAATGGAATTCGAATTTATTTTTCCTTTATAAGCCCCTATTTTTAATCCTTGCTTATTTAGCTCTTCTAAAATTTCTGCTTTTGGAATTTGGTTATTTCCTTTTATTTCTATATTCCATATAAATTTTGACATTACAAATAAAGCAATAAATATTACTGCTAATAAACCAACAAATATTTTTCTTTTTCTATATTTATGTACTACAAATGGGAGTCCTTTTTTGTTTTGTATAGATATTTTGCTTTTTGTTTTTTTAGCTATTGGCTTCAATTTTTTATAATCATTTATACCTATATTAGCATACATGATTGTTGATTTTTTTCTTTTTATGTTCCATAAAAGTATTTTTTTACTTATGCAAATATTTATAAATCTTTCTATAAAAAATCCTTCCACTTTTATATTTACATATCCTAATATATAGTTTAATAATATTTTTAAATACACTTTTTATCCTCCGTTCTTATTTATTCAACTCTTTCTATTGATACACTTTCTATTTTACCTTTTATGGATATGTCATCTTCTGTAACTTGTTCTAATGTTAAATTAAATCCGTTTATATTTATTAGTCCTATTTTGGTACTAAGCTTGATATAAAATTCTTCATATTCTAAAATCCCCTTGTAATTTTCTATTAACATCTCGTCAAAACTTATTATTGTGAATTTCGGAACTCCTTCTATTACTTCTCTTGGAACTTCTAGAATTTGGTTAACTTTATTTGAAAATCTTGTGTGTCTTTTATTTTTCATGTTTTCCTCCTCTAAAAATTGGAATTTGTTTAATTGAGGTGAGAGGTGTGATGTGGGAGATGGGATTTGTAGGGGCGTATTGCATATGCCCAAAAATAAGTTGCAAATGATGTAGGGGCGGCCCTGTGTCCGCTCAAAAACGCAAAACGCATTGCATTTACGATTCAGGACAGTCCCCTTTTGTCATTCAACAAAAGAGGGACAGTCCCTAGAATCGTTCGCGCAAATTACAGTTTAAATTCGTCTAGGCTTTTGAATTCATATCCCATATTTTTTATCTCTTTTATGCAAGAGTCTAGTATATTGCTGTTGTCTACTGAGTTTGCATGTAATAGTATTATTGCTCCATTATGTACATTTGATATTACTTTTGTTTTTCCATATTCTTCTCTTCCTTGTTTTTGCTCATTCCAATCGTCATATGCAAAGCTCCACATTGTTGTTGTATACCCCAAATTCTTTGTTATTTCTAACGTTCTTTCGCTGTATTCTCCCATTGGTGGCCTTATATATTTCATTTCATAATTAAACTTTTCATATACTGCTTTGTGTAAATCCATAATTTCACTTTTTACTTTTTCATCATCTAGATCTGGCATACTTTTGTGGTTTACTGTGTGATTTCCTACTATATGTCCTTCGTTAATCATTCTTTCAACTAACTCTGGTTGTGTATTTAAGTAGTGTGCTGTTATAAAAAAGGTTGCTTTTACATTGTTTTCTTTTAATATGTCTAATAATTTTGGAGTGTATCCTGCCTCGTATCCTTCATCAAAAGTTAAATAAACATATTTTTCATCTTTGTTTCCCATTGCTATTCCTTCGTACTTTTCTAGTATTTCTTTATTTTTACTTCCTAAATCTGGCTGTTTATGGTTGTCATTTCTTTTTATTCCCCAACCTATCTTTTTGTTTGACAATCCTGTTGCGCTAGTAGTTATGCTTGTTTGATTTGCACTATTGTTTAACATTATTACACTAAATGTAAATATACATACTACTGCCCCTAGCAATATATAAATCTTTTTATTGTATTTCATTTTCTTCCTCCTTTTTTTATTTATGTGTTAATAATTACTCATAAGTGTTAGATTTTATTTTTTATATTGACAATAAAAAATTTTTAGACTATATTATATTCAGTTTAATATTGGAAAAAATAGGTATTTTTTGTTTTTTTGTGACTGCATCCTTTTTGTTTTTTATAGTTAATTATATTATCTATAGGAGGCATATATGTTAAATTTTGTTTTATGTGACGATAATGCTTCTGTTCTTTCTAGACTTTCCAAAATGTTAGAATCTATATTTATCAGACACAATATAGACGCTTCTATTATTTTAGAATCTTCTAAAGCAAACGAAGTTGTTGAGTTTGTTAAAAAAAATAAATTTGATGTATTGATTTCAGATATAAATTTAAAATCAGAAATTACTGGATTTGATATTGCTAACATTGTTAGAAAATCAAATAAAAATACATATATAATTTTTACTACGGGGCATTTGGAATATGTGCTTTTAGCTTATAAATATAAGACTTTTGATTATATTCCTAAACCTATTGTTGATGATAGATTAGAGGAAACAATTTTAAGACTTGTAGAAGATATTAATCAAACTCCTAACAAGTATATTAAATTAACTAATAATACAATAATAAATCAAGACGAAATTAATTATATAAAGAAAGATGGTATGAAACTTGTTTTTTGTACTAATAACAGCACTTATGAAACTTATAGTTCTTTTAACAAAATCCAAGATTGTCTGCCAGAAAATTTTGTAAGGTGCCATAAATCATTTATAGCAAATATAAAAAATGTTACGAATATAAATCCCACTACAAATGTTATTATATTTTCTAATAACAGCAACTGTTTTATTGGTTCTAAATATAAAAATGAAATTTTGGAGGTTTTTGAAAATGGAAATTTTACAAACAATATGGACTGCATTAACAACTGAAAATGCACTGTTAATAAAAATTATTAATGTCGCATTAGTAATTATAGAAGTTATAATTACTACTTTGCTTTTTACTACTATTTTAAATATAACTTCAACAAAAAAGCAAAGAGTACTGTATATTTCTTTGTTCTCTCTAATTGCAATGCTTTCTATCGCTTTAATTTCTACTCCTTACAATACTCTTATAAATTTAATTGCTTGTCCAATTTTAATATATTTTATTTTTAAGACTAGTATATTAAAATCAATATTATCAGAAATTATCCCATATATTATTTTTGTAATACTTGGTTCAATTGTAGTAAACTTATGTAATATAATAACTGGAATTCCAACTAATATTTTTTCTTGTATTCCAATATATAAATTTTCTTGTTCTTTAATTTTATATATTTGTGCATATTTTATTTATCTATATTTTAAAGTGCCTTGTTTATGCTACATGTTTCGTTCACATTTTTCAATACCCATTTCACCAGTTATTGTTTCCTTACCAGTTTCATCATCAGTATTAGTTTTAGCATAACCTATAGTGTAGGATGCAAATTCTCCTTTTGGATAATATCTTTTAAAACTTTCAATAAAACCAAGACCTGGTAGATTTAGGTCTTCAATTTGTTTCTTAGTTAATTCAGTTAAATTTTTTCCCTTTACACCAAACTCAGTTTGATAAACATTTTCTTTACTTAAGTATTTTAATATTTCATCTTTTTCAATACCAAGAATTGGTGCTAAGGCTTCAGCTGTTTTTTCTTTATCAACAACGTGTTGAGGATTTTTAGGATCTGTTGTTCTTTTTGAGTCTAAGTAGGCAATTAATTTATAAGCAGAAACGTTTTGAGCTAGTACTTCACCATCATTTGAATAAATGTTACCACGTTTAGCACTAAGTACTTGAGTACGTGTGGTTCTTTTACTAGCAAGTTCTTTTAAATTTACACCATCAACTTCTTTTGATAAAGATAATTGAACTAATCTTCCCGCTATTAAAGCAAACAAAAGAAGAGAAAAAATTATGATTGCTTTTGAATAGCGTACATTGTTTCCCTTCTTTTTGTTTTTCAATTTCATCACTCCTATTTTTCATCAGGCACTGTTTTTATATTGTCATTATTATAACTCAATCCTTGTTCTTCTGCAACTTGTTGAATTTTAGTAAGTGAAGCTAATTCATTAATAGTCATAGCTAATCCTTCATTAGTCTTTTGTTGTTCTTCTATATCATTTTTCTTTTTTTCTACTTCAAAATTTATCTTAGATAAAGTTGCTTTAGAAAAAACTATTGATACAGGTGATAAAACAAGTAAAGTTATTGCTAAAGCGTATAATAGTTTTTCGAACTTAGAAATTTTAATTCGTTTTTTTACTTTTTTCATTGTATCACCCTTTTCATTTTATCTTTTCTATAACGCGAAGTTTGGCACTTCTTGCTCTTGGATTATTTTTTAGTTCATCTTCTGTTGGTACAATAGCTTTATTTATTACTAATTTATATTCTGGTAAATATTCTTCTGGAATATTAGGCATACCTTGTAATTTTTTATCTATTGCACATTTTTCTTTAAAGAAGTTTTTTACAATTCTATCTTCTAGAGAATGGAAAGTAATTACCGCTACTCTACCGTGAACATTTAGAATAGATAGTGCTTGTTCTAAGGCAGGTTCTATGACATCTAGTTCATGATTTACTTCTATTCTAATTGCTTGAAATATTTGACGAGCAGGATGTTTATCTTTTCTAAACTTCATAGGAACAGCACTTTTAATTATTTCAACTAATTCTAGGGTTGTTTCTATTGGTTTATTCTCACGGTACTCTACTATTTTTTTGGCAATGTTTCGTGAAAATTTGTCCTCTCCATATTTGAGGAAGATATTTGCTAATTCTTCTTTTGTATAATTATTAACAATCTCATAAGCTGAGATAGGATTATCTTTATCCATACGCATGTCTAATCTAGCGTCTTCATGATAAGAAAATCCCCTTGTTTTGTCGTCCAATTGAGGCGATGAAACTCCTAAATCAAATAGGACTCCATCGACTTTATAAATGTTTCTTTTTGCTAACTCTTCTTTTAAGTTAACAAAATTGCTTTTGATGATAGTGAAGTTAGTACCGATTGATGATAATCGCTCAGTACTATGCCGAATTGCTTCACTATCTTGGTCAAAGGCGAATAAATACCCTCTTTTTATTCTTGCCAAGATGTTACTACTGTGTCCACCATAACCTAGTGTGCAATCAACTATAATACTAGAATCATTTAAGTTAAGGGAAGAAATTGACTCTTCTAGTAATACGCTAATATGTTTTTCCATTATATACTCACACCTTCAAATAGATTTTCGGCTATGTTTGACATGCTGTCTTTAGCAGAAGTGAAGAATTCATTCCATAATTCTTCTGACCATATTTCTAACCTATCTCCTGTACCAATTACTATACATTCTTTAGTAATTTTAGCATAAGAGATTAGTGGGGAGGTAATATTAATACGGCCCTGTTTGTCAAGTTCTGCTTCACTGGCGCCTGATAAGAAAAATCGTGTAAATGTTCTTGCGTCTTTCTTTGTAAATGGTAAGGATTCAAGTTTATCAACAATCTTGTTCCAAGATTCAAGAGAGTAAACATATAGGCAATTTTCAATGCCTCTAGTAATAATAAAACTAGTTCCTAGTTCATCTCTGAACTTGGATGGAATTATTAGTCTTCCCTTATCATCAATAGAATGATGATATTCTCCAATAAACATATAAATCCCCCACTTTTTCCCACTATCAGCCACAGCTTAATTATATATTACCCAAGTTATGTTTAAATGTAAATGTAAAACGGACAAGTTTTTAGCACTTGACAAAAAATTGACAAAGAAAAAGAAGAAACTTTTAATTTCTTCTTGACCTTTTTTTATTATTTTCTTAAAGCCTTTGTATCTATTTCTTCTTTTATTAAATTAACAAATTCTTCTTTTGAAACTGTAGTTGTATCTTTTTGTCCAAATAGACGATAACTGATCGTTGAATTTTCTTTTTCTTGATCACCAAGAATTAGAGTGTATGGTACTTTTTCTGTTTGTGCTTCTCTTAATCTGTAACCAAGTTTTTCATTACGATCATCTAACTCTACTCTGATATTATTAGCTTCTAAAAGTTTCGTAATTTCTTCACCATACTCACTATGTAGTTCTGGATTTACTGGTATTACTTTTACTTGAGTTGGAGCTAACCAAGTTGGAAGTGCTCCTTTTGTTTCTTCTAAGATATATGCCATAAATCTATCTAGAGAACCAAGAATTGCTCTATGAAGAACTACTGGAGTTTTCTTTTCACCATCTTTGTCAACGTATTTTAAATCAAATTTTGCTGGTAAGCAGAAGTCTAATTGACAAGTTGATAAAGTATATTCATTTCCAACTGCTGGTGTAACATTAACGTCTAGCTTTGGTCCGTAGAATGCAGCTTCACCAATTTCTTCTGTATATTCAATTCCTAATTCATTTAAAACTTCTCTTAATTCATTTTCAGCTTTGTTCCACATCTCATCATCTGGATGATATTTTTCTTTATCTTCTGGATCTCTTAGAGATAGAACACAACGATAATCTGTAATACCAAAGTCTTTGTAAACATCAAATATTAAGTCAACAACATTTTTAAATTCTGACTTTATTTGTTCTGGAGTTACGAAAAGATGGGCATCGTTTTGACAGAAGTGTCTTCCTCTTTCAATACCTTTTAGAGCACCGGATGCCTCATATCTAAAATCATGAGCAACTTCACCAATTCTAATTGGTAAGTCTTTATATGAATGAAGTTTGTTTGCATAAATCATCATGTGATGTGGACAGTTCATTGGTCTTAAAACGAAAGCTTCACCATCAACTTCCATAGCTGGAAACATATTTTCTTTATAGTGATCCCAGTGTCCAGATGTTTTATATAATTCAACATTTCCAACACATGGAGTTAGGACATGTTGGTAACCAAGTTTTCTTTCTTTACCTTTAATATAGTTTTCTAATTGTTCCCAAATTATATAACCATTTGGTAAGAACATTGGAAGTCCACGTCCTACTAAATCATCAGTCATAAAGATTTCTAATTCTTTACCAATTTTACGATGATCACGATTTTTACAATCTTCTAGGTATTCTAGATGTTTATTTAAATCTTCTTCATTATCAAAGCAAATACCATAGATACGTTGAAGCATTTTATTCTTTGCATCACCTTTCCAGTAAGCACCTGATACTTTTAGTAGTTTAAAATACTTTAACTCTTTTACAGACTCTAAGTGTGGACCACGACAAAGGTCAGTGAAATCACCTTGAGTGTAGCAAGATATTGTTACTTCATTTTCATCCATTCTACTAATTAAATCAATTTTATATGGATCGTTTTTAAACTTTTCTAAGGCTTCTTCTTTAGTAAGTTCATGACGAACTATTCTCTTCCCATCTTTAGCTAATTTTTTCATTTCTTTTTCAATAGCTGGTAAATCTTCTTCGGTTAGAGTTTTATCTCCTAAATCTATATCATAATAGAAACCTTCTTCAATTACTGGTCCTACCCAAAATAAGGCATTTGGATATAGATGTTTTACTGCTTGAGCTAAAAGATGAGCACAAGAGTGGTTCATTATACTTAGTTTTTCATTTTCTTTAATATTTATCATTTTATTTTCCTCCTATTTTATATATACTTCTACTTTTATACTTGGGTTTATTAACTCTATAAATTCTTTATATAGATTAATATCACCAACAATACTTCCATAATGAATTGGTATAGCAAGTTTCGGACTAATAGTATTAATATAGTCAGCTGCTTCTTTAACATTCATTGTGTAAGTTCCACCTATTGGTACAAAACAAATGTCACATTTCACTTTTAGAGCTTCATTAGTTACATCTGTATCTCCCATGATGTAGAAATATTTATCTTCTATTTTTAATTTGTAACCTACATAAAGTTTTTCCTTGGGATGAAATGGTTTATCATTGTTATAGGAAGAGATTGTTTCAAATGAAAGGTCGTCTATACTATAACTTTTTTCGGGAAGTACTGTTATGTAGTTTGGTGTAATGTTTTTTACTCTATCCTCTAGACATTCTGGAACAATTATGAATGTTGTTTCTTTTAGAATGTTTTTAATAGATTCTTTATCATAGTGATCATAATGATCATGAGTTATAAAAATATAGTCTGCATCATGATATTCATTTTTTATTTGATACGGATCAAAATAAATTTTCTTGGTTGAAGTAATTTTTATAGCCGATTGTGTAAAGACTTCTATTTTCATGGCATCACTCTCCTTAATTTGAAAAAATAAAAAGGATAGTACAGGAGTGCTAAGCACGGTACCATCCTTTGTTTTTCTCATTTTGATAACGGTTTCACCCGGAATTACTTTTAATAATTCTACTCTAAAGGTAGTAACAAATTAAGATTTTATTCATTTCCACCAACCATGAACTCTCTTTAAAAATTACTTAATTTATCGTGTCCTTTGTCAATGTAATTAAGTTTACGTAACTAATTATAGCATTTTTTTTAGTTTTTGCAATAGATTGGTAGAAATTTCTATCTACTATACCAAGAATATGGTACTTGCATTAAACTACTTAGACCATAAAAACCTTCAGCATATCTTTTGTTGGCATAACGTAGGAATTTTCCGGTGTCACTGCAACTACCATCGGTTGACTCAAATAGTGAACAATCTAAGACTGTTACATGCAGATGAATTCCAGTTGCCCAACCGGTTGCTCCCATTTGACCGATACTATCATTTATGGTTACTGGTTTTCCAACATATAGATTTGGGGCATAAGATGAGAAGTGAACGTATTGCGATGTGTAATTTATTCCATTTATGACATGGTGAATTGTTAAGACTTTTCCACCATAACCGTCGGTGTAGATTCCTGATATAACTCCATCAGCAACAGGATATATTGTTTCATACACTCCTCTAGGACTTGTAATATCTAGAGCTACGTGATTATATCTAGGCCAACTTGAAATAGTTCCTCTTTCTACAGGAAGATGCCAAGTTGGTTGCTGGATGACAACAGGATTACTTACTTTTGCTGGTTCTTGAGTTTGAGGTTTTTCTACAACCTCTGTTTTAGTTTTGTTAGTTTCTGTATATACGTTAGCATCTTGGTAACCCATTTTTTCAGCTATTTCTACTGTCGAAATATTTTTAATATTAATTGATTTATAAGACAATGAAAATGATTTGCTATCTAGTCCTGTTTCTTTAGTTAAGAAAAGAACTATTGCTATAACAAGAATTATCATTGATGCTTTTATTATTTTTTCCTTTTCACTACTTTCCTGCATATAATCACTCCAAAGTAGTATTTATTATATGAACTTTAAAGTTTTTGTCAAGAAAAAACAGAATCAACTCTATTGTCTTCTGTTTTTGCTAATTAATTCTATTGTTATTGTCAATTGTTTTATTCTTTCTATAATTCTTCTTGCTTTTACTTTATCGGCAGGAGATGTTGTTATTGCTAGAGCTGTTTCTAGCTCGTCTATAGTTAAGTTTGAAGTAAAGAATGTTGGTAAGTGACTTTCCATACGATACTGAAGTATTGGTCCTAAAACTTCATCTCTAGACCAAGCACTACAATTTTCTGCCCCTATATCATCTAGTAATAATAATGGAGCTTTTTTTATGTAATCAAACTTCTCATTATAATTAGATTGAAACGATGACTTTAAACTTCTTAAAAACTCTGGATAATAAATTAAAGCACTCTTTATACCTTTTTTTGCCAATTCATTAAATAAAGCTGCAACTAGGTATGTTTTTCCTGAACCAAAAGAACCAGTTAAATATAATCCTTTTGGCTTTTCCTCATTGGAATAGTTATCAATGAATTCTTTGAAATACTTTATTACTGGTAAGCGTGCTTTATCATCTTTATATAGATTTTTTAAAGTTGCCTCTTTTATATCTTTTGGCATTTCAAACACTTCTATATTTGTTTGATAAGCCGTGTCATGAAGTTTTTTTTCTAATTTTTTACAAGCTACATAAGAAAAGTTTATTAGTTCGTGATCTTTTTCTGGTGTATATTTATAACCTTGTACTTTATTTTTACATTCGCTAAGATTATGGCAATTTTGGCAGTTTTTATACTCATCAAAACAGTCTTCTAAGCGAGATGTGTATTTTTTTAGGATGTTCTCATGTATTCCTAGTGAAAAAACATAGTTGTAGAATTCTTTATCACTACATGCATCTTGAAAAGAATGTGTTAGTTCTACTTCGTCGACATTTTCCATAATACTATTAATATTTTTCATATTTATCACCACGCATTTATATTTTAACTAAATTTAGGTAGCTTGTCTATAACTGTTTTACTTTCTATATCTGATATTATTGTTTTAATACAGTGTAAATTTGTCCTGACACATATCATCTATCTTTTTAACAAAGATAGTTCACTCAGTATTAGTATAATTTTTATTTTTTGCTATTAAGTGTAATAAATTTAAATTGTACTACTATTTACTAGTCTTTTTTTCTTCACTTTCTTGTTTCACTTCGGTTGAACTTTTAATCTCTATTTCTTGACTTTTTTTGTATTCTGGATAGTAAAGTAATGGATTGGTTATTGTTGCGATAGCAAATTTATCAGGAGAAATGTGACCAGAATCAACAATATATCCTTCTCCGTTAGCCTCTTCAAAATGATTAGTGGCACAAGTTATTACCATACCTATAAACTCATCTTTTATGGTTTGATCTAGGGTAGCAGTTTCTTTAGAGCCTTCGTATTTAGCGTGCATATAGTTAGCTAATAATTCTAGTATTTCTATACTCTTATCGCTACCTTCTTTTAGGGCACTATCTGTTTTTTCATATATTGCCTTGAAAGTTTCATCACTTTCTAATAGTTCTTGATATTTATACCTATTAGAAAGAACATATCTAAACAAAGGAAGAATATAAATATCGTCTTCAGGATTTTTCTCTTTTTCGATAACAGCTATACAACTTTTATTATTTGAAAAGTAAAAGTTATTTATTTCAGTTAAATATTCTTTTATAGTTTCTAAGTCTTCTTCATCACAATCTTCTATCTTGAGATTTTCAATAACCCTATTATAATACTCTAAGCTTGTTTCATTATCATCTTCTCTTAAATCCGTTTTGGAAGTAAGTACCATTCTAGCTCTTTCTGATGGTTGAAGAGCATAGCCTATAGTTTGGCAGGATAAATCTGTTAGATGTAGTTTGCCACGATTGTATGGAGTTTTAAATCCAAAGTATGATAAGAAACGCAATTCATCTTGAAATTTCTCGCCTTTAGCATCCAATCCATTAGTCAAAATTTCATCTAGTAAGGCTCCTGAAAAAGAATGAGTAAAAAACGTATTATTTTTAGAATTAATGACCATTTCTCTATAAATATTATTATAGTCAACTAGTGATAATGGGCCTTCTATTTTGTGCTCTTTTCTATATTGGTTTTCAATAACTGGTAAAATATAATTACCAAAGTACTCTTTTAATAGTACTGATTCATTTTTGCCATAGACTAAATTTTTATTTTCTAGTTCAGCTTTATGATTAATAAAATCATTTAAAATAGTATTTAAACTTTCTTCAGATAAATCCGATGTTGATGTTACATAGGTAAAAATAAATCTGCTTAAGTTAATAAGTTGGCTATATAGTTCGCTTCTACTTTTAGAATCTAGTGTCAATTGTTCTATATACTCATTGTTAAAGGCATGTGAAATATATTTGGCTAAATCCTCTTTTTTTATTTTCATATTCTTCTCCTCTAATTTAATAAAAGCATACCATAATTTATATTTGTAACATATAAAATTTGTCATGGTTTACAGGACTTTTATAATGTGTAAGAAAAAATTTTTTCATTTTATTACTCTTTTTTATTTATTTGTTTTTTGGTTGTAATGATCATTTATTCTTTTTACTAATTGTGCATGGGTTTCTTGTTGTTATATTATCAATTATTTGATTTCAAAGTTATGATCAAATTCAATAGTAAGTTTTTGGTCACATTCTTCAAGATTTCCTACTAGTCTTATGTTGTAATTGCTGTTTGATTTCTTTTGAATTGTACAATGACATTCATTAGTTAGATACATCCAACCATTTATATCTTCATATGGTAAACCAAGTATATATTTTGAAATATCTTTCGATTCATTTTTATGTAACTTTCTCATCTCTTCGATGTCATATGTTGTTTCAATGTCTAGTTGGAAAGTTTTTCCTTCACAAGTTATGTAGAGAGCATTTCCTTTATTTAGGTTTCCTTCTCTAACAAGCTCGTATGGAGTAAAGTCAATTTCAGGTGTTATATTTTCATATTTTACATTATTAATTTTTAACATATTTTTTCTCATGCTTTTATTATATCATATTGAATAATATTTTATTTTAAGTTTCTATATTTTCTATGATGCAGTTTTTCAGTTTTATAACCCTTTTTATTTACTTTTTTCAATGTTCCATCGAAATCTGTCCTATAAATCTTACTATTATTTAACTCATCTAATACTGATTCTTTGGAATGTCCATATTTATTATTTTCACCGACACTGATTAAACTATAGGTTGGATTAATAACATTTATAAAATCTTCGATAGATGAGATATTTGAACTATGGTGTCCTACTTTTAAAAAGTCAATATCTTCTAGAGAATACGCATCTAAAATATCTTTTTCCTTTTCGATACCAGCATCACCCATGAATAAAAATTGATAATTATCATAATTTAGATATATTACATTGGAGTTATCATTTTCATTGTCATATTCTTTAGTATTTAGAAATTGTAAGTTGTACTGAGATAAATTTAATTCATCTATACAACTATAATAAGGAATGCGTTTTTTCTTTAAGACTTTAATCAATTCTCGTTCTAAGTAATTATACCTTCCACAATTAAAAATAACGGTCTTTACTTTGAAACTATTAATTAAATTAATAGCCGCTCCCATATGATCAAAATCACCATGTGGTGATTGTCAAAAAGTAAGTCGAATTTAAACAAAAAGAATAACACTATTTTTTATGTAATTCTTTAACTTTTTTATTTTTTATTAATTCTTGATAAACATTTATAACAAAGTCATCCTGTAGTGTCATGCCTGTTTTTACATTTTTAGTGTATTTCCCATTACCCAGTGGAGAAAATCCTATAACATGTGATTTAGTTCTTCTTTCTATTATTTCATCAAGTGGCTTTATGCATTTTAGTTTTATAGTGTTATTTTCATAAATAATAGTTAAATAACTAACATTATTTCTACTCCATTCATCATCTGGATTATAGTAACAATCACTATACCAAACTAACTTGTTATTATTTTTATAACTTTTTAGTATCTCATCTTCATTAAAAATATACTGTTGTGACATTAATTGTTTTAATGGTTCAAATATTTCCATGTCATCCGTTATGATAATTTCATTACTATCTTTAAAATACCATATACATTCATCAGCAAGATAATCTATATACATTACTATCTCATTAGTACTTTCATTCCAAAATTCTATTCTACTTCCATTTATTGTTTTCTTCATAAAACCACATCCAATTAGTATCTATTATATCACACTAATTCATATTCTCCAACAGCAATTCTTTCATATGAACAATATTCTATTACAAATTTGTTTTCTCTTTTGCATATTAATATTCCCACTGTATTATTGTTACATATTTCTTTTATATTTTTATCTATATAATTTATATACTTTGTGTTGACTGTCAAAAAGTAAGTCGAATTATTTATTATATAATAGTTATGATATAATTAATGTGGTGATATTATGGAGAAGAAAAATATTTTGGATATAAATAGAAATGATTATATTGAATATAATAATGGTACTTCACTTGATAGAATGCTAAATGAATATTATCAGCATTTAAATGAAGGCGACCAATTAATTGCACGCTCTAGCATTGCCGATATGGATCAAGTTGTTGTTTCAACTCCTGATAAGCCAATTATAGGGACAATGGCTTTAGATACTTGTTTTGGAATTTTATTTTATGATAGAAAAAATAAATTTGGAATTTGTGGACATGCTGATCCATATAATACTTTTGGTATAATTGTAGAAATGCTAAAACAAATTCCTGAAAGCACAGAAGGTATAATCGAGTATACAATTGTTCCAGGATATCGCGCTATGAAGCAAAAAAATTTTGAAAGAGAAGATGAAATGCAAGATATTTTAAGAAGTTATATGTCAATAAATCCTAGAATACATTTCACTTCATTAAAAACACCACTCAATCCCTCAATGCCAAATGGCTTGTTATGTTACGATTTT
>ENA-OROD01001721-OROD01001721.1-human-gut-metagenome-genome-assembly--contig:-NODE-1721-length-16998-cov-3.559877_pt1 | contig 16998 bp, 12 predicted proteins | sample MGYA00242123_ERZ509038 | MGnify/ENA primary metagenome ERZ509038 (study PRJEB26280, sample SAMEA2338719) | human gut metagenome | biome: human gut; feature: human-associated habitat; material: faeces... | reverse complement strand
AAAGTGGAAGTGGTGACTACCCCTCCTGCACTCCAGCGTCTCTTGGCGTAATTTTCTCCTGCTTTGATTCCGGTATATTCAGAGTCAGCTATGGCGTGTCCTGTTCCGCGGATAAACGAACCACCTACGGACAACCATTTCAGCGGATTAACCATCAGATTACCGACCACATCTTTTTGACTGTTTTTGTCTTTGGTATTCAGTCCCTGTCCGTTCATTACAGCTACTTTATATTGTAGGAAGTCACGAAATAATTTCCCGTGAAGCATCATACCGATATCCCGTCCGGAAGTCATTCCGTAACACTTATCGCTACCGCTTACTCCTGCCAGATAGCAGACAGACTGTGAATAGCAATTGATAAGTTCTACTGTAGTAGGAGACAATTCGTTTTCTATGGTATAAGGAACCTTGAATTCACCGATACGTGCCGTAAGTCCGGGGAGAAACTGATAATCGGTATACACTTCGAGTAACATGCCCCCGTTGTAGAAGTCGTACATAAAATCACAAGTCCACCGTTTGGTGATCTTTCCGTGTGCCATGAAAATGATTCGTTTGATGTCGAATGTGTTATCCGGATTCGCTGCATCGTCATAAGTGTATCCCAGTTGGGCATATCCGGAGAGACTAATCCGTTCTTTCAGTGTGTTGACAACTTGATTTAATGGTGTCTGCTCCTGTGCCAGGAGAGGATTTTGCATACTTGTAATGCATAATACAAAGGTTAAGAGTTGGAGTAGTGTTTTTCGCATGAGTTAGTTGTTATTTGATTTTGATTATGGTTGATACTGTATTATGGTTGATACTGTGGGAATAAATGTAGTGTCAATCAGATTCTTTTCAGAGTAGGTTTGGGGTATTCGGTGGTTTTCTTTCAACCAGTGTATAGCCTTGTCTATCGCTTCAGCGGAGGGGCGTTTTGCTTTTTGATAATTGGGGAGGGCGACGAGTCCTGTCAGATTTTCGGGCACACCTATTTCTATCAATACTTGCTCCCATTCTTTCTGCGGGTGCATTTTTATGTAATCTACTCCCAGGTTATATCCTGTGATGAGTAGCTCGATTTCTTCTCTCTTCTCGTTGAGCGCTTTTCGTGAAAAAGCGGTAGCGGTGAAATCGATACCCAACTCTTGCGTACTTACCAATGAACGATGTTTACTGTTCATGGCGATGGATGCGGCAGGGCGGGTAGGAAAGAGGCATCAATTTGATTGTACTGCAACATTTGCAGACGGAGAGGAAGCTGGCCGATTTCCGGCATGTTTATTTCCGCATGCTTGATTCCGGCTTTGCTTAATAGCTGGTCGGTAGCATATTCGATAACTGTGTTGCGCGACACGGCGATATTCTTTTCCTTGAGCTGTTCCAGTTGGTTGATGTTACTTTCTTTGGAGACAATGAAGCAGAAATAACCATCATTCTTCAGGATGAATCCTAAATCAGTATGATGAATAGCTTGTAATGCTACCGCACTGGGATAGTCAGTAATCATGCCATCTATTTTCCGGGTTTGGAAAGCAGCGTCCCGGTCGTTGGCAGAGTTGAATGAAAGAATGGTCAAATCCAGTCCTAATGAGTCGTAAATGCCTTGCGTTTTGGCTATATGAAAAGGAAGTCCGTCCAGTGTAGGCATCATGCCCAGGGTAAGTGGTTGCAGTTCGGTTAGAGGTAAAAAAGAGCTATCTCCTTTCTTACTCTGACAAGAGTAAAGGAAGAAAAGGATGAACCAAAAGAATAGTATCGGTCTTTTCATACCTCGTTTTTATAAATAAGAGGAATTCTGTTTTTATAAATAAGGGCAACTCTTTTCACAAAGAACTGCCCTTCTAATAATTAACTATGTGATTTTAACAATTATCTTATTCTTGAATAGCAGCGATACCCGGAAGAACTTTTCCTTCGATTGCTTCGAGCAATGCGCCACCACCAGTTGAAACATAAGATACACCGCTAGCCAAACCAAACTTGTTAACACAAGCTACAGAGTCGCCACCACCAACAAGTGAGAATGCGCCGTTCTTAGTTGCTTCAACGATTGCTTCACCTACTGCACGTGAGCCGTGAGTGAAGTTGTCAAATTCGAATACGCCTGTAGGACCGTTCCAAAGAATAGTCTTAGATTCTTTGATAACGTTAGCGAAGATTTCTTCAGTCTTAGGACCGATATCAAGACCTTCCCATCCGTCAGGAATTTCGTCAACAGCACAGAATTTAGTATTTGCATCATTAGAGAAAGCGTCGGCAATTTTAGCGTCAACAGCCAATATCAGGTTCACACCTTTTTCTTTTGCTTTCTTCATCAAATCCAAAGCCAGGTCAAGTTTGTCGTCCTCACAGATAGAGATACCGATTTTGCCGCCCATAGCTTTAGTAAATGTATAAGTCATACCACCGGCGATAATCAGGTTGTCTACCTTGCTCAACAGGTTTTCGATGATTTCGATTTTAGAAGAAACTTTAGAACCACCCATGATAGCAGTGAACGGACGTTTGATGTCGTTCAATACTTTATCAACAGCTTTCACTTCTTTTTCCATCAAGTAACCGAACATCTTGTTGTTTACATCGAAATATTTAGCGATCAATGCTGTAGAAGCGTGTGCACGGTGAGCAGTACCGAATGCGTCGTTTACATAGCAGTCAGCGTAAGAAGCCAATTTCTTGGTAAATTCTTTCTGGCTTTCTTTTACTGCTTTCTTAGCAGCAGCTTTTTCTTCGTCAGTTGCATCTTCTGCCAAACCTCTTGGTTTACCTTCTTCTTCAGCGTAGAAACGAAGGTTTTCGAGCAACAGCACTTCTCCCGGTTGCAGAGCAGCAGCTTTTACAGCAGCTTCTTCGCCCATGCAGTCGTTAGCGAACTGAACTTCAACACCCAGCAATTCAGACAGATGCTTGATGATATGTTTCAAAGAGAATTTATCGGCAACGCCTTTCGGACGGCCCAGGTGAGAGCCAATGATGATGCTTCCGCCGTCTGCCAGAATCTTCTTCAAAGTAGGAAGAGCTGCACGCATACGAGTGTCATCTGTAATGTTGAAGTTTTCGTCCAGGGGTACATTGAAGTCCACGCGAACAAATGCCTTTTTACCGGCAAAATTGAATTTGTCAATTGTCTGCATAATACTCTATTTTTATTTAAAAGTGTTTTTAAAATTCTTCTTTTAGAACGACCGCAAAGTTACTATTTATTTCGGTTCCTTGCTATTAAATCGTTATTTATTCTTGGCTTTTGGTTCCTCTTTTGTAACTTTATAGGTGTTACAGAAATATTTGCACATCATTTGCAAACCACAGGTGTCACATTTGGGAGTACGTGCCTGACAAACGTAACGGCCGTGCAGGATGAGCCAGTGATGGGCAATCGGTATGAGCTTTTCCGGAATATTCTTCACCAGTTCTTTTTCCACGCTGAACGGGGTGGTGCAACTGTCCGGTACCAGTCCGATACGGTGGCTGACACGGAACACGTGTGTATCTACCGCCATTGCCGCTTTTTTGAATACAACCGACTGGATCACATTGGCAGTCTTTCTTCCTACACCGGGCAACTTTATCAGATCTTCCAGATTATCCGGCACCTCGCTATTGAAGTCATTCACCAGCATCTTTGCCATACCGACCAGATGTTTGGCTTTGTTGTTGGGATAAGACACGCTTCGTATATATTCGAAAATCACTTCCGGCGTAGTGGCAGCCAGTGCTTCCGGAGTCGGAAAATCTTTATACAAAGGAGGAGTGATGATATTCACCCGTTTGTCCGTACATTGGGCGGAAAGTATGACTGCTACCAACAGTTGGAACGGGTCGTGGTAGTGCAGTTCGGTTTCAGCCACGGGGATTGCTTGTTCAAAATAAGCAATGACGCGGTCATAGAGTTCTTGCTTTTTCATTTTCTCTTGCTGTTTACAGGCAAAGACAGGACAAACCGAATGCCGTGAAGCTGGCTTCAGATTGCCGGAATACAGCCTATTTCGTGCAAAAGTAAGGAAAATATGCGAGGCTTGCTACTTTGCGGAACGGAAAAAACTGCATGATAGTCTAATTCTTTACAAAAAATAGGGCGCAAGAGGTTCCCGTACGAACGTCAGGAGGTCGTAAAAACGTTTGGCTGAGATTGATTTTTCAATCTCAGCCAAATGATTTTTCATTCGGCGCAGAAATATTTTCTGTTCTGCTGAGGCAAATTTTATGTTGTTATTTGATTGAAAATCAGTAGTATGGAAGATGGTCTGTGTTTCTCCTTTTTACGGGTTTGGACGAAAGGAAAAAGATAGACACAGATTCAACTCCGGTTCATCGCCTGTAAGGTTGTTCCGTATTCTTCTATTTGTGAGAAGTATTTCCAGTGCTGGTCTTGTTTGTATTTCTCTGTAGAACCTTGCGGGACGTGAATCCGGCAAACGTTGAACCTGATGCCTCCGAAGGTGTCGGCATGGATGGAGGCCGGTTCCGCAGCTTGGCAATAAATGGTTTTCAGGCCGGCACAGCCGTAAACGGCTTTTTCGCCCATCATATAAAGTGAAGACGGAAGGTGGAGTTCTTTCAGTACGAAGCAATTCATGAGGCATTTGGACGGAATGATTTCGCATCCCTCCAATATGCGTAGGACGGAAAGGCTATGGGGAAGGTAATAGTTTGTTTCCTTTCCCGTTTCGTTATCCTGGCTTATTTTTCGCATCTCGATGTCGGGGGTAGTCCCGAAGAGTTCGCCGAAGTTGGAGAAGGTGGCCGGAGTGCCGCAGGCCGGAAAAGGGACGGTCAGAGTCTTTAGCGAGCGGCAGCCTGAGAATATGTGTTTGCCTAAATGATGTACGGAAGGAGGAATGGTTATTTGTTCCAACGCATGGCAGTCGGCGAAAACGCGGTCGCCGATATGGACGATTTTGTCCGGAATGTCGATTCGTGTAAAGCTGTTGCATCCTTCGAATGCGGAATTGCCGAGATAGACCACGGAGGAGGGCAGCGAGACAGAAGGGAGGGAAATACAGCCGGTAAAACTGTTGCTTTTGAGTTGCAGCAGTCCCTCGGGGAGCTTTACTTCCGTCAGGCTTTTACAATCGGCAAACACTTGGCTTCCCAGCAGGATGGCATTGTCGGGTATGGATATGCGGGTAAGGCCGTGGCAAGAACAGAAAGCGGCTTTACCTATACTTTTGAGTGTGGCGGGCAGGGTGAGTTCCTGCAAGTGGTAGCAATGCGCAAAAGCGTAGTCCTTGATGTGTTTCACTCCTTCGGGCAGAAGAACGGAGGTCAGACTTTTACAATAGGCGAAGGCGTGCTGTCCTATGCCTGTCAGTGTGTCCGGAAGTTGGACGCTCGACAGCGACTTGCAGTAACTGAAGGCCTGGAAGCCGATGTAAGTGATACCGTGGGCGACGACCACTTTCCGGATATGGTTCAGATGGCTTTCCCACGGAACTTCTTTTTCGCCGAAGAAATCGTAAAGGGGGCCTGTGCCGGTGATGCGTAGTTCTCCGTTTTCCGGATTCAGGCTCCATTGAGCATGATCTCCGCATGAACCGGAATACGATTCGTGGGAGGATGATTCTAGCCTTTTGGGAAAGAATATTTGTGAAAGGATGTTTTTGACTTTAGCCATTTGTCTATGCTGATTTGATTTATATTCCATCATTTATTGCCCGTTATATATTTGTGGAGAAAAAGGGATTAAGAGTAGAAGGCAATACTTGATATAAATATTGCGCAGCTTCCATCCCGTTTTTCTAATGTTGAGGTCCTGAGAAAACCCTAAGTCTGGAAAAACGGGAATGGAAGCCTGCGCATAACACAGGCATCCACCCGCACTTTCTCATCAGACTTGTTTTTGAAATTTCTCAGGTTTCAACATTGATAAGAATATGCAGTAAATGCAATTTTGTATCCACAAAGAGGATGCGTCCCGACGCTCCGGTCTACATCACATCGGCAAAATTAAACATTTTTTCTCTAATAGGATGAAAAAGATAAGGAAATTTTTTATGCGGATAAAAATAGTGAAAAATCCAAAGGCCGTTACAGAGGACTTTGGATTTTCCATAGGAGGGGGATGCCCTGCGGCAATGGACTGAAATGATAGAGGTTTAATATTCAGTCTTGTCTGTCGTGTTGCGCCACAGGTCGAAAGCTGCGATGGCTTCTTCGGACAGCAGTTCTTCCATGGCTTTCTTGCGGTTTTGACGGGGGAGAGCCAGTTCTTCGTAGATAAAGGAATCGTCGAATCCGATGTCGGCTGCGTCGTCCTTATTGTTACCGTAGTATATTTTGTCGAGATGCGCCCAGTATATGGCACCGAGACACATCGGGCAAGGCTCGCAGGATGTGTATATTTCGCAACCGCTAAGGTCGAAAGTGCCCAGTCGGCGGCAGGCTTCGCGAATGGCGCTGACTTCCGCATGAGCCGTCGGGTCGTTGTGGGCAGTCACCCGGTTTACTCCGGTTGCGACGATTTCATCTCCTTTTACGATGACGGCGCCGAATGGGCCGCCGCCGTTTTTTACGTTTTCTACTGAAAGCTCAATGGCTTTGCGCATAAATTCTTTGTTTCCCATACGCTTTGTTTTTAGTATGTTGTGAGTGAAAAGAGAGGAACGGTATTTACGGGTTCTTCCTCCGCTTTTTGGGAATGAATACCCGAAATACGTCCCGCCACGTGTTGAAGTCCCGTTTCAGTCCGATTCCGACACCTTGAGTGGTCAGCGACGATTTGGTGAAGTAGCGGTCGTTGGTTTTGCTGTATGCTTTCAGGCTTACGTTTCCGCTTGGGGTCAACAGCCACTGCAGGTCGAAGTCGCCGATGAAGTTACCGTTCGGATTGGTGCTGTTGTCCCGGTAACCGAAATTTCCGTTGATGAGCAGGCGGTTGTTGAGCAGCCGTCCGGAGAGCAGTCCTTCTACGTCCATGTCGCTCCATCCCGTTTCGCCCGTGCTGAGGTTCGTCCCGATGTTCCAGTTGCTGTTGTTGCCGAGCAGCGTGGAAAGCATTTGGTTGAGTTGCCCGCTCAGAGTAGAGGACAACAATGACTTCATGGCCACGGAGGATTGGCTTTGTTCCGTGTTGCTGTAATCATAAGTGTAGAAACGCCCGATACCGAGGAGGTAAATCACCTGCATGTTTTTTTCTTCTTCCGTGCTGATGAGGCTGCGCACCATCTGTTTCTCGTCTTCATTGACGTTGGGCAGGTCGAAGTCGAAACTGATTTGAGGAGACTGTGCCTTTCCGCCGAGGTTCATCAGGCAGTTCACGCGTACGTTGTTTTGGCTGAAAGTGGAGCGTGCGCTCAGGTCGTTCAGCGATACGGAGGGTACGGTGTAGACGGCTTGCAGGTTGAGGTCGGCTTGGACGGGCGGACCGCCGAATACGATGGTTCCGCCGGGATTGAAAATAAAGTCCTTGCGAATGACGTCCTGCAACGAGAGCTTATAGATACCATGGTCTATGGTGTACGTGCCATACATGGTGAAGTCTCCTTTATTATAATAGTTGGCGCGGATGTTTCCGTGTCCGTTCAAGGCGATGTAGTCACCGGCTTTCGGGTCCATAAGAATCTTCATGGTAGCTTCCGGTGTCAGGTTGAGGCGGAAATTGATACGCATGTCCGATTCCGGCTCCGGAAGGGGGGGGCCGCCTGGGGTATGGGAATGTCCGTCAATACTGTCCTGATGGGTCTTGTAGGTGATAAACTGGTTGTCTGTCAAAGTCGTTGGAGAGGACAGGTTGTAGACGAACATGGTGTTTTCTTCGGGGCGGGCATCGATGTTGATGTTCAGGTTACCCGGCTGTCCGTTGAACCCGATTTTTCCGGTGGCGTATGCCGTTCCGCAGAACACTTCGTCTCCGAAATCCTTGACGTCATACCCCAGAATGTTGTAGGCGTCGATGTCGAAATCGAAACGCATGTGGGAGAGGTTGGAATGTTGGAGCACACCGTTGACTACGGCATAGTGCTCGTCTTTGCCGGGAGTGCCTTGCCGGTCGTAAACCATGGCATTACGGAAATAAATGTTGTCCGGGCGCAGAATGACGGAGTCGTTGACGAGGCGGTAGTCCACTTCGGTTGCGTTGACTTTCATTCCTCCCTCGCTGACCAGCATGTCGCCTTCCAGATTGATACCTTTGAACGGGCCGAATACGCGGGTCCATCCCGACGCTCGTCCGTGCAAACCGGTGAATATGCCGTCTGTGTAGTGGTTCAGAAAAGCCAGGTCTATGTTTTCGGTACGAATCATCAGGTCGAGGCCTCCCTTGGGGGCGGCGCCGATTCGGATGTCTCCGTCCACACTGGTCATGCTGCTGTGAGCCGGGTCTGCCATGCGTGCGTGCAGGAAAATTGCATTTTTCTCCTTCTCCCAACCGCCGTGCAAGTTCATTTCGCCCAAATAAGCTTGGTTGAAAGTGAAGTTCCGTACATGGAGGTGGGCATCCACTTCGGGGCTTTTCATCAGGTTGGCTGCGTAGGCCCGTCCGGTGGCTTGTCCGGCAAAATCCACGGTGTGGAAATTAATGATGTTGAAGATGTATTCCAGATTGATGTCTTTCAGATCGACCGTCAAGGAATCGCCCGGGTTGCCCGATACGTTACCGTTGAGAATCAGGTGACGGTCACCTTGTTCGATGGCGAATCCGTTGATGTTGACCAAGCCCGGCGCGGCATGTACGCTGGAGGCATGTACGTTCCAGACCGAGTCGTTGACGATGATTTGCGAGGGATGAAATTCGATGTCGGTGAGCATCTTCTTTTCTTCGTTTCGGGTGAACCGGGTGTCGGCCGAGATGGAACCTTGATAGATTTTTTCGGCGTGGTTGGTCCAATTCAGTCCTGTGTAGACATTGTCGTGGGCGGCGCGGGCCAGCAGTCTGAAGTCCACGGGGGCTTTGCCGATTTGCTTTTTGAAATCGACGGTACAGGTGAGGGAATCGTTGACGCGCCCGGCCAGAATCCGAATGTCGTCTAATTGCTGCCCGTTGTAGTTGAACGACGGGATGGACGCGTTGAAGTCCAGTTCCTCGGTACGGCTGTTGAAATAACCGTTGATGTGTCCGGCTTGCGGGATTTGCAAAGGGATGCCGAAAATCTTTTCAATAGGCTCCGTATGGTCGATGTGCATGTACAAGGCTACTTCGTCCGGCGTGTCTTTTTTAAGCTGAGGTGCCTTGACGAAAGACGGGATATAGGCATGGAGCAGTTTCCGGCTGTGGGCGATTAACGTGCCGAGCCTGAAATCTCCCTCCATTTCTGCACGCAGGAAATCGCTGTGGAGCGAGAGATTGCGCTTACCTTGTCCGTAGGTTGCCTTAAAACATATCGGCCCCGTGGTATAGTCTTCCTCCGATGTAGACATGCGGAAACCGTTCAGGCAGACGAGCCCTTCCATATTTTCAATGTTGTTGCCCCTGAAGTCGGCCTGTATGTCGCCTTGGAACACCGTCCCGGCATATCGGGGCGTGAGGGCGAGAGCGTGCGGGGCGAAATGGCGGACGGAAGCTTCCGCTTTAATATAAGGTGTGGATGAATGTAAGTTGACTTCTCCTTTCGTCGTAAGCGCAAGGTGAGGGTCGTTGATGTTTACGTTGCCGGCAAATCCTCCTTTTCGGTAATCCACGTCGACTGTGATGTCGTGGTAGTCGTAATGGTTATAAGACAGGCGGCCGATGGTCCCTTGAAGCGAAAGGGCAGGATAGGCACCGGAGCACAGGAGTCCTTTGCCCGATAAGTCGAAGGCCGTTTCGCCGAATTGCTCTTCCCGTCCCGTCAGTTTGCCGAGTTGGAATCCGGGAGTGTGCACTTCCGCTTCGATTTCGTTTCCTTTGGCGAAAGAGCCGGACAGGGTCATGGAACCTAAATCGGTATGTAAATTAAGATGGCTTTTGAGATGCTGGGAACGATAGGACAGGTCGCCCGTGACTTCCAATGTACCGATAGCCTGTAAATAAGGTAAAATGGAAATCTTGTCGTTTGAAGTCCATTCGGACAGTTGCTTGAAGCCGGCCGAGGTGATTCGCAGGTTCCGGATGTCGGCTTTTATCGTTCGTTGGGCCGGATTTTCGAGGTGACGGATAGTCAATGGGGCTTCGAGCACCATGCTCCGGTCGGGAGTGTAAAGTGCGAACTGGTCTATCAGGATTTGTTTGAGGTTTCCGCTGAACCGCGCTTCGGCAGCTAACGGCGGTAGCTCTTCAAGTACATGGTTTTGAACTGATTTGGGGTAAAAGGGGATGAAGTCGGCGAAAGAGAATGTTCCCTGCTCGATGCTGCCTTGAAACGTGAAATCCTGATACCGCCCTTTTCCGTTCCCTTCTTTTATATGGCGGTAGCTCATAGTGACCGGATGGAGGGCTAACCGGGAATGGGGCAGCTCGATGGTAAAATGGTCGAGCTGTGCTTTTTCCCGGTTGGCCGTAATCTTGAAAGACAGTTGTTTAAGCTGTAGGCCGGAGTGTTCTTCAAAGGAGAACTTCTTGACGTTCAGGTTCAAGGAATCCGCCGTATAGCTTTTCAGTGAAAGTGTGGCACTGATTTTGTCCAACACGATGTGGTTCGGGTTAAAACGGCCGGGAGTAGGAGACTTGTCATAATGGTGCCACGACAGTTTACCCCGCCGGACAAGTACGGAATTGATGCGAAGGTTCGGGTTGGAAGGCAGACTGTCTTTTTTCGCGAAAGTGTCTATGAGAAACTGGAAGTTCGGCTTTTCCTTCTGCGTGCGTTGGTAGAGGTGGATGTCGAATCCGTAGAGTTGGACATTTGAAATGGATATTTTGCCGTGTAGCAATGAGGTCAATTCTATTTTTGCCGACAGGCGGGCTGCTTTCAGCAAATCCTTTTTCTTCTGATCTTTAATGCGTACGTCATCAAGAATGATACGGTTGAAATATCCCAAGTCCACCCGGCCGATAGAAAGCTCTGTATGTAAAATATCTTTCAATGCTTCCGAGATGAGGAACGTGACACCTCTTTGCACTGCCGGAACGTGGAGTAGCGCAACCGACAACAGGTAGAAGCCCACGACTATACCTGCGAGTACTCTGAATATTTTCCTTAATCTTTTAATATGACCCTTATTTATGCGACAAAATTACTATTTTCTTTTTAGAATTCTTCACTTTGTCATATTTTTAATGTAATTTTGCGACGTTTTAATTAAAACCAGTTTATTTAATCCTATAATAATGGCAAATGTAATTAAATTACGTAAGGGCCTTGACGTGAATCTCAAGGGTAAAGCTGCCAAGGAGGAGTTTCAGGTGAAGAAACCGGCTGTCTATGCACTGATGCCGGACGACTTTACGGGGATGAAGCCCAAGGTAGTAGTCAAAGAGAACGACGTGGTGAAGGTCGGGGATAGCTTGTTTGTGGACAAGAACCATCCTGAAATCAAGTTTGTCTCTCCCGTGAGCGGACGGGTAACCATGGTGGAGCGTGGCGACCGTCGCAAAGTGTTGAGCGTGCGTGTGGAAGCCGATGCGGAGCAGCAGTATGTGGATTTTGGCAAGAAGAATGTGGGTCAGATGACAGCTCAGGAGGTGAAAGACCTTCTTCTGGAATCGGGCTTGTTCGGTTTCTTCAGGCAACGTCCCTACGACGTGACGGCAAATCCGTCCGACACTCCGAAAGCTATCTTTGTTTCCGCTTTCAACTCCATGCCGCTTGCAGCCGATTTCGAATATGTGTTGCGGGGACGTGAGGCTGATTTCCAGGCCGGACTCGATGCCTTGGCCAAAATGGCGAAAACTTACTTGGGCGTAAGCTCGAAGCAGACGGCTACGGCGTTGACTGCAGCCAAGAACGTGGAAATAAACTTTTTCGACGGACCGGCGCCGGCCGGAAACGTAGGCGTGCAAATCAACCACATTTCTCCTATAAACAAGGGTGAAGTCGTTTGGACACTCGGTGCGGAAGAGGTGATTTTCATCGGTCACTTGCTGAATACAGGACGTTTGGACTTTACCCGCGTAATTGCATTTGCCGGTTCGGAAGTGAAGAAGCCGGCCTATTGCAAAATGACGATAGGACAGCAACTGAGCACCTTAATCGAAGGTAACGTGACGACGGGCAAGAGCCTGCGTGTGATAAACGGCAATGTGATGACCGGCGTGAAGACCTCGGTCGACGGCTTCTTGGGTGCCCATGTGACGGAAGTGAACGTGATTCCCGAAGGAGACGACGTGCACGAGATTTTCGGTTGGATCATGCCGCGTTTCAACGATTACTCTTCCAGCCGTGCTTACATGAGTTGGTTGATGGGCAAGAAGGAGTATGCACTCGACGCTCGTGTGAAAGGCGGCGAACGCCACATGATCATGTCGGGCGAATACGACCGTGTATTCCCGATGGACATCTTCCCCGAACAGTTGGTAAAAGCCATTATCACCGGCGACATAGACCGCATGGAAGCTTTGGGCATCTATGAGGTGGCTCCGGAGGACTTTGCCTTGTGTGAGTTCGTAGACTCTTCCAAACTGGAGGTGCAGCGCATCGTCCGTGAAGGCTTGGATATGCTTCGCAAGGAGATGGCTTAATTAATTTCATCACAGGTTTAAATGATTTAAATAATGAACGCGTTAAGAAAATATCTTGATAAGATAAAGCCGAACTTTGAAGAGGGCGGCAAGCTTCACGCATTTCGTTCTGTGTTTGACGGTTTCGAGACTTTCCTGTTCGTGCCGAATACCACGTCGAAGTCGGGAGTGAACGTACATGATGCGATAGACAGCAAGCGTATCATGATTTTTGTGGTTATAGCGTTGTTACCGGCTTTGTTGTTCGGTATGTACAACATCGGGTATCAGAATTATGCGGCCGCCGGGGTGGACGGGACATTCTGGGAAATGTTCGGTTTCGGTTTGTTGGCCGTGTTGCCTAAGATTATCGTGTCCTACGTGGTGGGTTTGGGCATCGAGTTCATCGTAGCCCAATGGAAGCACGAGGAGATCCAGGAAGGTTATCTGGTAACGGGTATCCTGGTTCCGATGATCGTGCCGGTCGATTGTCCGTTGTGGATTATCGCGATAGCTTGTGCTTTTGCCGTAATTTTCGCCAAGGAAATTTTCGGAGGTACGGGTATGAACATTTTCAATGTCGCTTTGATTACCCGTGCGTTCCTGTTCTTTGCCTATCCTACGGCAATGAGCGGCGATGCTTGCTGGGTGGCTAAGGAAAGCATTTGCGGTTTGGGAAATGATTTGCCTGATACGTTTACGATGGCCACTCCTTTAGGAGAAGCGGCTACCGGTACGGTACCGGCTTTCTCTTGCGACCAGATTATCGGTTTGATTCCCGGTTCTATCGGTGAGACCAGCGTGATAGCCATAGCTATCGGTGCCGTGATTCTTTTGTGGACGGGTATTGCCAGTTGGAAGACGATGTTCAGCGTGTTTGTCGGAGGTGCACTCATGGCTTGGATTTTCAATGTCAGTGGGATGGAAGGTAACGCCGGTGCTGCCATGCCTTGGTATCAGCATCTGGTATTGGGCGGCTTCTGTTTCGGCGCCGTGTTCATGGCTACCGACCCCGTGACTTCGGCACGCACTGAGACCGGTAAATACATTTACGGTTTCCTCATCGGTGCCATGGCTATTATTATTCGTGTGTTGAATCCGGGTTATCCCGAAGGTATGATGCTCGCCATCTTGTTGATGAACTTGTTTGCTCCGCTGATCGACTATTATGTCATCCAGAGTAATATCGACAAGCGGGCTAAACGTGCAATTAAAAAATAATAAAGGAACTATGGCTACAAAGAAATTCAAATGTAAAGTGTGCGGTTACATCCATGAGGGTGACGCTGCGCCTGAAAAGTGCCCCGTGTGTCAGGCTCCAGCTTCTGAGTTTGAAGAAATCGTGGAGGCCGGAGGAACGGAGAAACCGGCGAAGAAAGGGCTGAACACCGACGGTAATACTTATACCATTATATATTCATGTATTGTGGTCGTTATCGTAGCTTTCTTGTTGGCTTTCGTTTCCAAGGTTTTGGAACCGCAGTCGATGGCTAACGTACGTATCGACAAGAAAAGTCAGATTCTGGCTGCTTTGAATCTTCGTGATGTGGAGAAAACCGAAGTGGAAAAAACATACGACGAGGTCGTAGTGGCTGATGAAATCATCGACAAGGACGGCAACGTGGTGAAAGACGGTGCTTCCAAAGATGCGGACGGTTTTGCCGTAGAAGACAAAAACATCTCGGACAGCAACCTCCCGCTGTACGTATGTAAGGTGAACGGAGAAACCAAATATGTCATTCCCGTGACAGGTAAAGGTTTGTGGGATGCGATTTGGGGATATGTGGCTTTAAATGCCGATAAGAACACCATTTATGGAGTATATTTTACCCATAAGGGCGAGACGGCCGGTCTGGGTTCTATCATTACGGAATACGATAAATTCCAGAAGCAGTTCGAGGGCAAGAAGCTGATGAATGACGACAAGTCTGCCGTAGCCATCAGCGTGGTGAAGAAAGGTAAAGTCGTGAACGGACTTTCTGATGACAGCCGTTGCGATGCCATCACCGGTGCCACCTTGACTTCGGACGGTGTGAACAACATGCTTCATGACTGTATTTCACGTTATATGACTTTTTTAAATACTAATGAATAAAGGAGGTAAGATATGAGTAAGTTATTTTCTAAAGAGAATGGAGAAGTATTCTCGTCTCCCCTTAACCTCAACAACCCGATTGCGGTTCAGGTGCTCGGTATCTGTTCCGCCTTGGCTGTCACTTCACAAATGGAGCCGGCCATTGTCATGGGGCTTTCGGTAACAGTGATTACGGCTTTTTCCAATCTGATTATATCTTTGATACGTAAGACGATTCCCAACCGTATCCGTATCATCGTCCAGTTGGTCGTCGTGGCTGCTTTGGTAACCATTGTAAGTATGGTGCTGAAGGCTTTTGCTTACGATGTGAGCGTGCAGTTGTCCGTGTATGTCGGTCTGATTATCACCAACTGTATTCTGATGGGACGTTTGGAGGCTTTTGCTATGATGAACGGCCCGTGGGAAAGTTTCCTCGACGGTATCGGTAACGGTTTGGGCTATGCTTTCGTTTTGGTGGTTGTCGGAACGGTACGCGAATTCTTCGGAAACGGTTCCCTGATGGGCTTCCAGATTATCCCGCAGAGCTTCTACGACATGGGCTATATGAACAATGGTATGATGACTATGCCGGCCATGGCGTTGATTCTTTTGGGATGTTTCATTTGGGCTCACCGAGCTTACAATGAAAGGAAAGAGAAAAAGTAATAGAATCATAACCATAAATAGAAAGAAAAAAGAATATGGAACATATGTTAAGTTTGTTTGTCCGTTCTATTTTTGTGGACAACATGATTTTCGCTTTCTTCTTGGGTATGTGTTCTTACTTGGCCGTATCTAAGAATGTAAAGACAGCATTGGGGTTGGGCGTTGCCGTAACCTTCGTGCTTTGCGTGACGGTGCCGGTGGACTATCTGTTGCAGACCAAAGTATTGGCTGAAGACGGTATCCTCGGTATGGATTTGACTTATTTGGCGTTTATCCTTTTCATAGCCGTGATTGCCGGTATCGTGCAGTTGGTAGAGATGGTGGTGGAGCGTTTTTCTCCTTCGCTTTATGCCGCATTGGGTATCTTCCTCCCTTTGATTGCCGTGAACTGTGCCATCATGGGTGCCTCACTGTTCATGCAGCAGAGAATTTCCATGGATCCGGCCACCAGCACGCAGGCTATTTCCAGCGTATGGGATTCCTTGGCATACGCTTTGGGTTCCGGTATCGGTTGGCTGTTGGCCATTGTGTCTTTGGCTGCCATCCGTGAGAAGATGGCTTATACCGACGTGCCCAAACCCTTGCAGGGATTGGGTATCACCTTTATCACGGTGGGTCTGATGGCCATGGCCTTTATGTGTTTCTCAGGTTTAAGTATTTAAAAGGAAAGGAATAGAACAATGGATATGAATTTTATTTTAGCGAGCATTGGCGTATTCCTCGTCACAATTCTCCTCTTGGTGGTTATTTTGTTGGTAGCCAAGAAGTATTTGTCTCCGAGCGGAAACGTGAATATTACCATCAACGGGGATAAGACGATTTCCGTGGCACAAGGCGGAAGTGTGCTTTCCACTTTGGCTTCCGAAGGGATTTACCTGTCTTCGGCCTGCGGTGGTAAAGGTTCTTGCGGACAGTGCAAATGTCAGGTGGTAGAAGGAGGCGGTGAGATTCTGGACTCTGAAAAGGGACAGTTTACTCGTAAACAAATCAAAGACCATTGGCGTTTGGGTTGCCAGTGCAAGGTGAAAGGCGATTTGAAGATTAAGGTGCCCGAGTCTGTCATGGGTGTGAAGGAGTACGAATGTACGGTGATCAGCAACAAGAATGTGGCTACGTTCATCAAGGAGTTCAAGGTGCAGCTTCCGGCTGGGGCACACATGGACTTTATCCCCGGTTCATACGCCCAGATCAAGATACCTGCATTTACGATGGATTACGACAAGGATATCGACAAGAGCCTTATCGGCGACGAATACTTGCCGGCATGGCAGAAGTTCGGTCTCTTCCCGTTGAAGTGCGTCAATCCGGAACCGACCGTACGTGCCTACTCCATGGCTAACTATCCGGCCGAAGGCGACGTGTTCATGCTGACCGTGCGTATCGCCACGCCTCCTTTCAAGGCCGACCGTAGCGGTTTCATGGATGTGAACCCGGGTATTGCTTCTTCTTACATCTTCACGCTGAAACCGGGTGACAAGGTGACGATGAGCGGCCCTTACGGCGACTTCCATCCGCACTTCGACAGCAAGAAAGAAATGATTTGGGTCGGTGGTGGTGCCGGTATGGCTCCGTTGCGTGCGCAAATCATGCACATGACGAAGACGTTGCATACGACGGATCGCGAGATGCACTATTTCTATGGTGCGCGTGCATTGAACGAAGTGTTCTATCTGGAGGATTTCTTAGGCTTGGAAAAAGATTTCCCGAATTTCCATTTCCATTTGGCTTTGGACCGTCCGGATCCTGCCGCAGACGCAGC
>ENA-OROD01001716-OROD01001716.1-human-gut-metagenome-genome-assembly--contig:-NODE-1716-length-17038-cov-5.479833_pt1 | contig 17038 bp, 12 predicted proteins | sample MGYA00242123_ERZ509038 | MGnify/ENA primary metagenome ERZ509038 (study PRJEB26280, sample SAMEA2338719) | human gut metagenome | biome: human gut; feature: human-associated habitat; material: faeces... | reverse complement strand
TTCTGATCATGGAGCCGTTCCGGACATTGGAACTGGATATGCAGAAATCACTGAAGTACAAATACATGAAAGTACGTTTCGGCCGGGTGGATGTGAATTATTACAAACGTCTGGAGAAATATTTGTTTGATGATTTGAATGCTATTCATAAAAAAATAATGGGGGCAACAACTGATTCAGATAATGCTGTTTATTTTGATGAAGAGAATAAGCCAGGTATATCAAATTTACTAAATATTGCTTCTATTATGAGTGGTCGTGAGGTAGATGATATTGCTAAGGAGTATCGTAATAGTGGTTATGGTAATTTTAAGAGATATTGTGCTGAGGTAACGGTTAATAAAATTAAGAGTATTCAAGATAGGTATAACGAATTAATTGAGACTGGTGAAATTGATAAAATATTAAAAGATGGTATAGAAAAATCTCGTTTGATTGCTAAAGAAAAGTGTGAATTAGTTAAAGAGCGTGTTGGTTTAATATAAATACATAAGGAAAAACTTATGTGTTTTTATTTTAAAATTTATAAAAAAATAATGATTTTATTCATTATTTTGTTAATTTTTTTTCTTTTACTTTATTAAGTATTACTGCTATTGATTCTTTATACATTTGTTCCATACTATAGTTTTGATTTAATTCTTTTCCGAATATTATAATAGAAAATTCATTCATTATATTTTGAACTTTATTAAGTGTTTGTTCATCTATTAATGGTTTTAATGTATTAAAGAATGTATTTAATGTATATGTTTCTTTGGCATTGTTTTGATCTATTGTTTTAGTTATATTATATAGTGTTTCTGGACTTGATACACTTAATGATTTTATTGTTTTTAAATCGTTATGGTTTCCTTGATCATATAATAATATATTACCACTAATAGCATATAGATTTCCGTGCTCGATTGAGTTTCTAATGCTTGTTATAATGATTTCATTTCTTTTTCCTTGATAATTAAGAATTGTATTATAGAATGTTGTAAAATGATACATAATTGAGTGTCTAAAATATTCATTTGGATGATTTTTATATGTTTCTACTTTAGATTCCATATCGTTTATGAAGTCATTACAAGTTTTTTTTATACAATTTTGGAAATTATTGTATTGGTTTACAATTCCATTTCCTTTATATAATGGATCAAATTGTATTGTTAAACTATTTAAATTCAAATGTTCATAATCTATTTCTTTTTTATCTGAAAATGTTAATGTCATATAATTATATAGAGATGCAACTAATTCTAAGTTTTCACCAATATTTAACATTGTTGATATTTCTTTCATAAGTTTCGCGACTTTTATTTCAGTTGTTTGATGTGCTTTACTTGTTATTTTTTGGCTCATTAATGTTTTTATTTCTTTTAATGTGTTATTAATTAGTGCTTTTTCTTTTTCATTTTTCGGTCTATAATTTAATAACATTTTTGCAATCGTATATAATTTTTTTGGATCAGATTTATTCAAATAACTATTAAAATAACTATTAATTTCATCATTTGGTATTGATATATATTTGTTTGTAGTTTTTTTTATAGGTTGTTTAGAATATCCTATATTTTTATTTATTATGAATTTTTTTATATAACTTTTTTCTATTCTTTTTTCATCAATATTATAATAGTTGTAAATATTTTTTAAATAATTTTCGTAATCTTTTTCACTGATATTATAAATATTTGTTTCTTCTACGAAATAAGTTATTGTATTAAGTAGATTAATTGGAATTGAACATTTTAGTTTATATTCATTATTTTCTTCAGTTGATACGTTATCAATTACTACTTTTCCGTTTTCAAAGTCAATACTATATTTTTTGTGAGCAAATGAATCTCTTACTTTATTAAAAATCCATAATGCTTCAATTAGTTCTTCATTTCTTTCGCTTTCATTTGTAAGTTTTATTTGAATGTTATTTTTTTTGTATTCGGCTGTTTTTTTTATTTCTTTCGCGAATTCTATTATTGCACTTTCATACTTTTTATTTTTAATGTTATCAAAGTATAAAATGTTATTTTCAGAATCTTTTTTTACTAATACTTCTTTTAATAGTAAGAATTTTGATACTGAAAACATACAAAAGTGTTTATAATTTAATTTTTTATTTGATTTATATAGATAACTTTCTACAAGTTCACGTGCTATTTGATTTATTTCGTTCATTTTTATTCCTCCCCTTGAACTGAATAATTATAACATATTTTATTTTTATTTCAAAATTAAAAGGGTATTTTTGTTGAAATCATTATAAAAGTGTGATAAAGTTATTATAGGGATGATGATATGAAGAATATATATACAGAATATGGTTATTATAGTGGTAAACATGTTAATTTATTTATGTTTAAAAATATGATTAAGGATTTTTTGAGAATATTTACGAACAAATATGTTATTTTTAAGTGTAAGAGTATTTGGGGTGTAAGGAATAGAATTGTTTCAAAAAATTTAAGGTCAGGGATATATACATCGTTTTATATTGATTATTTTAATAAGCATTCATCATACGTTGGTTTGAATACTGTTTTTAAGGGTATACCTTGTTTACCTCATGGATTTTATGGCGTTTTTATTTCTGATAAAGCTGTTATTGGTAAGAATTGTGTTATATTTCAAGGTGTTACTATTGGTTCAAATACTCTAGAGGGTTCTAGTAATTTTGGTTCTCCGGTTATAGGCGATAATTGTTATATTGGTGCTGGGGCAAAGATTATTGGGAATGTTAAGATAGGCGATAATGTAAGAATTGGCGCGAATGCGATTGTTACAACTGATATTCCTTCTAATTCGACAGTTGTTTTAGAGAAACCTCGTATTATTAGTAAGAAAAAGCAAGATAATAGGTTTATTAAGTGTATTGGTTTAAAAAAATATTATTTTGATGATGGTTTATTTTATGAGGTGAAAAAAAGTTAGTTACTTTTAAGGTTTAATGTGGTATCATTGATATAGTAGAAGATAGATGTTAACAAAAATGTTAATAGATAATATAAAAACAGAAAGAATGTTAATAAAATATATGTAGCAGAATTCTATAGGATAATTATAGGTAGTGTACCATTTTTTGGGGGGTTTGCTTGCTGGTTTCGGTGCTGCTTATACTATTGGTAGGGCTAATTACTATTACGATATTAAGAGTGCTCGCCTTATAAGACACCAGACTAGTGGTGGTCGTGAGATGATGGAACCACAACGTATAAAATAAGTTATAATTAACGCTTGTACGTAAATCTATTTTAAAATTATAAAAAAGTACTTGACATATAAAAAAATAAATTATATTATTGAAGTATCTTATAAAGAGCAACGGAGGGACTAGCCCTACGATGTTGCACCAACCTATTAAATTAGGTGGTAAAGCTAGAACGATAAGATAATCTTTTTTTCCTTAGAGATTATCTAAGGATTTTTTTGTTGGAGGTATTTATGATTTATAGTAATGAAATAGTATTTAGAGGTCACCCTGATAAAGTGTGTGATCAAATAAGTGATGCGCTTCTTGATGCATATTTAGAAAATGATAAAAATAGCAGATGTGCAATTGAAGTAATGGGAGGTAAAGGATTAATTGTTGTAACCGGTGAAGTAACATCAAATAGTAATGTTGATGTTGAAGGTACAATAAAAAGAGTATTAAGAGATGTTGGTTATAAGGATGATTATAAAATTATTAACAATCTAGGTTTACAAAGCATTGATATTGCAAGAGGAACAAACGAAGAAGTAATGGGTGCCGGTGATCAGGGAATGATGTTTGGTTATGCTACTAATGAAACAAAAGAATATTTGCCTAAAGCAATGGTAATACTTCAAAAGTTAGCATATGAATATGATGAACTAAGAAAAAAAGAAAGCTCTATATTTTATCCGGATGGTAAAGCTCAAATAACAGGATATTATGATAATAATATGAATTTAATAAAAATAAAAACATTTGTAATTAGTTATAATAATTCCGAAGAAAATAGAACATATAGCGATAAAAAAATAATTGATATATGTAATAAAATATGTGGTCAATATAATGTAGAAGTTGAAGAATATTTAATAAATCCAACAGGAAGATTTTTAATTGGTGGATTTGAAGGTGATTCTGGTTTAACAGGAAGAAAAATTGTAGTTGATAGTTATCAATCATTTGCTCGTGTTGGAGGTGGAGCATTTAGTGGAAAAGATCCATCTAAAGTAGATAGAAGTGCTGCTTATAAAGCTAGATTAATTGCAGTTGATTATTTAAAAAAATATAATTTAAGATGGTGTGAAGTTCAATTATCTTATGCTATCGGAATAGAAAAACCACTTGCTATATATGTAAATAGTGATAAAGGAATATTAGATGTAAATGACAAATTATATGATGAATGTAAACCAAGAAATATAATAAAAGATTTGAATTTAAAAAATACTAAGTATGAAAACTTAGCAATGTTTGGTCATTTCAGATAATGATTTTTTATACAAAAAAACAATTATTAGGAATTGCTTTTCTAAAGTAAGAAAATACCCTTTTTATTCTATCAGACCTGCTATCTTACTTTCAATTTTATTATAACAATTATATTATATGTAATCAATCAAAAGTTATTTTTTGAATGTCTAGAAGTGTAAATAAAAATATGGTATAATATATTTATTTCGGAGGTAACTATGATAGAAATATATGAAGATGAAAATAAGGTATATGCTGAAAATTATCATAAAATAAGAGAAGTTATAAATAGAAGTGATATTCAAAAAGCTAATAGTTTTGATAAAAGAAATGTATTATATAGGGGGTATAGGAATACTACTAGTAAAAAACATATATTTCTTGTTAAATCACAACATAGTTATGAATACTATCATAGTTTTATCACAATAAAAAATGGTAATATAGTTGATGTTGATTGTAATTGTATACAATTTCAAAATTATGGAAGTTGTAAACATTTAGCAGCTGCTTTTAGGTTTTATAGTATAGAATTATTTGGTCAAAGAAAGAAATCAAATGAATTGATATCATCTATGATATTAGATAAGTATTTTGATAATTATAAACCATCTATAAAAAAGGAATTAAAACTAGATATTAATATTTCTCCAAAAATAGATACTGATTGGAATGATGATTCATATCTATCTTTTAAAATTAGTATTTTTATTGGTACAAGTAGAATGTATTTATTAAATAATCATTTCTCTAGTTTTAAAAATGCTTATTTATATGATACTAGTTGTAAGTTTGGGAAAGAACTTGATTTTAATACAAATGATTATTATTTTAATAATCAAAATAAGTTATTTATAAATCAATTAATAAAAAGTAATATTAATTTATCATATAGTTATTTGAATCAAGTAGAACTTGCTAATTTAATTCCTGTTATGCCATTTCCTTTTACATTTGATGGTCATACAATTAATTATATAAGCGAAGTTTTTCCTTTTAAAACTAATATTGTTAAAAAAGATGATAAATATATACTTTCTATTGATTTGAATAATGCGATTAATATTAACAATAGATATATTTATATTAATGGTAATATGTATTCTTTAGATAAAAAAGAGCGTGATTTTGTTAGTGATTTAATAGAAGGTAATATTAAAAGTATTGAGTTTGGTGAAGATAATTTAAAAAAATTTATGAAGGGTATTTTACCAATAATTAAAGATACTATTGAGATCGATTCTAGTTGCATAAGTGATATTATTATTGTAAATGAACCTAGTGTTAAATTATATTTTGATATTAATAAAGAGATTGAATGTAATATAAAGTTTGATTATAATGGGGAAATTGATTATTTTGATAGTGATGATAAAGTTTTAAGAAATGAAGAATTTGAAAATAATGTTTTAAATGATGTTTTAAAATATGGTTTTATAATAGAAAATAAGAAAATTGTTTTGAATGATTTAGATAGAATTGTTGATTTTATAGAAAATGGTTTAAATGATATTTCTTCAAAATACAATATTTATACAAGTGAAAATTTAAAAAAAATTAAAATAAAAAAGAAAACTAATGTATCAAGTATGTTTAGTTTGGGCCAAGATAATATAATGAGTTATTCATTTAATTTGGATGGTATTAAATCTAATGAACTTGTTAATATTTTAAAGGATGTTAAGGCTAAGAAAAAGTATTATCAGCTTAAGAATGGTGATATTGTTAATTTAGAAGATGAAAACTTGATGGAATTAAATGATGTAATTGAAAATATGGAAATTACTGATGATGATATTATCAAAGGAAAAGGTACAATATTAAAATATCGCGCAATTTATTTGGATAGTTTAAAAAGTAAATATAAGAGTATTGAAACTAATAATTTATTTGATGATTTTATTAATAATTTTTATAAGTATAAAGATTGTAATATTAGTTTAGATAAAAATGATTTGAAGATTTTAAGAGATTATCAGGTTACTGGTGTAAAATGGTTGTATAATCTAGATAAAACTGGTTTTGGGGGAATACTTGCTGATGAAATGGGTCTTGGTAAGACTATTCAGGTTATATATTATATAAAAGAGATTCTAAAGGAAGAAAAGGGAAAGTTTTTGATTGTTGTACCAACTTCTCTTGTATATAATTGGTTATATGAGTTTGAAAAGTTTGGTAAAGATATTAGGGTTTTACTTATTGTTGGAAATAGGAAAGAAAGAGATGAAAAGTTTGCTTTAAGGGATAACTATGATGTTATTATTACTACTTATGGTTTACTTAGAGAAGATGAAGAAAAGTATTTAGATTATTATCATTCTATGATAATTGATGAAGCTCAAAATATTAAAAATTATATGGCTGGTGTTAGTAAAGCTGTTAAGAAAATAAACGCAAAAACGAAGTTTGCTTTAACGGGTACGCCGATTGAGAATTCGACTTTAGAATTATGGAGTATTTTTGATTTTATAATGCCTGGTTATTTATCTAGTTTACAAAGGTTTCAAAGTAAGTATAAGATAAGTGAATTTAATGATGAGACTGATATTTTGATTAGCGGTCTTAATAATCAAATAAATCCTTTTATTTTAAGAAGAAGGAAAAAGGATGTTATAAGGGAATTGCCAGAAAAGTTAGAAAATAATATTTATATTGATTTGAGTGATGAGCAGAAGAAGTTATATGTTGCTGAACTTGAGAGAGTAAAAGAAAAAATGAATGAGATAATGGCTGATGGTGGTATCAATAAGGCAAGATTTATGATTTTGCAGTTGCTTATGAAGTTAAGGCAAATATGTATTGATCCTTCTATTGTATATGATGATTATAAGGGCTCTTCTAATAAGATTGAGACTTTTATAAGTGTTACTCGTGAGAGTATTTCAAATGGTCATAAGATTCTTGTTTTTACTTCTTTTAAAACGGCTTTAAATATTGTGCAAAAAAGACTTGAAAAAGAGGGTATTATTTCTTATGTAATAGATGGTTCTGTTAAGAGTAAGGAGCGTATTGATAGGGTTAATGGGTTTAATAATAATAGTAATCCTTGTGTGTTTTTGATTATGTTAAAGTCTGGGGGAACTGGTTTAAATCTAACGAGTGCGGATGTTGTTATTCATTTGGATTTATGGTGGAATCCACAGGCTGAGAATCAGGCTACTGATAGGGCTCATCGTATTGGTCAAAAGAATATTGTTGAGGTTATTAAATTAATTACGCGGGGTACGATTGAAGAAAAGATTCTTGTTTTACAGGATAAAAAAAAGAAACTTAGTGATAAGATTATTGATGGAAATGAAAGGAATAGTAATATTATTTCTAGTTTAACGGAAAGGGATATTAAGAATTTACTTTCATATGAAAATAAAGATAGTGATTAAACTATCTTTTTATTATGTCAAAATCAACGGCTCCATTTATTCCGTTTATTGTTCCAGTACAGGAGTTTTGCCATATTTGGTAATTTTCGTATGGTGTATTTTTTGTATAGTGGGCAAGCCATATTTTGTAGTCTTTTAGATCCCATACATAGTTTAGGTAATTTAAACTGCTGTAAAGCATACTTTCATAACCGTTTTTAATGCATTCGTCCATAAAGGCTTTTGTGATATTATTGATGTCGAGAAAGTTTATTTGGTAGTCATCGAAATATGTCCAAGATTCCCAGTCGAAAGCGATTGGTAGGTCTAGTGATTGCCCGTTAAGTTCTTTTATAATCCATTTTGCTTGATTAATGGTTTCTTTTTCTGATTTTGCGTATGAATAGAAATAGAGTCCTACTTTGAGTCCGACTTCTTTAGCGTTTTTAATGTTGTTTTGAAATTTACTATCCATTATAATGTTATTTTTGTTATCGTTTCCAAATCCAATTCTTATCATTACGAATTCGGCTCCGGCTTCTTTTACTTTTTGAAAATCAATATTTCCTTGCCATACGGATACATCTATTCCAAGGATATTATCTTTGTAGTCTTGTTTAAATGTTTCAAAGTTATAGTATACTGGGTTATTTGCTGTTGTTTATTTTTTCTTTTGAACAATTATTGTTGTTTCTTTTTCGGTTATGTTTCCGCTTGAATCGGTTACTTTAACTTTTAGGGGATATGTTCCTATTTTGTTTGTGTCATATGTTCCGATTATTTCTAATTTTGGTGTTCTATCATAATTGTCACCAAAGAATAGTTTGCTTTTTAAATCAAAGTTTTTATTTACTTCGGTATAGTATGTTTTTTGTAATTGCAATATTGGTTTTGTTGTGTCAACAATGTTGATTTTTAGGGTTACTATATTATCATTAGTTTTATATTTTATTATTTGAGTTTTTGATTCATTTCTTTTTATTTGGATGTCTGGTGATGTTATGTTTTCATCTTTGATTATTGTATATAGATTTATTGGGTTTCCATATTCAAGATTTATTTCTTTTGTTATTTTGCTATTGTATTTAGTTTGTTTTTGACATCCTGTTAGTAATAATAGTAGTAATAGTAGTATTTTCATATTGCTCTCCTTTTAATATTTAAGCATATTTTTTTGAAAATTTCAATTGTTTATGTTATATTAGTTTTGGTGATATAAATGGATAGGAATTTATTTACTTTATTGTTTGAGTGTAAGGTTAGGGGTTTTAATCTTATAAAGGATAGGGTTGATTATATTATTTCAAATAATATTGTTGATAGTAATTATATTGAGCATACTCTCGATTATTTAATTGATTTTTGTTATGATGAGAAGAGTGAATCATATTATTATAGGTTATGTGATTATTATAAAAATATTGATAAAAAGGGTGCGTCTTTTTATTTGAATTTGTTTAAGAAAACTTATAAATAAATGTGTTTTTTAATTGTACGTAGTGTTTTCTTCTTCATAAGATAAATTGAGGAGGTTAATATGGATTGCTCAAAAAATTGTAATATAAAGTATGTAGTTTGTAATGGTCCTAGGGGTTTAAGAGGTTTACCTGGTCCAACGGGTCCGACTGGTCCAGCTGGTGTTGGTCCAACGGGTCCGCAAGGTATACAAGGGATTCAAGGTGTTCAAGGTATACAAGGTGAAATAGGTCCGACTGGTCCTGTGGGCGTGGCAGGAGCAACGGGTCCAACAGGTCCAACAGGTCCAACGGGTCTAACAGGCCCAACAGGCTCAACAGGACCAACAGGCCCAACAGGCTCAACAGGACCAACAGGCCCAACAGGCCCAAGTGGTGAAACTGGAACAACGGGACTAACAGGCCCAACAGGTCCAACGGGTCCAACAGGACCAACAGGACCAAGTGGTGAAACTGGAACAACGGGACTAACAGGCCCAACAGGTCCAACGGGTCCAACAGGACCAACAGGACCAAGTGGTGAAACTGGAGCAACGGGACTAACAGGCCCAACAGGCCCAATAGGACCAACAGGTCCAAGTGGTGAAACTGGAGCAACAGGTCCAACAGGTCCAACCGGGCCATCTGGAACTGATGCCGAAACACCAGTTATAACTATTGGTACTATAATAACTGGTGATCCTGGTACACAAGCTTCAGCGTCTATCACAGGTACTTCACCAAATTTTGTATTGAATCTAACTATTCCACAAGGTCCAACAGGTCCAACAGGTCCAACAGGTCCAACAGGTCCAACCGGGCCAGGAGCTTAAAATATTTAAAGTCTATCATTATGATGGACTTTTTAATTTTTAATAGACTATATTATAGATTTTATTTTTTATTCGTGTTATACTTTTTATAGAAAGTAGGAGGAGTAAGTTATGACAAAATATGTATTTGTAACTGGTGGAGTTGTATCTGGTTTAGGTAAAGGAATTACAGCTTCATCAATCGCATTATTGCTAAAATCAAGAGGATATAAAGTATTTATGCAAAAGTTTGACCCTTATATAAATGTTGATCCGGGAACAATGAACCCAATTCAACACGGAGAGGTTTTTGTAACATATGATGGGTGCGAAACTGATCTTGATTTAGGCCATTATGAAAGATTTATAGATGAAGAACTTAATTATACATCTAATATAACTAATGGTAAAATATTTTCTTCAGTTATCGAAAAAGAAAGAAGAGGAGACTATTTAGGAGCGACTGTACAAATGGTTCCACATATTACAAATGAAATAAAAAATAAAGTATATGAAGCAGGCGCTAGTACAGGTGCTGATATTGTTATTACTGAAATTGGTGGTACAGTTGGTGATTTAGAATCACAATCAATGATAGAAGCATTAAGACAAATTAGTTATGAAAAAGGAAAAGAAAATACATTTTTTGTTCATTGTACACTTGTTCCTTTCATTTATGGTTCTGATGAATTAAAAACAAAACCAACGCAAAATAGCGTTAGAGATTTGAGAAATATGGGAATTCAACCTAATGCTTTAGTATGCCGTGTTCCTTTTGCAACAGGCGATGCTATTAAGAAAAAATTATCTTTGTTTTGTTCGCTTCCTAGTGAAAATATAATTGATTCAGTTGATGTTAAGAATCTATATGAAATACCTATAAATTATTATAACCAACATTTTGATGAAATTATTTTAAAAAGTTTAGGATTAAATGTTAAGAAAGCTAATTTAAAATATTGGACTGATTTAATTGATAGGGTAAATGGATTGGATAAAGAAATTGAAATTGCCCTCGTTGGTAAATACGTTGAACTTCATGATGCTTATATATCAGTTGCAGAAGCTTTAAAACATGCGGGTTATAAATATAATTCAAAAATTAAAATTAAATGGGTTAGTTCAGAAGATTTAGAAAAAGATACTAATTTGAAAGAAGTTTTTAAAGATACTAAAGGTATAATTGTACCAGGTGGTTTTGGAACAAGAGGAACACTTGGTATGATGAAAGCAACAGAATATGCTAGGGTTAATAAGATTCCTTTTTTAGGTATTTGTTTGGGAATGCAAATTGCTGTTATTGAATATGCTAGAGATGTTTTAGGATTGAGTGATGCAACTAGTACGGAGTTTGATTCATTTACAAATAATCCGGTAATTGATTTAATGGCTGATCAAAAATCTATTAGTAATATGGGTGGTACACTTAGACTTGGGAATTATGAGTGTTCTATTAAAAAAGATAGTCTAGCAAGTAAATTATATAAAGAAGAAAAGATTCTTGAAAGACATAGACATAGATATGAGTTTAATAATGCATACCGAGAAGAGTTTGAAAAAAATGGTTTAGTTATATCTGGTATTAATGATGTTAATAATTTGGTTGAAATTATTGAAATTAAGGATCATCCTTTCTTTATAGCTTGTCAGTTCCATCCAGAGTTTAAGAGTAGACCTACAAGACCTCATCCTTTGTTTGATGGCTTTATTAAAGCTAGTATAAAATAGGAAAAATAAATGAAGTTATATGTTAATGAAAAATTATTTTCTCTTCATAGAAAATTTTATATAACTAATGAAAATTAAGAGACTTTGTATGAAATCTCTAGTATGGTTTTATCAATTGGGATGCAACTACTATAAATGATGTGAATAGATTGCAAAGAAGAAGGTTTAATGATGATTAAAAAGGATTCAGTTAAGAATCCTTTTGTTTAACCAATTTTTTCCTTCTAATAGATAGGTTACTAACATTGATGATGCTGAGTCGCCAACAACATTTAAAACTGTTGCAGGTGCATCTATAATGGTTGCAATTATTGTTAACATTGGTAGAGCTGAGATAGGTGCTCCTAGTATAGATATAATAAACATTTCAGCAATTGTACCACCGCCTATTGGTAGGGCTGTTATTAGTAGAGTTGATAGAAGTGCAACGAGTAAAACTTTTGTAAATGTTATGTCTAAGTTGAATAAATATACGAGAAACATTATTTTAAAGGCATTTCCTACAATCGAACCATCCTTATGGAAGTTTGTTCCTAATGGTATAACAGCTGATGCAATATCACTAGGAACGCCAATATTTTGAGCTGCTTCTGTATTACTTGGTATTGATGCTGCTGATGAACAGGTTGATAGGGCTGTTATGGTAGGTGTGATAATATATTTAAAATATCTTTTTATTCCTTCTTTTCCTCCTGCTATATAGGCATAGAAACCATAAATTATAAAATAGATAAATATTGATACTATTAAATATATTATAAATGTTTTGATATATCCGGAAGTGATATTTCCCCCAAAGTTACCTACTAGTACAGCAAAATATGCTCCTATTCCAATTGGTGCATATAACATAATTATGTTAACTATTTTTTGAACAATATTGTTTAAACTTTCTAGTAATTCTAATGTTTTTGTTTCTTTTGTTTTGTTTAAAGCAATTCCAAATATGATTGATGCTAGTATAAGGGCAATCATATTATTGACACTTAATAATTCATTAAAGTTTGATACTGTTAATGTATTTGCAAACTTATCTAAAAAGTTTATTTTTTCTGGTGTTGTTGTTTCCGATATTATTTTTGTTCCTGTAATTAATGGAGTTATATTGGATGCAATAATTCCGAGTAGAGCACTTATTATAGATGTTGCTAAAAAGACAATAAATGTTGTTATCAATACTTTTCCTATTCTTTTAGGTTTATTCATTTTTCCTATGGAAATGGTTATGTTTAAGAATACGATTGGTATTACTATACAAGTTAACATATTTATGAATAGGTCGCCTAAGGCTTTAATTTTATTAGTTTTTTCTTTAAAGATTATGCCTATAATGGTGCCTATTATAATTGATATTATAAGAAAGATGGAGCTCTTATAATTTTTCCAAACTTTTTTCATAAATCTCCCTTCATTCAAGTATATTAAGAAAATATCAAAAATATGAAAAAATTATTTTTAAAAACTATTGATTTTTAATTAAAAATATATTATTATATATGCATAAATGTTGATTGGAAGAGTATAATTATTATTCATTATAGAAAGTTAATGGTTGATGGAAATTAATGTGAAAATAATTAGAAAGACACCAGGAGTGCTTAAAGAAATATAGTAGAATAAGCCGGTTAAAACCGTTATATTTAAAGAGTGACTTTTTATAGTAATAAAGGTGGTACCGCGGATTAACAGTGATTCGTCCTTTTTAAGGATGGCACTGTTTTTATAATATAGGAGGAAATATGAAAATTGATGTAAAAGATTTAAAAAATTATGCTGATAAAGAGATTGTTTTTGAAGGCTTTGTTGATGCTATAAGAGATATTAAATGGGTTCAATTTGTTGTACTTAGAGATAGTACAGGTAAAGTTCAAATGACAATTGAAAAGTCTTTAGAAGAAAATAAGGGAATGGTTGAACTTATTAGTTCGCTTCCTTTAGAGAGTACCGTTAGAGTAAATTGTAAAGTTGTTCTTAATCCTAATGTAAAATTAAATGGTATGGAATTAATTCCTAGTAAAATAGTAGTTACTAGTAGAAGTGAAAATGAATTGCCTTTTAATTATAAGGATTTAGATAATGTTAATTTGGATACAAGATTAGATTATCGTTTTATTGATTTAAGAAATGATAAGAATATGAAGATATTCCAAATTCAAAGTGTTATTGTAAAGTATATGAGAGAATATTTGTATAATAATAAGTTTACAGAAATACATACACCTAAATTAATAGGTGCTGCTAGTGAGTCTGGTTCTGATGTTTTTGAAGTAAAATATTTTGATAGAAAAGCTTATTTAGCGCAATCACCACAATTTTATAAGCAAATGGCAATGGCTAGTGGTTTTAGTAGAATATTTGAAGTAGCGCCTTGTTTTAGAGCGGAAAATTCTAACACTAGTAGACATGCTACTGAGTTTACAAGTTTTGATGTTGAGTTTAGTTATATTAATTCATTTGATGATGTTATGAATTTAGAAGCAGAAATGCTTGCATATGCTTTAGATAAAACTAATAGTGAATGTGGCGATATAATTAAAGAGGTATTTGGTCTTGAAATAAAGGTTCCAACTTTACCTTTCCCTAAAATGGCTTTAAGGGATGTTTATAAAGAACTTGAAAAAAGATATGGTTATGTTGTTCCTGAAGAAGAAAAGGTTGATTTAACAACGGAAGCTGAAAGATTGGTTTATAAACTTGCTCAAGATAAGTTTGATCATGAGTTTATGTTTATTACTGATTATCCGGCTGAAAAGAGAGCTTTCTATCACATGAGGAATGAAGAAGGTATTTTACAAGGTTATGATTTAATTTGGAGAGGTGTAGAGATAACTACAGGTGCTCAAAGAGAACATAGATATGAGGAACTTGTTAAAAATGCTCGTGAAAAAGGGCTTGGAGAAGATGTTAAGTTCTATTTGGAATTCTTTAAATATGGTTGTCCTCCACATGGTGGTTTCGCGATTGGTGTTGATAGATTAACAATGTTATTACTTGGTGTTTCTAATGTTAAGGAATCAATGTTCTTATTTAGAGGACCAAATAGATTAAATCCATAGAATATAGTTTGACTATATTCTTTTTTTTGAGTAAAAATGGGTTTTATCGACCAATTTTGGTATGTTTATAGTGAAAAGTGGTCGATAACTTTACAAAAATAAAAATAATTTGATTTATTAGCACTCTTTCTTGACAACTGCTAACAATAGTGGTATAACTATATATGAAAGAGAGTGATATTATGAAAAAGAAAGAATTTAAATCAGAGTCTAAAAGATTACTTGATTTAATGATTAATTCAATTTATACAAATCGAGAAATATTTTTAAGGGAGCTTATATCAAATGCTAGTGATGCTTTAGATAAGTTATATTATAAGTCATTAGTTGATTCAAATATTAAAGTTAATAAAGATGATTTAAAAATAACAATAAGTACTGATAATGATACTTTAATAATTGAAGATAATGGTATTGGTATGACTGAAGGTGAACTAGAATCTAATTTAGGGACAATTGCAAAAAGTGGTTCTTTAGTTTTTAAAGAAATGGCAGAAAAAAATAAAGATATTGATATCATTGGTAAGTTTGGTGTTGGTTTTTATTCTGCTTTTATGGTTAGTGATAAAGTAGAGGTATTAAGTAAATCTATAGATAGTGATAAAGCTTATTTATGGGAAAGTGAAGGCGCTGATGGGTATACTATTAGTGAGGCTTCAAAAGATAGTAATGGTACTATTATTAGATTACATTTGAAAAAGGATACAGAAGATGATAAGTACTCAGAGTATTTGAAAGAATATAAAATTAAAGAATTGGTTAAAAAATATTCTGATTATGTAAGATATCCTATTGTTATGGAATGTGTTCATTCTAAACCTAAAGCTGATAATGATAAGGAATATGAGGATGTAAAGGAATTAGAAACTTTAAATAGTATGATTCCTATATGGAAAAAAGATAAAAAAGATGTTAAAGATGAGGAATATGATAATTATTATATTGATAAATATTATGATTATGAAAAGCCTTTAAAAGTTATTTCTACATCTGTTGAGGGATTATGTTCTTATAGAGGATTATTATTTATTCCTTCACATGCTCCTTATGATTTTTATACTAAAGAGTATGAAAAAGGTTTAAGTTTATATTCTAATGGAATATTGATAATGGATAAGTGTAAGGAATTACTTCCTGATTATTTTAGTTTTGTTAAAGGTGTTGTTGATAGTGAGGATATTTCTTTAAATATTTCAAGAGAGATGTTACAAAGATCAAAGAACTTAAATATAATTGCCAAGAATATTGAAAATAAGATTAAAAAAGAACTTGAAAATATGATGGAAAATGATAGAGAAAATTATAAGAAGTTCTTTAAGGTTTTTGGTAATCAAATTAAGTTTGGTATTTATAATGAATATGGTATTAATAAGGATGATTTAAAAGATTTAGTAATGTTTTATTCGTCTAAAGCTAAAGATCTAATTTCTTTAAAAGAATATGTTAATAATATGGCAAATGGTCAAGATTCTATTTATTATGCTTGTGGTGAGAGTAATGAAAAGATTGATTTGATGCCACAAACTGAACAGGTTAAAGATAAGAATTATGAAATTTTATATTTAACTGATTATATTGATGAGTTTGTTTTGACTATTTTAGGTGAATATGATGGTCATAAGTTTGTTAACATTGCAAATGAGAGTTTGAATCTTGAAAATAGTGAAGAGGTTAATAAGTTTAATGAAGAGAATAAAGATTTATTATCTTTAATGAAAGAATCTATTAATATTGCAGATGTTAAGTTTACTAATAAGCTTAAGAATCATTCAGTTTGTTTGACATCTAAGGGTGATGTTTCTGTAGAAATGGAAAAAGTTATTAATGCGATGCCTACTGATGAGAGAGTAAATGCAGAAAAGGTTCTTGAGATTAATATGAATCATCCAATTGCAAATAAATTAAAAGAATTATATGAGAATAATAAAGATGAAGTTAAATCATATGCTAAGGTTTTATATGCTGAGGCTAGACTTATAGAGGGTTTATCTATTGATAATCCAACTGAAATTAGTAATTTAATTAGTGATATTATTTCTAAATAAAATAAAAAATCCTGTTTCTTAATGGAAATGGGATTTTTTTATTGGTAAGACTTTTGATTTGTGGTATCATTGATATAGTAGAAGATAGATGTTAACAAAAATGTTAATAAATAATATAAAAATAGAAAGAATGTTGATAAAATGTTTGACTT
>ENA-OROD01001715-OROD01001715.1-human-gut-metagenome-genome-assembly--contig:-NODE-1715-length-17040-cov-10.263821_pt1 | contig 17040 bp, 19 predicted proteins | sample MGYA00242123_ERZ509038 | MGnify/ENA primary metagenome ERZ509038 (study PRJEB26280, sample SAMEA2338719) | human gut metagenome | biome: human gut; feature: human-associated habitat; material: faeces... | reverse complement strand
GAATATTGTCTAACTTTTTGGGGTCACTTCAATGACAAAATTCTGCCGTTTTTTGTTTCTTCTGTTGCATAATGTCCGCGCGTGCGGTACAATAATGCGGTGCGAGTCCTATTACGACAGACAGGAGACACGATATGGTATCGAAATCTGCTCTCAAAGAGTTTGCACTGATCACGTTCGGCACCGCGGTCATCACCGCCGGCGTGTTCTTTTTCATGCAGCCGGCGAATCTGGCGATGGGCAGCGTGGCCGGTCTTGCCGTGGTGCTGCAGCGGTTTGTGACGCTGAGCGTCGCGGTGATCTCGCTGATCGTGAACATCATCCTTCTGCTGCTCGGCTTTTTGCTGGTGGGGCGGGAATTTGTCGGAAAGACCATCTACGCGGCTCTCCTGATGCCGATCCTGCTCGGCGTGCTCGGCTCTTACATCTTCGCACTCATCGTTGATCCCGCGGAGCGCGCCTCCGTCGCCGCTGCCGTCAGCAGCGCCAAGTGGTTCGGCCTGCCGATCTTCTGGAAAAACAGCGTGTTCCACCTCTTTGCCGGCCCGGTCGACAGCGGCGTCCTCTGGTCCGCCGTGCTGACGGTCGTGCCCCTGTCCCTTGCCACCATGGTCGAGCACATCGGCGACATCTGCGCCATCTCCTCCACCTGCGGCAAGAACTTCATGGTTGACCCCGGCTTCCACCGCACCCTGCTGGGCGACGGCCTGGCCACCGCCCTCGCTTCCCTCTTCGGCGCTCCGGCCAACACCACCTACGGTGAGAACACCGGCGTGCTTGCCCTGTCCCGCGTCTACGATCCCCGCGTGATCCGCATCGCAGCCTGCATCGCGATCGTCGTGTCCTTCTGCCCGAAGTTTGCGGCCCTCGTGTCCGCCATGCCGACGGCCACCATCGGCGGTGTGTCCCTCGTGCTCTACGGCATGATCTCCGCCGTCGGCGTGCGCAACGTCGTCGAGAACAGAGTTGACTTCACCAACACCCGCAACGTCATCATCGCCGCCCTCATCCTCGTGCTCGCCATCGGCATCACCTACTCCGGCAGCATCCAGATCGGCGTCGTGTCCCTGTCGGGTCTGGCCGTCGCCTCCATCGTGGGCATCCTGCTCAACGCTATCCTGCCCGGCAAGGATTACACCTTCGAGCAGGACGATCAGGGCGCGACCTCCGTGGACTTCAAGGTCTGAGCCTGAATCGAAACCAACAATCACCGGCCGCCGCAGCGCAATGCTGCGGCGGCCTTTTGCTTTGCACTTCGCCGAGCGACGCGATTGTTAAATTTGTGGCCGGATTTTTCCAAAAAATCAGTTGTAGTTTGCGAAAAAATGCGTTATCATGAATGTGTTTGAGAGCAAAAAAGAACCAAAATACAAATAAAAACGGAGGAGCAACATGAAATTTTCCAGCAAGATCGAAAAATGCGGCCTCTCGCCCATGCGCAAGTTCGCACCCTATGCAAACGAGGCTGCCAAAAAAGGCAAGAAGCTCTACCACCTGAACATCGGCCAGCCCGACATCGCCACCCCCGCGGCTTACTTTGAGGCTGTGAAAAACTTCAGCCAGCCGGTCCTGGCCTACGCCCCGTCCGACGGCGTGCCCGAGATGATTGACGCGGTCGTCAACTACTATGGCAAGATCGACGCACCCATCACCAACAAGCAGGTGCTCATCACCACCGGCGGCAGCGAGGCGCTGCAGATCGCGCTCACCTGCATTCTCGACGAGGGCGACGAGATCATCATCCCAGAGCCGTTCTACCCCAACTACAGCACGTTCGTCACGCTGACCGGCGCGACCATCCGCCCAATCACCACGACGCCGGAGGAAAACTACAAGTTCGCCATCCGTGAGCGCGTCGAGGCCTGCATCAACGAGCACACCCGCGCCATCCTCTTCACGAACCCCGGCAACCCGACCGGCACCATCCTCACCGAGGAAGAGCTCCGGCTCATGGCCGACATCGCCAAGGAGCATAACCTGTTCATCATCGGCGACGAGGTGTACCGCGAGTTCGTCTACGGCGGCGAGCGGCTCATGAGCCTGCTGCAGCTCGAGGGCTATGAGGACAACGTTATCGTTATCGACTCCGTGTCCAAGCGCTTCTCCGCCTGCGGCGCACGTATCGGCCTGCTCATCTCCAAGAACAAGGAGTTCATGTCTCAGGCGATGAAATGGTGCCAGTGCCGTCTGTGCGCCTCCACGACCGACCAGGTCGCCGCCGCCGCGCTCTACTCCGTGGACAAGGACTATTTCGCCGCGACGCGCGACGAGTACAAGCGCCGCCGCGACACCATGGTCGAGAAGCTGTCGAGCATCCCCGGCGTTATCTACGCGCAGCCGAAGGGCGCGTTCTATATAATGGCTGCGCTGCCCGTTGACGATGCGGACAAGTTCCAGCTATGGCTGCTCAACGAGTTTGACGACAATGGCGAGACCGTCATGTTCTCCTGCGGCGAGCCTTTCTACGGCACCCCCGGCAAGGGCAAAAATGAGGTTCGCATGGCGTACGTCCTCAAGCAGGAGGATCTCGCCCGCGCGATGGATATCCTCGCCGTCGCAATAAAGAAATATAACGAAACGCACTGAGCGATAAAAAAGTTCCCATGAAGATTTCTCTTCATGGGAATTTTTTTATTTGTCTTTATTTATCTGGTCGAACCGGACTATTTTCGCGTTCTTTTCGCCGCGCTTCGGGAGCTTGTGCTTCACGCCGTCCGGTGTGACGATATAGGTGTTCTCAAGCAGCTCTATCGTGCCGCGCCGCCACTCCTCGATATACTCCTTGCGCAGCGCCGCGCGCTCGGTCTGCTCCGCCTCGGTCAGCTCGCGCTCCTTCGCGAGCCGCGCAAGCTCATTTATACGGTCAAGTTTTGTCTGTTCCATTGAAATTCTCCTCGCTTATCCGATAGTCCCAAGCTCGTCGAGCGTCAGCTCAAACGCGGGGATGAAGTGCTCCATAAAATATTTGACCTCCGGCAGCGGGTTTGCCTCCAGCTGTTCGCGGTTCTGCTTCTCCGCGGACAGAAACTCGTTGTTGCCCGCCTTGCGCTCCTCGATGCACTTTATGTACGCCGAGAGCTTGTCCGCCGCCTTGACGATGTCGTGCAGCCGCTCCTGCGCCTCGCCGGTCAGCAGCGGCTCATACGCGCCGCGCAGCTCGTCCGGCAGCGTGTCCAGCAGCATGTTGCATGCCAGATTCTCTACCTGCCGGTAAGCGCCCTTGATCTCCTCGCTGTGGTATTTTATCGGCGTGGGCAGGTCGCCGGTGAGGATCTCAGAGCTGTCGTGAAACAGCGCCACGACCGCCGCCTCGTTCGGATCACAGGGGACGCCCATCACGTCGCGCCGTATCACGCCCAGCGCGTGGGCGATGACGGCGACCATGTGGCTGTGCTCCTGAATATTTTCCGGCAGAGAATTGCGCATAAGGCTCCAGCGGACAATGTACCGCATGCGGGATATATATGCAAAGAAATTATCGCTCATAGCTCGCTCCTGACTTTTTTTCTTGATTATAATACCTGCGCCCGCATTTTTCAACCGTGTCGGACGCGGCGGGTAAAAAATTCCCGAAATTTCAGCAAAAATTGCGCTTTTATGTTGATTTTTAGTTTCACTGGTGTTAAAATTCAGTTTTGTGTTGAAAATAAAATCAGAGACAAATCTAACGCAAGGGAGTTGCGATAAATGGACAAACTCAGAAACGTAGCAATCATTGCCCACGTTGACCACGGCAAGACCACTCTGGTCGACGAAATGCTCAAGCAGTCCGGCGTATACCGCGAAAATCAGGAGATCGTGGACCGCGTAATGGACTCCAATGACCTTGAGCGTGAGCGCGGCATCACCATCATGGCCAAGAACACCGCCGTATGGTACGGCGACACCAAGATAAATATAGTAGACACCCCGGGTCACGCTGACTTCGGCGGTGAGGTCGAGCGTATACTCAAGATGGTCAACGGCGTTATCCTGCTCGTTGACGCAGCCGAAGGCCCCATGCCGCAGACCCGCTTCGTGCTTAGCCGCGCGCTCGAGCTGGGGCACCGCGTCATCGTCGTCGTCAACAAGATCGACCGCCCCGATCAGCGCATCCACGAGGTTGTGGACGAAGTGCTGGAGCTGCTGATGGATCTCGACGCGACCGACGAGCAGCTGGATTCCCCGATGCTGTTCTGTTCCGGCCGTCAGGGCACCGCGAGCTATTCGCCCGACGTCCCCGGCACCGATCTCAAGCCCCTGTTCGACACTATTCTTCAGTACATCCCCGCGCCCGAGATGGATCTCGACGCGCCGTTCCAGATGCTCGTCTCCAGCATCGACTATAACGAGTACGTAGGCCGCATCGCCATCGGCCGCATCGAGCGCGGCGTCATCAAGCAGAATCAGGAGATCGAGGTCTGCAACTATCATACGCCCGACGAGCCGTCGATGAAAGCCAAGGCCGTCTCGCTCTATCAGTTTGACGGGCTGAACAGAGTCCCCGTGACCGAGGCCGGTGCCGGCAACATCATCGCCATGAGCGGCATCGGCGACGTCACGATCGGCGACACTATCTGCGCCCGCGGCGCGGCCGAGGCTCTGCCCTTCGTAAAGATCAGCGCTCCGACTCTGGAGATGACCTTCTCCGTCAACAACAGCCCTTTCGCGGGTCGCGAGGGCAAGTTCGTCACCTCCCGCCAGATCCGCGAGCGCCTCATGCGCGAGACGCTGAAGGACGTCTCCCTCCGCGTCAGCGATATTCCCGACAGCACCGACAGCTTCAACGTCGCGGGCCGCGGCGAGATGAGCCTGTCCATCCTTATCGAGACCATGCGCCGCGAGGGTTATGAATTTCAGGTGTCTCCCCCGCGCGTGCTGTATCAGGAGATCGACGGCAAGAAGTGCGAGCCTATCGAGCGCGTCGTCGTCGACGTGCCGCAGGACTCCATGGGTTCGGTCATGGAGAAGCTCGGCTCCCGCAAGGGCGAGTTCCTTGAGATGACGCCGGTCGGCAACCGCATTAAGATGGAATTTCTCGTTCCGTCGCGCGGCCTGTTCGGCTACCGCAACGAGTTCCTTACCGACACCAAGGGCGAAGGCATCCTCGCCTCCGTGTTTGAGAAGTACGACGTTTATAAGGGCGACATCGCCCGCCGCAATACCGGCTCCCTCATCGCGTTTGAGACCGGCGAGGCCGTGGCCTACGGCATTTGGAACGCGCAGGAGCGCGGCCAGATGTTCATCACGCCGGGCACCAAGGTCTACGCGGGCATGGTCGTCGGCGTGTGCCCGAAGTCCGACGACGTGCCGGTCAACGTGTGCCGCACCAAGCACCTGACCAACACCCGCGCCTCCGGCTCCGACGAAGCGCTGCGCCTCATCCCGCCCAAGCAGATGAGCCTTGAGCAGTGCCTTGAGTTTCTCGCGGACGACGAGCTGCTTGAGGTCACGCCGAAAAACCTGCGCCTGCGTAAGAGCATCCTTGATCACAGTCTGCGCATGAAAACACTGATGAGAAACAAGTAAATGATGACGAGAATCGAGCCTACGGCGGAATGCCGTAGGCTCGATTTAGTTTGTCTCAACGATTTCAACTATTACTTCTTTTGATACAATATGCAGTTCGTTTCCGGAAAACGTCTGAAACAACAGGTACAGCGAGTCCATGTATTCGCCGTGATTCGGGAGATATTTCTGCAAATATGAAAAATCTTCTTCCACAGTCAGTGAAACGATCGTTGCGCGCTCCCCCTGCCAGTCCCCTTTAATCGTGAGGGCAGTCTCTATGTTGAGGAAGGTAAAGTTGATTTTTGCGCCGAAAATCGGATTGAATAATGTGATCTTAATGCTGTCTTCTTTAAAGTCAAATTCCGCATTTTTCAATTCCGCATCGTGAACATAGCTGTTGTATAGCAGCTCTTTTAACCCTTTGACGTTATCTTTATTATATCTCGGCATAGTCACCCTCTGCACATTGCTGCAGCAAACGTAAGTTGCTTTCCCAGGCCTCATCACTGCGCTTCTTTGCTTTTCCAATGCAAACATTTACTGCATTGCGGATAGAATTGTTATCCGAGTTTTTTTGCAGCCTATTTAAAATGCAAAGCGCCCCAGGCCAATTCATATCCTGTAACCATTCTAACAATTCGACTAAATAGGGCTTAAGCTCCTCGTCGCTTCTCTCCGCTATGATTCGAGCACAATTTCCCCATACATTTTTATTATGCTTTGGTGTTAACGGTTGTATAAACGGAATAATCGTTTCCGTATCTCTTGCTAAGAATATTCCCTTGGATTGAATTTCATATGGCATATGCCAATCGAGCATATCCATAATTTCTGTAATATCTACCATTTTATAATTGTTGGCGTCCGTTCACCAGTTTTTGTCGATCGTCAGCAGGGGCTTAATAGTCCAAACCAAATCGTGATCGCGCACAATATCGCCAGTGCGGAATATTTCTTCATCAGAGTAATAGTCAATTCTGGAAATCTTTGCGCTGATGTTGTATATAAAAGTTACAAAAACCCCTTCCTTCACTGCGACACACCGAGTGTCTCCTTTAGCCGTGGAAGAAAGTCCGGTATCATATTGGTACAGCTTCTTAACTTCTTCCCATGTCGTACCGTTATTGGCCATATCTTGAAGCAGACTGTTCATCTCATCATAGCCCATAAACTTATCTGTAAACAGGCAGAAATATATATCGTTATCGTCATAGTGATAATTGCTTTCGTTGTACACCGGATCATCGTAATATATGAATACCCGCTTACCGGTATCCGACATGAGCACAATATAAGGAAGGTAATTTTCAAAAAACTCCCTTGGGTCTCGGATGCACTCAATTTTGTAGTCCCTTGCGAGGTCGAGTATATTGTCATAGTTCTCTTCAATCAAGGCAAGGTCGGCATCGGAATAGGTATGGGTTATCAGCTCTTCTGCCGGTGTCGTGTTGTCAACCGGTGGAAGTTCGATACGGCTCTCATAGGCAGCAAACAGAAGGCATACAGCTATGCATATAATAACAAATTTCTTCATGTGCTTCTCCTCACTATGAAAAATATTGTGTCTGCTCCATCAAAGGAGCTTATTTCTTCATCTAGCGAGTTTCGTTTTTTTCCAGTAAAGTTTCTATAAACAGCCTCTTTTCAGATGTAGATATTCCATTATAAAGTATCAAACGGAAATTGATTGCACGAACACACCATTGATTATCAGAAATCAATTTTTTGAGATCATCAATAGTAAAAACGTCAAGTGCCACATACATATCAAGCAAAGAAGCAAAAGCCTCTACACATATTTTTCGTCTACATATTTCGTGCAATTGGTAAAATGATATTTTGCAGTGAGCGATTGAGATAAGAAGACTCTTACGGAGTTTACGGTTCGGATATCTACATAGTGTAGAAAATACGCGTTCAGAAATTGTATGGCTATCAGAAAAATGTAGAATATTGGGCAAGATCGCGGCTACTTCATGCTGATACAAGCTCCTTTTTATCAAGTCAAGTGCATTAGCTTCCGTCAAAGTTCCGCTGAATGTTTCGAATAAATCCCAATCACTAAACAACTGGATGCAGAGGGCTTTTCTGTCAGTTGAACTATAGCTGATGATTTTTTTTACAAGTGAGTTGATGTTTTCCATGATGTTGAACGTCTTCATTTGACATTATTGTTAGTTAATCTTATGTTGTCCAGTGTATATTTCAGTTTTAGTTCCAGATTAGGCAGTGTGGAAAGATTCGTTCTCGCAAATTATTTCTAGATCTCCATCAACAAAGCCTATAGCAACCGCCCTCGCCATCTTTAATTCATTCCCGTATTTGCCCTCAATCAGATATTTTTTCACGAGCAATGCGCAACTATTGAGACAATCTTCCCAATCCTTCGCGTACAGGAAAAAGATGTTCTCTCCCGATGTAAAGACTTCGTCGCAAGCCCAATCTTCGTTTTCTTCGTCGAAACTAGCAGTTCCTACGACCTGAACATGGAACACATAGTCCTCGTCTGCTTCATACAAGTTAAAGTTGACTGCAACAATCTGATCCAGTGGAGCTGTATTCAGTGCAGTGTCTAGCCATGCTGTAAATTCTTTCTGCAAATTTTTCATAGTCTTGACTCCTTTTATTTTTGATACAGTATACCGGGGTTACTTCTCACATAATCAACCAAGCTTCCATACAATTGCATGAACTTGGTTATATCACCGCCAGCAATGCGATCAATGTTTCTTTTGGTAAGCAACTTCGGAGTTGCCATACAGATAGCTCTCTTGGGAGAGCAACATCTCTCTGGTTGCTGCGTTTTTGTGCCAGTATGAATGACTTCGTCTCAATGCGAACAAGACTACATTCGCCGTTATAGGTGTAGTAAGCCATCGTACGAGCAGTTTGTGAACTGTCTGGAGAAGGTGTCCATATTGCCGTGATTGTTATTTGAACTTCACTATCGCGGTTGCGGATGTCATTCCGCGAACACTATAAAGATTCGGAAATGGGGCAATAAGGAAGCACAGCACAGCAGCTATAAGCATTACAATTGCCAATGTTCGTACGGCCTTCCAAAACCGTGTGTCGGTATGCCTTTTTTTGTGCCATATTAATACTACAACTCCATATATGCAGCATACGGCAGAGCACATGTGCGCTGCCAATATTTTGCTGCCAGCACTGAACATCAAAATAAAATAGCTTGCGATTCCAAAAAACAGCTGCGTAAGAAAAAGAAATCCAAAAATTTTTAAACCTTGCCTCTTCATTTTTATCTCCTATTTTTTAATAGAAATTATATCATTACGCTGTTTCCTTAAATTTATAAGATTGCGGACGAAGTCAGGTAACGAGAAACTTACACCTGCATTTACACCTATATATCCTAAATATAAAGCAGCGCCGTAACTAAATTCAAAAGACGAACCCAGAGAACTCTCATTATATAGAATATTGTTGTTATAGTCTATTAATTTGTTCCCTTGAGGGCCAAAATCTATCAGGACTGCGTTAATATGTATTCCATAGGTTTCGCTCTGTGAGAGACGTAAGACCCCATCATACAGAGAAATATGTACAAGATCGTGATACCATCCTGCTCCAACACCAATAACTCCTTCTATGTCTGCATCTGCATATAGCCCCATTCCAATTCCGGCGTCCAAACTCACTGAATGCCATGCTGCAATCCCGACGTCCTTTGCCACTCCCTTGAGATTATGCATAGTGTACTTGAAATGTAGTACTGACAGTGAGTACCCGCCACCGCTGTCTGTGAGGTTCAATGCCCATGCAGATAATGTACCAGATCTATCCGAAAGCACAATTGAGTTATTCTTGCAATATGTGAACATGTTGGTACCGAAAATTCCCTGTCCAGTACTTGCGAATACATCAGGGCTTATAAATCTGTCTACTTCCGGATCATAGTACCGTGACTTGAGGTAGTACAGGCCAGTCTCAGTATCATAATAATAACCACGGTAGCGGATGGGATTCACATCTGCGAGGTCTCCGGTGGATGCGAGAACTCTTCCCCAAGCGTCGTAAGTGTATGTAGCAGCTTCAGTGCCGGTTGCGGTTATGACCTTGAGAATATCACCCTGAAGGTTCTTGACGTAGAAGTATTCTGTGTCAGCGCCGTTCGCGGTTCTGGTGAAGCCTATCACATCGCCGGAAGAATCGTAGTGGAAGTACAAGGCGTATACGTCAGTAATGTCTGCGGCAATCTTCGATCCCTGCCAGACGTAGCTGTGGGCTACACCATTTACAGTCTTGCTCGTACGCAGTCCGGACTCATTATAGGCGAAGCTCAGCGTGTCGCTGCCCTTAGTCATCGAGGCCAGCTGTCTGCCGCCCTGCCAAGACATAGTCCAGCCACGGTAGCTAAGCGGGTTGCCTATGCCGTCGTAAGTTATCTCCTCGCCGTTGTACACGGTGAGCAGATTGCCCCAGACATAGTTCTTTAGGTCGCGACTAAATCAAATATCAGCTATATTCTCTTTCAAAACTGATTTTTTTACGCGAACATTCTTCAATAATTTCCTTATATTTGCCCGTTTCGCAGTAAATATTTTTCACGAGGAACGGATGTCTCAACTTAGGGCGGATATTCCACCATCGAAATTCCCCAAAGCCTTCTTTGTACTTTTTACAGGGTTTCAGGACTATAACGAACATCTCACCTAACAATCTATGACCAGAGCCTCTATAAACATGGATAATGCCAATTTGTGACACATCTTCCCAATATACATTCACAGGTATTACTCCAAGAATATAATATTTCAATTCGCAAGAATCCATGGATGCCCGCTGCCCCCAGCCTGTGACCATACAGATAAGACAATATCCAAGAGGAATGTATATTGCGAAGCCAACTTCCTCATAAAGAAATACACGAGTGGCTATTAATGCCAACATTAGAGCAGGAAGCATTATTACATCAACCGATTTTGGCAAAATTCGGTTTGACCGGTGTCTCTGATTCTCAGTCATCGTGTCACCATCCTCCAAGTTCCGCCGCCATAGTGCATTACCTGCAACGGTTCAATATACGCAAGATTTCCTACCGGCTGATTGGAGTTTTTGCCTCCATGTGAAGGTTCAGTCATGTAGAGGTTCTCTGCAACGTTAGTTGAAATTTGCGAAGCAGAAAAATTCACAGCGAAGCCAACTGACAGATCAAAAACTGCCCCGCCCAAATCGTTCCATATACCTTTACCGAAAAAGCCTTTATTGAAGCTGCTTCCCGAAACGAAGGAGGCGGCGAACTCACTTGCAAATACAATTACGCACCCTTCTATGGATACTCCGTCTCTATAGCACTTATATGCATCAAACATCGCAACAGCGGCCGAGGCGATTGGACTATTTATAGCACTGGACGCAGCGCCAAGTACAACATCTGCAACTAAATCCACGCCTCTATCACCTGCTGCTAGCCCGCCAATGAGACTGGTTACTGCACCAGTTGCAGCACGTATCAGCGTGGTTACGCCGATAGCTCCGGTAGAGTCCGTGTTCCTGATTGGGTTATTCTCGCAATATGCGAACATATTGGCGGAGAGAACACCGTCGGCGTCTGTAGTGGCAAATGCGTCGGGATTTATGAACCGGCAGGTTTCCGGGTCATAGTACCTGCTCTGGAGATAGTACAGGCCAGTTTCAGTATCGTAGAAGTAGCCCCTATACCGCATCGGGTTTATGTCGGCGAGATTGCCAGTGGATGTGAGAACTCTGCCCCAAGCGTCGTAGGTGTATGTGGCAGCTTCAGTACCGGTTGCGGTTATGACCTTAAGAATGTCACCTTGAAGGTTCTTGACGTAGAAGTATTCTGTGTCAGTGCCGTTCGAGGTCATATTCATATTTCGCCTCAAACGGTTCCTCTAACACCTGCACGCCAGTGAAATATGCAGTGTTAACATTGAAACTGTGATTGCGGCTGTGCTGCTCTATTTCAGGGAAGCATGAAATCACACTTCCCTGAAATGCTGTTGTTTGCCTGAAAGTTTGAGAGCTGTTTTGTTAGTAATACGATTTATCCGTCATCGGGGGTGAATGACAAGATTATTTTGGAATGTTCAGCATACCATACAGTTCCATAGCATCGCCCGACAGAAAAGTTCTCTCTTTCATATTGCCCGAAGCCCTCAAGCGTTTTTGGACGTTTCATATGTATCACGCCATCCTCAGTGTAAATATTCACGGAGGAATTTTTGCCGTAGTACAGGTGACGTGGATTGCCGCTGACATCATATTCGGCATAAACGCAGACATATGAATCGTCATGCAAGTCAGCAAGAATATTTACTGTGTCATGTACAACCATCACAGTTGCAATAGTAAGCGACATCAAAAACAGTCCATCGGCAACGTCAAAAGGCTTTTTCTTTTTTGCTTTCTTTCCTTTGCAATAGCGTTGCTGTTTTTTGAAATAAACATAGTCTATGATTTCAAGCGTTGCTATTACAAAAACGGCCAAGCCATAGTGCAGCCACGAAACATATAGCGAACTCTTGAGCAGCTGTCTGAAAAATTCAATATCCGGATAGTTCAATTACTTAAGCTCCTTTTTGGTTTCAAAGAATCTTCTGACAACCTCGACCCCCGATTCCAGAATATCAACAGCAACTGCAATGTTAGCATACCGCTGCTGACGACTATACAACAAACCATTTAGTTGATTTGTCCCTCTGATACCTAAGGCTCGAGCTTCATTCTTGATATCACGTATAAATTGAGGTGTTTTTGAGTCGACTCGGTAACCTACACCCGCAAAAAGCCCACCCCAAAATACATCTGAGATAAACTCGCCGTACTTAAACTCCCCCCAGAACGAGCTGCCGTTTGAATTTGCCGTTACAGCGGCATCAACTGCGTGATTTATGAATGCCGAACCGACCACATCGACAACAATTGCTGCTACTGTACCGGCTCCGGGCACAACAGACATTGCACCGGAGAATGCGGCAGCAGCATATGTTCCCAAGGAGCTAAACTGTACGCCATTAGATTCTGTATCAAGTGCACTATATGCCAAATCAGCAGCAAACTGTTTTACTACACCCACTGCTGCGCCGATGAGTAGAGTGCTGAAAAGGCCATGCCCTGTCGGATCATCGTTATTGACAGGGTTATTCTCGCAATATGCGAACATATTTGCGGAGAGTACGCCGTTGGCGTCTGTTGTTGCAAACGCATCTGGGTTTATAAACCTGCTGACTTCCGGATCATAGTATCTGCTCTGGAGATAATACAAGCCAGTTTCGGCATCGTAGAAGTATCCTCTATACCGTAGCGGATTCACTTCTGCCATGTCGCCCGTAGAAGTGAGCAGCTTGCCCCAAGCGTCGTAAGTGTATGTAGCAGCTTCAGTGCCGGTTGCGGTTATGACCTTGAGAATATCCCCCTGAAGGTTCTTGACGTAGAAGTATTCTGTGTCAGTGCCGTTCGCGGTTCGGGTGAAGCCTATGACCTCTCCGGAGGAATCATAGTGGAAGTAAAGGGCGTAGACATCAGTAATATCCGCTGCCAGCTTGCTGCCTTGCCAGACGTAGTTGTGAGTCACGCCGTTGACGGTCTTGCTTGTGCGCAGGCCGGACTCGTTATAGGCAAAGCTCAGTGTGTCGCTGCCCTTGGTCATGCCTGCCAGCTGTCTGCCGCCCTGCCAGCTCATCGTCCAGCCGCGGTAGCTAAGCGGGTTGCCTATGCCGTCGTAAGTTATCTCCTCGCCGTCATACGCGGTCAGCAGGTCTCCCCATTCCGCGTCACCGTAGGTATAGGAAGTGGTCGTTCCGCTGCCGCTGACTGTGCCGCTGCTGGAGCAAGCGTATTTAGGCCGCCATTTTATTCCTTCAGAGATGCGTTTAGTGCTTAATATTTAAATATACAGAGATTGGAGTTTTGTTATGGTTCCAAAAGTCTATAGCTATATTTAAATGCTTAGTTAAGAGGGCTCTATATATGCTTGGGCAGTCTTCAGTATGGAAGATATAATTAAAATCATCAATCACAATGAGAAGACCTGAAAACTTCAGCCATTCTAGATCAGTTATGCACTCATCAAAAGCGTCCCAGTTCCACCCAAAATAGCTGGGAAAGCGCATAGAAGCTGAAATTTCTTTGAAGAAATCGTCAACAGTTCCACATAATTTACCTCGCACAAAGGACACATATGCATCATGCTGTGATGCTAAGCACATGATTGTATATAGCTGGTCGTCTGTATAAGAAGTTTCTTGCAGCATAAAGCACCTCCGGCTTATTTAGTTAACAACCTGACAAAAGTCTTGTAATGATCTGATGTGTACCAAGCACTTGAACCCGTGTCGCTTATGACAATTCTTTCTGTTCCACGACTAACATTCTTTATTTTAGGATATATATCATACTCCCTAAACGGTGCATATTCTTCAGGAAGTACGGCAGAGCCAGCACGCCCGTCGTTAGCGTATGTTGAGCCGCCTTTATAACCATTCTTCGGAGTTCCGTTGTGGGATGTAACATATTCGTAAGTGTCATAAGCTTCTTGCGGTATCGAATTATTTTTTGTACCTATTTCAGTAATAGGGGCATAGCCGTAATACCAGCTCATGCTACAGTATAGAGAGTAGAGCGAAGAACCGAGTGTATATACTGTTCCAAAAGCACAGATGCCGGCACCGAGAGAGTAGAATATAGTATCATCCCAACCATACCCTGCTTGTCTCATTTCATACCCAGTATACAAAGCTGTTGCGACGCCAAAAACAGCAGATCCAATTAGAATAAGTGTTGTCAGTGCGATAGCTCCAGTAGGATCTTCATTGATAACCGGGTTATTCTCGCAATATGCGAACATATTTGCGGAGAGTACGCCGTCGATGTCGGTCGTAGCAAACGAGTCAGTGTTTATGAACCTGCAGACCTCCGGGTCATAATATCTGCTCTGGAGATAGTACAGGCTTGTTTCTGCGTCGTAGTAATACCCTCTATACCGCAGCGGGTTTATTTCAGCCATATCACCCGTCGAAGTGAGCAGCTTGCCCCAAGCGTCGTAAGTGTATGTGGCAGCTTCAGTACCGGTTGCGGTTATGACCTTGAGAATGTCGCCCTGAAGGTTCTTGACGTAGAAGTATTCGGCGTCAGCGCCGTTAGCAGTTCTGGTGAAGCCTATCACATCGCCTGCGCTGTCATAGTGGAGGTAAAGAGCGTATGCGTCGGTAATGTCCGCGGCCAGCTTTGAACCCTGCCAGACGTAGCTGTGAGTTACACCGTTGACGGCTTTGCTAGTGCGTAGGCCGGACTCGTTATAGGCAAAGCTAAGCATATCGCTGCCTTTGGTCATGGAGGACAGCTGTCTGCCGCCCTGCCAGCTCATCGTCCAGCCGCGGTAGCTCAAGGGGTTGCCTATGCCGTCGTAAGTTATCTCCTCGCCGTCATATGCAGTCAGCAGGTCACCCCATTCTGCGTCGCCGTAGGTGTAGGAAGTAGTTGTTCCGCTGCCGCTGACTGTGCCGCTGCTGGAGCAGGCATACTCTGTGCGGCTGAGGATATTGCCGCCGTTGTCGTAGGTGTAGTTCCACGCCTTTCCCGCCGCCGCATTCTTCTCCCATACCAGCTGGCCGAGATCGTCATACTCATAGGTCGGTGTCTTCCCGTCGATCCCGGCGGTTGCTATGTTGCCGTTGGCGTCATAGGTACAAAGACATCTTCTGAATTTTTCTTGCCTGCGAAACACTCGTGAACAATCAGTTTGACCTTCCCCATAGTTGCCTCCTTTGCCGTGAGAGTAACAGTTGGAGGGAGAAGTCCCTCCAACTGTTTCCTCACTTAAAGGCAAAAATGCAAGTCTCAATTTTGAATGTTCACAAAATGTTTACATATCACGGGCTATCCGCTATGTACCAGCAAGCATCGCCGTTGTGATACCACAACGGCAAAACTTGTCAGGAGTACTCCTGAAACCTTTCAGGGCTTGGGATTATCCCAGCAAACTGCCTTTTGGGGACAAAAGGCGTTGCTTGCTGGTATAATTCATATTATACGTATACTTGATTGATAACCTTCGAAGAAATTCTTTCCCATTGAGGGTAATCCTTGAGAATGTCCTCATATGATCGTGTAAGAACTCCACCTGAAATCTTCCCCTCCGCTCTTGTTTTTTGTGAGTCGAAAGAGAAACATTTAAAATTATCTCGTATACTTGAATTTAAAAAGTAATCCGTATCAACCTTGGTCGATAGGAACGCAACAAGTTCTTCTACATAATCTTGCATTATCACCGCAACTGCACCATATAAGTTGCTGCGCCAAATATCAGCTTGTTGGATTTCCTCTTTGGTATTTTTTTGCCAAAACTTCTTTTGAGGTTGCACCATTGGATGCTCAACTAATTGAATCAACTCATCAAACGACAACTGCGGCATTAATTCAAATCCGTTCTCTTGCCCCCAGCCAAAATCATACAACAATCTTTTGCGATATATCTCTCCTGTTTCAGTATTTATATAAAGATCATCTTGATATTTTGAAAATACTGTTCCTTCATAGTCAGGAGAGAAGTGAATTGTGATATAAAAATATCGTTTCATATATTCCTCCACTCTCATTTGAAAATATGAATGATTATTTCTGTAACTCTAGGGTTATTCAAAAGCGTAGGCATTTCGACACTCCAAAAGATACTATCTGCTCCACGATAGGCACTGTTTGAAACAAATGCATTTACTACACCACTTGCTTGATGGCAAAATGCAGCGGAAGCCTGCGACCACACAGTTGTAAAGTCTGCTCCTGGAACTTTTGTAGCAGCATCTGCAACTTGCCCTATAACTGTGGGATCAATGGTTGTGCCTCCTGTGTTGTTTGCAAATGTCGTAGCTGCCTGCCTTGCTTGCTCTCCGCCTGAATATAGCACAGTGCCAACATTATTTACTGCTCTTGATATATTATCTGCAACAAGTGCTAAACCTGCTCCGGCACCACCGGTACTTACTGCCGTTGCAATCATTCCTGCACCAGACACTACTGCTGCTGTGCTAGCCGTAGCACTGCCAGCCAACACCACTCCTGCCGCTGCGCCTAAACCCGCTCCTGCTAGTCCTCCGGCAGCAGCGCCAATTCCTATTCCTGCCCAAACATTTCCGCCATTTTTTGCAGCAACTACACCACCAATGATAGCACCAGCAACAGCGCCGATAGCAGCAGTCACAAGAAAAAATGGAAGTTCACCTGTGGTGTCAGCCATGTTTACCGGATTGTTAAGGCAATAGGCAAACATATTGTTTCCAAGAACAGACCCTTGGCTGAGTAAGGAGTCCGCATTGATCCACCGACCAACCTCAGGATCGTAATAACGGCTGGATACATAGTAGAACCCTGTCTCGGTATCGTAGTAATAACCACGATAGCGAATTGGATTTGCCTCTGCCATATCGCCAGACGAAGTGAGCAGCTTGCCCCAAGCGTCGTAGGTGTATGTGGCAGCTTCGGTGCCGGTTGCGGTTATGACCTTGAGAATATCACCCTGAAGGTTCTTGACGTAGAAGTATTCTGTGTCAGTGCCGTTCGCGGTTCGGG
>ENA-OROD01001712-OROD01001712.1-human-gut-metagenome-genome-assembly--contig:-NODE-1712-length-17044-cov-4.332333_pt1 | contig 17044 bp, 10 predicted proteins | sample MGYA00242123_ERZ509038 | MGnify/ENA primary metagenome ERZ509038 (study PRJEB26280, sample SAMEA2338719) | human gut metagenome | biome: human gut; feature: human-associated habitat; material: faeces... | reverse complement strand
GCGTCGAACCCGATCCGAGCCTGTCGCAATCGTCCAACACGGGCTATCTGACGCATCGCATCGGGCCGGGTTTCCGTATCGTGAAGGGCAAGAACCGTTTCGTGGCCAATGTCTCCTACCAGCGCGCCCAGCTGACGGGCGAGGTGCTCTCGGCGACGAAGGTCATGGGGGCGGGCGACGATGCGAAGACGTCGCACGGATTCAACAACCTGACCTATTTCCTGATGGGACAGCTCAACATCAACAAGGAGAATTCGATCCGGCTGTTCATCAACTCCTCGACCGACAATCCCGGTATCGGCGAGTTGCAGAACGTCTACGATATCTCCAATGCGCAGAGCATCTCGAAAGGTAACCCCCATCTGCGTCCCTCCTACTCGAACAACGTGCGGTTCCATTACGTGAACTCCAACGTCGAGAAGGGACGGACGTTCATGTGGATGTTCTCGATGCAGAATACGTCGAACTACATCACGTCGAGCATGGCCTACGACGTGGAGGTGGAGGTTCCGACCGGCGAAGTCGACGGCGGCGGCGATCCCGTGACCGAAACCTACAATCCGCACACCTATTCCACCTATACCAACATGGACGGCTATTGGAACCTGCGCACGCATCTGAGCTACGGATTGCCCGTCTCGTTCCTGAAAAGCAACCTCAATGTGATGGCGGGCGTCAACTACACGCTTACGCCGACGCTGGTGGCGCGCAAGGCGACCGACGGAAGCGTCTATCTGAACAACGGCGAAATCGTCGGCGGCGAGCGCAACGACGCCAGCCGTCTGAGCTACGATTTCCGCGCCGTGCTGGGCAGCAACATCTCCGAGAACGTCGATTTCACCCTTTCGTGGCACGGTGCCTACAACATCGCGAAAAACTCGTTGGTCGTCAATGATTCCGATAACAAGAACCGCTATTTCAACCATGTGGCGACCGCGGCGATGAAGTTCGTCTTCCTGAAAAGCTTCACCTTCACGGGGAATGTTTCCTACCAGCAGAATATCGGCTTCACGAACGATTACGACAACTCCTACGTGCTGTGCAACGTCTATCTGGGCAAGAAGGTCTTCCGCAACCGTCGGGGCGAGGTGATGTTCGGCGTCAACGACCTGTTCGACCAGAATACGGCCTTCTCGCGCACGACCGGTTCGGGATATACCCAGAATTCGATCAACAGCGTGATCGGACGCTACTATACCGTGCAGTTCGTCTACAACCTGCGCAATTTCGGCAAGCGCGGTTCCAAGGACATCAAGGATTACGACGGCATGGGGGCGCTGGGCGGAAACCGCAGGGGTGTCGGCCGTCCGCCTATGGGGCCTCCTCCGGGCGGCAGAGGCCCGATGTTTTGATCCGGAACGTCGGTTGAAAAGTTCGCTCCCGAACACGGAAACCCCTGCTGCGGTTCGCGGCAGGGGTTCGTCGATTTTTCGGCGAGGTTTTATTGCCCGCCTTCGTCCTGCTTCTGGCGTGTCAGGATCACGTGGATGCCGATGCAGGCCAACCCTCCGTAGACGAAGACCTGCGCCCACAGAATCCTCAGTTCGGGCATCACGTCCCGCAGCGAAGCGCCCATCGTCCGGATCCGGATGAAGGCGTTGACGCCGCTGCTGCTCGGGAAGACCTGCCCCAGCGTGTAGAGCCATTCGGGGATGGCTTCGCGCGGGAACGAAGCGCCGCTGAGCAGCAGGATGGGAATCGATGTCCAGAAAAGCAGCAGCAGCGACTGTTCGCGGTAGCGGAACAGCGTCGAAATGGCGATACCCAGCATGATGCAGGCCAGCAGATAGGGCACGAGCAGTCCGACGACGGCCTCCGTCGAGCCGTTGGAGGGATAGTGGAACAGTTTGTAATGCACCGTCATGATGTAGAGCAGCGTGACGGCGTAGATCGAGATGTAGACCAACGCCTTTCCCAGCACGATCGGAAGCGTGTACATGCGCTTGCAGTTGGCGGGGATCAGTTTCCGGTAGAGTCCGAATTCGCGCCATGTGCCGCCGATCATGCCGATGCCGATGAGCATCGTCTGCTGGATGATGACCATGATGATCGCCGGCATGACGAACGTGCCGTAGCCCAGATAGGGGTTGAACAGGTTGTGGGACTGGTAGATGACCGGCTGGGTCGTGGCCTGCGCCTGCGGGAGGTTGGCTCCCTTGGCGATCAGACGCTGGAATTCGACCATCGCGCCCGTGGCGCCGATCGAAGTCACGACCTCCTGAAACACCTGCCGGTACATGAGGAAGTAGCTGGCGTCGGCGTAGATCGCGACGTTGGCCTGCAGGCCGCCGAGCAGTTTCTCCTCGTAATCCGACGGAATGTAGACCACGCCGTAGATCTTGCGTTTGAAGAAGAGATCCTTGGCCTCCTCCATGCTCGTCGGGTTGTAGGCCACATAGGTGTTCGGCCCGGCGTTGAAGGTCTCGATCAGGCTGCGGCTGGTCGGCGTGCGGCATTCGTCCACCACGCCGATCGGCACGTTGCGGAGCACCTGCGCCCCGTAAGCCATCGAGTAGACGGTGGCGTAGATGATCAGCGCGAGAACGAGGATCAGGACCACGCCCGCATCTGTGAAGATCGTGCGGAACTCGTTGCGCATGACCGACAGCATCTGCTGCCAATAAGAGGTCATCTGATGTGTGAAACGGCTCATGCTATAACCTCCCCCAGTATTTTTCCTCCGTGCAGATGGTCCGCAGGCGCGGCAGGCACAGAAGCGGTAAGACAATGAACAGCGACATGTAGCACATGTCGGGCAGCGAGCAGACGACCGGGGCGCCCCGCAGCATCTGATCGACGAAGATGTCGGTGTAGTAGGTGAACGGGAAGAGCCTGCTCAGGTACTGCATGGCGGGCCACATGGCCATGATCGGGAACGTGAGTCCCGAAAAGGTGAAGGCCAGCACCGAATAGCCGCCGCCGATCGAGAGCGAAAGGCGCAGGTTCGACAGCAGCGAGACGATGAAGACCGCGATGGCCTGATAGCTCATCACGAAGAGCAGCGTGCTCAGCAGGATGACCGTCAGACTGCCGTTCAGGGGCACGCCGACGACCTTGAAGATGATCAGGAACATGACCAGCGACATGAGGAACATCACCACCGTCACTGGCAGGACCTTCCCCAGCAGTGCGGCCGATACCGAGCCGTTGCCCGTCTCGATCCATTCGCGCGCCGTACCCTTCTTAAGCTCCGTGCCGATGGTGAAGACCGTCACCATGACGATGAAGATCAGGAGCATCATGGGCATAAAGCTCGGCGAGAGGTAATAGCCGTAATTGATATAGGGATTGAACAATACGTGCTTGTTGAACCGCACGGGCATCAGCTGCGCCATGGCCTGCAGCTCGGTGAGTCCCTGTTTGGTGAGCAGCTGGATCTGGATGCCGCCCGAAAAGGTCGTCACGGCGGTCTGAATGTCTTTCGACAGCAGGCCGTTCACCGTGATGTTCGTTCCCGATATGTAGGTCTCGATATGCGTCTGGCTGTTGCTCAGGATGTTTTTCTCGAAGAATGCCGGAATCTGCACGATCGCCATGATCTTGCCTTCGCGCATCAGCCGTTCGCCTTCGTCCATGTCCTGAATGCCGTACGACACCATTGCCGTCGCCGTGTCGTCGATCATCTGCGTGACCTTGCGCGAGAGCGAGGTGTGGTCCTGATCCAGTACCGCGATCGGAATGTCGCGCGCCACGCCCTTGTTGAACAGCAGGGCGAAGAACGCGAACGACACGACGGGCAGCACGAGCATCAGCACGAAATACATCGGCTGGTGCGCGAGACGCGTCAGTTCCCGTCGCAGAACGGCATAGGTATTACGCAGGAAATTCAGCATCGCACTCTCCTACTTCCCGATCAGGTCCCAGTCCACGAGTACGCTCATTCCCGGACGCATGTTTTCGATATGCGTCGTGGGCTTGGCTTTGACGGCGAAGGTGCGGATGTCGAAACCGCCCTGCGTGCGGGTCGCCGACCACGTTGCGAAGTCGGCCTGCACGGCGATATAGGTCACCTCGAACTCCACGCTGCGGTCCAAGGCCGGGATATAGCCTGTCATACGGGTTCCGATATGGATGTCGGGCATCAGATCCTCCTTGATGTTGAAGGTCACCCATACGTCGCTCATATCGAGAATCGCCACTACGGGATAACCCGTTCCGACCAGTTCGCCGGCTTCGGCGATGATCGTCGAAACCTCGCCCGTTACAGGGGAGTAAACCAAGGCATCCGAAAGATAGGACTCCACTTCCGAAACGGCGCCTTCGGCCTGCCGTACCTGGGCGGCTGCCGCCTCTTTCTCCTCCTTGCTGGCTCCGTCGAATACCAGTTCGCATTGCGCTTTGGCCGCACGCTCGGTCGCCTGCATCGCCTGCAGGTTGGCGCGGGCTTCATCCAGCTTCTGGGCCGGAACGACGCCTTGTTCATAGAGGTTGTTCACGCGGTCGAAGGTTTTCTGGGCCAACAACAGTCCTGCCTGGGCTTTTTCCCAGAGATTCAGTGCGGCTTCCTTCTGTTGGATACGGGCGCCGGTGAGGGCCTTTTGGTCCATGGCCGATGCGGCGCTCTTCACGGCTTCGGCCTGTTGCAACTTGGCATTCAGTTCGGGGGTCGAGAGCGTGTAGAGCAGTTCGCCCTTGGTGACGTGCTGTCCCTCCTCTACTTTCATCTCCTCGATACGGCCGGGAACTTTCGACGAAGCTTTGTATGTAGTACATTCCACCGTTCCCTGGATGTATAGGGGCGTGGCCTTGCGTAAATACCAACTGATGAAGATGACGCCCAGCACGACAGCGGCGGCAATCAGAATGATCGTGACAATGGTACTTTTTTTCATGGGATTATCTATATTTACTCTTTGTCGAAATGAATGGGACGGGCGTCGGTACGGTGCAGGTAGCTAATGAACTCATCGCTGATGCCGGCGGCTTCGAGCAACTTGGCCAGCGCGACATCGTAATTGTAGGCGGCCTGCATACGCTCGGTGCGCACCTTGGCGAGATTCAGCTCGGCATCCACCAGGTCGGAGGAGGAACTCATACCTTCCAGGAATGCCGCATTCTTGGCTTTGAGATACTCCTCCGCAAATGCGAGCGAAGCGTCGATCGACTTCATCTGGTTGGCATAGTTGTTCATTTGGTTGTAGAGTTTTTCGATCAGTACTGCAATGTCCTTGCCGGCTTTCATTTCCAGCACTTCCACTTGCTTGACCGTCTGTTTTGCCGCCGAATATTTGTATTCGCGGTTCAGGCCGTCGAAAATCTTGAGATTCACGCCGACACCTACTGCCCAGCGGGGCATTATTTTAGTTACCTGGTAGTTGTAGAACGAGGCTCCGCCCATCGCCGCGACCTGCGGCAGGAAATTGGCCCGTTGCAACCGAACTCCTTCCTTGGCCAACTGGCGCTTGAGGGCTACCTGGCTGAGCAGCGGATTGAACTTGGCCGCCAGGTCTTTGTAATAGGCTACGTCTTCCAGGTTGCCGAGTACGAACATCGTCGTTACGGGCAGAACCTCTGCCTGCTGTCCGAGCGTATTATTCAGTGCGCTGGCAATGGTTTCGACCTGCAACCGGGCGTTTTGAAGCTCCCGCTCCGCTTCGGCCATCTTGAATTCGACGTAAAGACGTTCGCTGTGGGGGATCATACCGTTCTGTTCGAGGGCGATCGCATCCTTCAGATGTTGGCCTACTCCATCCACTACCTGCTGGCGTACTTCGACGACCTGTCGGGCCAGCGCCAGACCGTAGTATCGCTCCACGAGCTCCGAAACCAGCGCGTTGCGGTTTTGGTTTCCCTGCTCGACTGCAGTCTTTTCGTTGATTTTCGCGGCACGGTTGGCCGTGTTGATCTTGCCGCCCATATAGATCGGCAGGGTTACCTGCCCTCCGACGAATCCGAGACTGCGGTCCTGCAATGTCAGGAACCAATCCGCTCCCATAACCGGGGTGAGAAGTTGCTGAATCTGGGGGATCAATTCGGTCGGGATCAGCCCGCTACCGAGAATGTCGTGGGTGATATTTCCGACAGGCCCTTTCAAATCATTGAAGTCGAATCCGATGTCCTTGCCCAAATAGGTGTAGGCTCCGCCTACGCTGATTTGCGGCATACGCAAGCCGATCGCTGCCCGCCGTTCCTGCTGGGCGGCTTTTTCTTCGTAACGCGAGGCTTCGATGACCGGACTTCCGGAGAGGGTGATCTCCAGGGCTTCATCCAGGGAAAGTACCCGGGGCGTTTGCTCTTGAGCTGCCAGAGGTGCGGCAGCTAACAGAGCGAAAAATGAAACGATTACACGGTTCATAAAATGGTCTTCTAAATTTTTATGCGAAGATAGTGCGAATATTCGTACGTATAATTTGTTGTGGTTATTTAGGCCAATATTCGGCGTAAAACAGAACAAAAAATAGCCAAGCCTATCAATGGCCGATATGTGCGTTTATCGCTCGGACCTGATCGGACAGCGTGTCATCGACGCTGACTTCGATTCTGTGGCGACGGAGGTTCAGGGCGCCCTGGCAACAAACGAAACAGTCCGGCTCATATAGAGCAAAAACTACCCGGCGAAATTCGTGCCGAATTATCAATTCCGAACAACTTTCCGGTTCACTTTTTCGTTCGGAGCACGGTTCCATCGAAGAATAGATGGTCGCACCCCGCAGTTCGACACCCGCTGCAAGTGCTTTCAGAATCGCTTCCTGTTCGGCATGGTGGGTCGGGGAAGTTTCGTGAGTATAACCCGTAAATATCTTTTGGTCAGTCGTTACAATCACTGCACCTACACAATAGGAAGAGGTCGATGGGGTACATTTGCGGCTTTCGTCGATCGCCATTTGCAGGTAGCGGCGGTCTTCGGCGGTCCGGTCGGGCTTGATCGCATAGGTCGTGACCCGCATTCCTCCCAACGATTCGGTCGAATGAGGCGTTTGCAGATAACCGGAACCGATCTCCAAACGGGGTGCCCGGGGATCCCCCACTTTTACGGCCGGATTGACAGCCAGCCGGAAGGTATCGACCAGATTTTCGGCGAAGAACATCCGGAGCGTCGCAGCTCCTCCTTCGACCAGCAGGGAGCGAAGTCCCCGTTTTTCGAGTTCGGTAACGATCAGAGCAGCCGTGATCTCTGCGGCGGGAATCACTGTCGCCACCTGCCGCAGGGGACCGGGATCGGGGCAGGTGGTGAAGACGATCTTTTCCTGATCTCCCCGGGTGAAGAAATTGGCCTCCGGCGAGAGCCGGCACGAAGCGGTCAGCGTTACCTTGACCGGGTTGGACGGAAGCCCCCGGTCGATTCGTTCCCGACGAAGAACTTCGTCGCCGACCAGCAGCGAGGGATTGTCCCGCCGGATGGTTTCGGCCCCGACCAGAATAGCGTCGCAAGCGGCCCGGAGGCGGTGCACTTCGGCCCAGTCTTCGGGCGTGGAGAGGATCAGGCGGTCGGGCGAACGGTCGTCCAGATATCCATCCGAAGAAACGGCGGTGGAAACGATCACTTTCATTTTTTCAGCGTAAAAAGGGTGATTTCAGGATCGGCGCCGAGCCGCATCGGAAAGCCGACGTATCCGATTCCGTCGTTGATGTAGAGCGTATTGCCGGCCGCATCGTCGTAGCGTCCGCTCCAACGGTCGTACATCAGTTGTGCCGGGGAAAACGCCCGTCCGAAAAGATGTCCCTTGATCTGCATACTGTGCACGTGCCCTGCCAGCGTGAGATTTCCGCGACCGAGGGCGATGATATTGGGCCACAGTTGCGGCAGGTGCGAAACCGTCAGGTTGAACATACCCTCCGGTACGCCGTCGTAAGCGGCCGCAAGGGATATTTCGGGGAGATCGAACGAATGTCGGAATTTTTGCAGCGTGGGATCGAACGAGATGCCCGTCACCGAAATCGAATCGCTGCCCCGGCGCAGGTAGAGGGTCGAATCCAGCAGCATCCGCCACCCGATCTGCCGCTGCCGGTCGATTACCTGCCGATTGTTTTCAGCACGCGGCAGGGCGACGGTGTCTTTGATATAAAGTCCCACGTCGTGATTACCCAGGGTCGAGATGACACCGTACGGGGCGCGAAGCCGCCCCAGAATGGCCAATACGTCCGATGTGAGTTCCGTGGAGCGGATATTGACCAGGTCGCCGCTGAAGACGACGAGGTCGGGTTGCAGCGCATTGATCGTGTCCACGAGCCGGTTCATCTCCCGTTCCGGCCGCACGAGCGTGCCGATGTGCAGATCCGAGAATTGCACGATCCGGAATCCGTCGAATGCGGCGGGCAGTGCTGCGGACCGGATTTCGACTTCGTTCACCCGCAGGGCCTGTCTGCCCCAAGTAGCTCCCCATACGAGCCATACGGCACATCCGACAGCGAAGAGCGCCCCTACCCGACTGAAACTCCGAGGCCGATCGAACAACAAACCGAAATAATAGCCGTAACGACAGCCGATCAGCAACAGGAAGACGAAGGTAAACCATTGGGCTGCCTGCATCCAGCCCGTCGTATTGTCCGGTACGGCCTTGAGCAGCAGCAGCACGACGATCGGAAGCGCATCCGAAAACACCGCGAACCAGACGAAGGCGCGGCGAAGGCGCTCGGAATGCCGACGCATCCGCACCCGGTAGAAGAGAAAGTCCACCCCGGCAAAAAGCAGGGAGAGGAGAAGCAGAAACCAGATCATATAGCTCGATTTTTTCGTTATCGCGTTCAGTCGCTCTCTGGCATTTTATCGACAGATCGACCGGACGGAATCGTTTTTGCAAAGATAATAAGATGATGGCAATCGCACGAATTGGCACGTACAGATTGCCGAACCGCCTCCTATCTTCTGCAAAGATACGATTAAGCCGAGCGCAAAAGCAAATTTATTTGCATTTTGCCGAGGCGGAGTATCTAAGACGAAGTCAAAGATTGGGATTAAGCCGAGGGCAAAAACAAATTTATTTGTACTTTGCCGAGGCGAAGTATCTAAGACGAAGTCAAAGATTGCGATTAGGCCGAGGGCAAAAGCAAATTTTATTTGCGTCTTGCCGCAGCGGAGTACTTCAAAGATAGTGAAAGCCGGGTCCGTTTGCACCCGTCGTTCTGCCCTGCGCCGAAGATCGGGCGAACATTGTGTTGCAGTTGTTCGATGCGCTCGTCGAATATCGACACCGTTCGCGCCGCATCGGTGCGGCACGAACGGTAAGGTATGGCCTGCGGCCGAATCGTATTATTTCGTTTTGATTTTGAAAAACAGGGCGTAAAGTATCGGCAGAAACAACAACGTGGCGATGGTTGAAAAGAACAGTCCGCCCATGATCGTCGCAGCCATCGAACCGAACATCGCATCGCCGAGCAGCGGAATCATACCGAGAATGGTGGTAAGCGAAGCCATCATCACAGGCCGCAGACGACTTTGGGCGCTGACGACCAGTCCGGCTATGAGGTCGGTATCGCCGCTGCACCGCTGGCCGATTTCGTCCAACAATACGATGCAATTTTTAATCAGCATGCCCATCAATCCCAACGCACCCACAATGGCGCAGAAGTCGAACGTCTTTCCGGTCAGCAACATTGCTCCGACGATGCCGACGGCCAATAAAGGAATGCAGCACAACACGATCGTCGGCTTACGATAGTCGCCGAACAAGAGAATCAGAACAGCGATGATGAGTACTACGGCCAGCGGGACCTGTTTGAAAAGCCAGTACATCGTCTGGTCACGGGCCCCTTTTTCACCATCCCAGCGTATCGAATAGCCGGTCGGCAACGGAATGTCTTCGATCTGTTCGGCAATAGTTTGTCGTGCCGCCTCGGTTTCGACACCCGGTGCGGGGGAACACATCACGCTCTGCATGCGCTGACCGTTATAGCGCGGAATGACCGGATCTTCCCAGCGAATGCCGACACCCCGTCCGACTTGCCCGAGGGGGATGGTCTGCGCCAGCCTTCGGATGATATCGCCTTTGTCGAGCGTGCCGGTCTGAAGGCTCCCCACCAGTTCGTCGTCAAGCAGCGCATTTACATTCGGGAGCATCGGGAAAACGGGTACGTTCTCCGGATTGTCGATGCGCGAGCCGTCGGCCGCCGTACATTTGAGATAGATCGTATTGCGATGTACTCCTTCGTAGAACGTCCCGACGGGAATACCGCCTTCGGCCGTCAGCAACGAGGTGGCGATATCCTGGCGGCTCAGGTTGGCACGACGGGCGGCCGCCTGGTGATAATCCACCGCCAAAACGGGAACCGCAGGTTCCCAGCCGGTAGTGATCTGCGCAACCTGGGGCGTGCGTGCCATAATCATTCGTGCGGAATCCGCCAACCGGTGCAGTACCGCCGGATCGGGTCCGGAAAATTGCACTTCGATCGGGTATTTTTTGAACATGATATTATAACGCTTCACCTTGACGTACGCGTCGGGGTAACGGGCCGAAAGATCCTCCTGAATGACATCCATGTTTTCCACCAGCGATTCGGGCGATTCGAAATCGACGATCAATTCTCCGTAAGAGAGCGACGGCGTGGCGATACTGCGCACCAGATTATACCGTGCCGGCGTCCCGCCCACGGACGCAACAACGTTCCGGATTTCGGGACGAGTCTTAAGGTACGCTTCGATTTCCCGCAGGTCGGCGGCAACCCGTGTGGAGTTCGTACCTTCGGGCAATTTGTATTCGATATAGAGTTGGTCGTAAACCATATCGGGAAAGAATCCCTGCCGCACGTACCGGAATCCCCAGACGCTCAATCCGAGCAGAACGAGAATGACCGACAGGGCCGCGATACGGTGCCGCAAACCGAAGCGAAGCAGATCGCCGAAACGACGATACAACGTGCTGTCATACAGTTTACCGCTTCCCTCGGTCCTCGACGGTTGCTTCAAAAGCCGATTCGCCATCAGCGGCACGTGCACCAGAGCCAGGACCCAACTCAACAGCAGACTCGCCGCCAGCACGATAAACAGATCGCGCACATAGACGCCTGCCGTATCGGGCGAAAGGAAAACGGGCAGAAATGCGAGGATGGCAATGACCGTAGCTCCGAGCAACGGCATGGCGGTTTTACGACCGATGGCGCACATCGCTTCGCGGCGCGGCTTGCCCAGCTTCAGATCGACCAGAATACCATCTACTATGACGATCGCATTGTCCACCAGCATCCCCATTGCGAGAATGAACGCCGCCAGTGAAACCCGCTGCATCGTGCCGCCGGTCATACCCAGCAGCAGAAACGTGCCGATGACGATCGTAAGCAGACTGAATCCGATGATTACGCCGCTGCGGAACCCCATCGTAATCATCAGAATCGCGATGACGATCAATACCGATTCGACCAGATTGATGAAGAAAGTGGAGAGGGCCCCTGTTACCCGTTCGGGTTGATAGAAGACCTTGTGGCAAGCGACGCCTGCAGGAAAACGTTCCTCCTGTAATTCGGCGAGCCGCCGTTCGACCGCATTGCCGACCTTTACGATGTCGGTTCCCGAGGCGGCGGCTACGGCGATACCGACGGCACGTTCACCGTTATAGGTCATCGAATTGCGTACGGGTTCCGTATAGCCGCTCTCTACGGTCGCAATATCCCCCAGACGCAACTGGTCGTCTTCATGGCCCTGAATGACCATGTTGCGGATCTGTTCGACCGTACGCGACTTATCGGTGACCGTTACGCGCACGCGTTGATCCCCGTTGTCGTAGTAACCGGCATAGAAAGTGCCGTTTTGTCCGTTCAGGGTGGCGAGTACTTCCGTTGGCGAAATGCCGAGTGTCGCCATTCGGTCCGCACGCAGCGAAATATCGATACTCTCCTCGCGCTTTCCGTAAAGCTCCACCCGGGCCACGCCGTCGAGATCGGTCAATTCGCGCTGGATCAGTCCGGCATAGTCGGCGAGCTGTCTTTCGCTGAAGCCTTCGGCGGTCAGGGCGTAAAACATACCGTAAACCAGACTGAAATCGTCCTGAACCGTCACGGATGTACCGCCGGGCAACGACGCTTCCGCATCGGAAACCTTGTGCCGCAGCATATCCCAACACTGTTCGAGCCGGTCATCGGGCGTCGTACTTTTGAGTTCTACCTGTATGATGCAGAGGTCGTTGTACGACCAACTCTGCGTATTGTCCACCTCTCCGACGGTACGGATCGCCTTTTCCAGCGGGTCGGTCACTTCCAGTTCCATTTCGTGCGCCGACGCTCCCGGACGAACCCCGACCACCATGGCGATTTTTACCTTGACTTCGGGATCTTCGAGTTTTCCCATGTCGTAGGCCGATTTCAGACCGCCTACCAACAGTACCGCCAACAGAAAATAGACGAGCTTGCTGTGTCCGAAAGCCCATTTGCCCAAGTCGATCATAGCAGCCCTCCTTCATTGGTTTTCGACGGAGCAGGAAGCGGTGCGACCCGCTGGCCTTCCGTCAATTTATGAACTCCGGCCACGACGATCCGTTCGCCTTCGTTCAGACCATCCGCTATCGTCGCCGTTCCGTCCGTATGCAGACGGACTACTTCGACCCGTCGGCGTGCGATCGTCCCGTCCTGTCGGTAAATCCACACGTAACTCGTCTTGTCGCCGTTGCTGAACAGAGCCGATGCAGGAATCTCTACCGATGCCTCCGTTTCCTGCCGCATGGCGACTTCGACCGTTGCGTTCATGCCGGGTGTCGCCGCGATCTCCGTATTCACGGGCAGTGCCAACCGCACGGCGTAAAGCTGATTGGCATTGGCGCTCGGATCGACATGGAGCAGACGCAGCGGAATTTTTTGCCCTTGCAGAAAATCGAACACCGCCGCAAACGAAGCGATCTCCCGACGGCGAATGTAAGTCGATGCCGGAATGAAAAGTTCGACCTCGGGATTCTTGCCCGACAGGAACGTGATGACCGGCATTCCGGCCGCTACGACCGTCGGAGGGTCGAAGCGCCGACGCTTCACGTAGCCGTCGAAAGGAGCATACAGTTTCGTATCGGCCAATTGGTTGCGGGCGTTCTCGTATTTCGCCGTAATCTGTTGCAGCCCGTATCGCGCTTTGTCGTAAGCATCGGCGGTAGCGACGTTTTGGTCGTAAAGCGCCATTACACGTTCGGCTTCGGCCTTGATACTCAAATATTCGGCTTCGACCGCCTGTAACTGAAGTTCGTAATCGCGCGGATCCATTTCGGCAACAAGTTCACCCTGACGGACAAAAGCTCCGTCATCGACATAAATACGTTGCAAGGTTCCGGGTATCTTGAATGCGAGGTGAACTTCTCCGGCAGCCTGTACTCGGGCGGGAAATTCGAGAATATCACAGGTATTCGCTGTTTTTACGGTATCGATGCGCACGAGCGTTACCTGTTCCGTATGTTGCCGCTGCCCGCACCCGACCAGAAACAGCGTTGCCGCAGTCATTGCTATCACTAACTTATGTTTCATATGAAAAATATGTTTTTACAAAAATACAAAAATATCGGATAGCGACCGTTTCGGAAATAACTATTTCGCCGTTAGTTTATCCGATTTGCAGGATTTGCCAACGCCTTCTGTTCATTTTTTACACTTTTTGAGGGAATTTTATTTAGGGAAAGGAGACCGACATCCGTCCGAAGACTTCGGGAATAGGTTCGAACGTCTGGCAGATGCCGTGACCGGTCCGGCTCGCAGGCTGGAGGATCCCGCTTTCCGACCTGCTGCACCTGTTCTTGCCGGGTATTTTGGCATATAACTTGCCACGTTTCGGGCAAATACCAATTGTCTGACTTCCAAAATCGTAATATACATATATAGATGGCATCCGCCATTATCGGAATAATTTAATTTTATTGCTTATGAAAATTTTTCGACTTTTAATCGCAATGTTGCTGGCGGTTTCTGCGGCCTCGGTTTCGGCCCAGACCTACCAGATCCGTAAGGACAGCGTAAAGACCGGCGAATACTCTCCGACGGTTTATTTGGTTTCCGTCAATGCACCTCAACCGCCTGCAGACGAAGAGGCCTTGCTCGAAGCGGCCGTATTGAACCAACTGGCAATCGACAATGCCATTCGGGATTATATCGAAACCCATCATCCCGGTTTCCAGCAGGATGAACTGCCTCACTTCATCTTCGCCACCAAGCAGAACAAATTCTCCTTCTCGCTCGGCGGCCAGGTGACTCTGCGTGCGTCGTATGACTTCGACGGAATCTCCGGAGCACAGGATTTCATTCCGGCCACGATCGCCGTTCCCGGCACCTATGCCACCCGTCAGAAATTCGGCCTGGACGGAACTACCTCCCGCATATTTCTGAAGGCCATCGCCAATTCGAAAAAACTGGGCCGTGTCACCCTCTATTTCAGTACGGACTTCCGCGGCGGAGGAACCAACAGTTATACGCCCCGTATCCGGTCGGCTTACGTATCGTTCAAAGGGTTCACGTTCGGACGCGACGTAACGACGTTCTGCGACCTGAACGCCGCTCCCAATACGATCGACTTCCAGGGTCCCAATGCCTATAACTACTTTTTCTCGACGATGATCCGTTACGAGCATTCGATCTACCGCGATATTCTGAAATTCGGCGTTGCCGCCGAGCTACCGAACGTAAGCGGCACCTACGGCGATTCATTCGCTTCGATTCCGCAGCGCGTACCCGATTTTCCGGTTTATATGCAGGTGAATTGGGGCCGGAACAAGGAGAGCCATTTCCGGGCATCGGCCGTTTTCCGCGATATGTATCTGCACAACGAATCGACGGGTAACAATACTTCGCTCTTCGGCTGGGGCGTCCAGGCCAGCGGAAATATCAAAGTAGCGGGTCCCCTGCAACTCTTCTTCAACGGTGTGTACGGCGAGGGCATCACTCCCTACATCCAAGATTTATCGGGCATCGGACTGGATTTTACACCCAATCCTCACAATCCGAGGAGTATTCAGACTATGCCGATGTACGGTTGGCAGGCGGCTGCGCAAATCGACCTCGTTCCGAACAAACTCGCCATTTCGGGCGGTTATTCCATGGCGGAGGTTTGCCGCAGGAACGGGGCCTATGCCGATGACGAATACCGTCGCGGTCAGTATGTCTTCGGCAATATTTTCTGGGATTTGGCCCCCTGCTGTCAGCTTGCGGCCGAATACCTGTACGGCACCCGCGAAAATATGGACGGAATGAAGGGCCATGCCAATCGGGTCAATCTGATGGTGCGCTACAACTTCTGATTTCGGAGGGCGGAATTTTTTACGGGCGGCTGCCGGATGCAGCCGTCCGTAATTTTTTTGGTTTTTGAGGCAGATGTGAAAGCGCCGAAATGCTTCGGATTGCCGGGGAGAAAAGCGATGCCAATTCCACTATTCATATATCGAGCGGAAAAGTTTCACAAAATACGGTTCTCGGAAAGCACGTCTTGCGCACTGGATTCGAATACGGGTCTTGAGCGGCCTATTTCAGAATTTCTTCCGGATCTCGTAACGTTTGCACGGTCGATACGCTCTTTTTGGCATTTCGGTTGAACCGGTAGCCGATCGAAAAGACCAGCCGCAGACTTCTGTGTCCCCGAGGTTGCCGCAGGACGGAATAGTAGGAGTTGTCCCAGCGTACCGTTTCCTTTTTCAGTTTGGTCGAAAGGATATTGTTCACGTCGAGGGATATATACAGTTTGTCTTTACAGAATGATTTGGTTATTCCGGCAGATAAAGACCAATAGGAATTTTGCCAGGTTTCCAATCTTTTTTGGGGCAGCTCGACGCCTCCGTCCAGATAGATAATCATCGAGGGATGCGGCTGGAACATAAGGGAAAGATTGAACATCCCGCCTCCGGCACTGTACGAAGCCTGCCAGTCGCCATCCACCTCTCTCCGATACCAATATCCGTGAATGAAAGATTTCACTCGGAACCATTTGGTTACCAATGTCGTATAATCGATCCAGATATTATGCGCCGAGCCGTGTTCTCCGTTCACCTTCGTCGTATAGACTATGTTCGGATCGTCGGGGTCGTAGAAAGTCATCGTCGCACTGCCGCGCGACCACGTACCTCCGTAAGAGATCGTCAGTTTGTTGCGCAGCGTATAGCTCAGGTCGATGTCGTACCCCCAGCCGGGCTCGAGATTTTCGTTGCCTACGGTATAACTGTATTGCGACTGCCAGACCCGGCGGGGACTCAGGGCGTTGTTGTCGGGCAGCCGGCCGCTGGACCGATAGAGGTCGAGATTGATATTGGTGCCCTTTTCCGGGTTGAACGTGTAGGCCAGACTGAGTTCCGGAACCAGCCGCCAGTAGTCACGATGTTCGTAGCTCGTATTTTCGGCATTCCGGTAAGCGATGCGATCCCATTGCAGGCGCAGACCCGCCTGATAGGAGAACTTGCCGTAGGCATCGGCCCATTGGGTGTAGGCACCCGTGCTTTGAGTGCGGTCGATAAACCAGGTACTCATCTTCGGATCCGGGATCCACTCTTCCTCCTCGAAGCGATGCACGGGAGCGTTGTTGTCCGCATACCGCAAATCATAGCTCAACCCCGCGCTGAAGCTGCGCTCTTCCGAAAAATTCTTGTTCAGGTCGAGCCGGGACGCGAACAGATGTCCCAGCAGCTTGTAGCGCTCGCGCCGCAACTCCGTGGAGAAGGGTTCCGCATCCTCCGGCCGGGAAAAATCGCGCGTGTCGTAGTCGTAATTCCGATCGACGTTCTGGTGCAGGTAGTCGGCCTTGAAAGAGAGCCGGGAACCCAACGTGTCGAAACGGAAGATATAATTCAGCGACCCCTGATACTGCCGGTTGTAGAGCGTGCCCCCGTAGCGGTAGAGCGTATATCCGGCTTCGGGCATCTGCGGCGGCACATCGCCCCAGGCCAATCCCGCAGAGGTCGTGTGCACCGTATTGGACGGGTCGCTCGCTCCCATAAAAATCTGTCCCCCGAGACCGATCGAATGGCGGTCGTTTATCTTGTAAACCAGGCTCAAAAGTTCGCGGATATTCCGGGAGGTGATCCGCCCCCGGTCCTCCGAGTCGAGCGAGTATCCCGAATTGCGAAATTCGGAATAGGTGCGGTCGAGCGTTTCGTTCTCCCCATAGGAACCCGACACATAATTATATATTCCCAATCGTCCGCACTGGGCCGAGAACGGCAGGGCG
>ENA-OROD01001710-OROD01001710.1-human-gut-metagenome-genome-assembly--contig:-NODE-1710-length-17059-cov-4.111268_pt1 | contig 17059 bp, 16 predicted proteins | sample MGYA00242123_ERZ509038 | MGnify/ENA primary metagenome ERZ509038 (study PRJEB26280, sample SAMEA2338719) | human gut metagenome | biome: human gut; feature: human-associated habitat; material: faeces... | reverse complement strand
ATTTTTCAACATTTTCAGCGGATTTGGCGTTTGGTCACCGTCCAATTAGGAGGCGGATGGTCCATCCAACTTTGATTTTCGATTTTTTCTCGCGAAAGGAAATCTTATATGATACGAATAACTAGCTTTAAGGAACTGACACAGTTTCTCCGAAAAATAGCAAATGCCTATTGCCAGGCAGATTATGCACAACTTTATCAGGAACTACAACTTCGGTATGAACAGCAGATCTTCTCCGCCTTCTTAGATGGGCACCCTAGTTGGAGCATCGTGCAGGGAGAAATCGCCTACACCTTACTGTTGTATCATGGCTGGAACTTCTCTAGGGATTGGGAAGAAAACGCACGACAGATGACAGCAATAGCACAGGAGATCGATCAACATTACTCCGATATAGAGAAGATACCGATTTCCATGCAAGCCGCTGAAACAGTTATGAGAGTGGTAGAACGGACCTATCTGTTCTCTCGTCACATTTGGAAAGGACATCACACACTGATCTTTCTGCTCCCAGCAACCCACAGAACAGAAGATTCCTTTTGTCGCTGTTATCAGAGAGCAGACGGCAAGATGCAGGCTGACATTTATCTACTGGTCCCTCACAAAGATTTTTCAGCTACCCCGCAGAGTATCCTGCTCCATGAAATCGGGCACATGATCAATCTGGCGCTGACTGGTGCGATGGAAGTACAACCGGATGATTTTCAGGTTGTTTCTGCTCTGCTTCATCTAAACTTGGATGGTGTTGATAATAAAGAATTCTTCGCCCACTGTTTTTCAATGAGTTTGCTGATCGAGCCAGAACTTAACTCGGCCGATCCATTCACCATGGTTCCAAAAAAGGATAAAAAGATATTTCGAAGCTATTTCACATATAAATTGAAAACCGCTGAGTGACTTGCCTAAAAAGCAGGTCACTTTTATTTTGTAGAAGGACAGGCAAGAAGAAGCGGTTCCCTACATACGATGAACAAAAGGAGGGAAAATGTATGAAAAAAAGAGACTTGCCTGTTGTGCACTGTACTTACTGCAATACCGAAAAGAGTATATCTGAGATTTTGGAAGAATCTTTTCGGCTTTATCTCGGCCGCATCCTTGCTGCGATGGAGCATCCCATTGTACAATGTAAGCGATGAATGGCCGCTTATCTCAGGAGGTATGGTATGTACTTAGAGATAAGCAACCCCATGGATTATCATGTGGCTTTATACATCAGACTATCAAAGGAGGATGAAAACGAAGGACCATCCCAAAGTGTTCAGAACCAGGAATCTTTGCTGAGGGAGTTTGTTCAGCAGCACCGGCTGTCCGTCTTTGATACTTATGTGGATGATGGATGGAGTGGTACCAGCTTTGACCGTCCCAGCTTCCAGCGGATGATCAGCGACATTGAAACCAAAAAGGTCAATATGGTCATCACCAAGGACCTTTCTCGTTTGGGCCGTGATTACATCATGACCGGTCACTATATGGAACGGTACTTTCCGGAACATCGGGTGCGGTATATCTCCCTGCTGGACGGCATTGACACCGGCGTGGACTCCACGGCCAACGACATCACTCCATTCCGTGCCATCATGAACGATATGTATGCGAAGGACATCTCCAAGAAGATCAAAAGCGTCAAGCGGGATAAACAGCGGAAGGGACAGTTCATCGGCGGCAAGCCCATGTACGGGTACAAGATGCATCCAACAGAGAAAAACAAGATTGTCATTGATGAGGAAGTAGCTCCGGTAGTACGGCGGATTTTTGCCCTGGCTCTTTCGGGCATGAGCTGCCGTAAAATTGCAACCACGCTCAACGAAGAAGGCATCCCTACACCGGCCACCTACTGCGGCTGGAAAGTTGGAAATCCTGGCCCTTACACCGGCCTATGGAGCAGTGAGCGGATCTCCGAAATGCTGAAAAACGAGACCTACATCGGCAATATGGTGCAGGGACGCATGGTGAAGATCAGCTACAAATCTAAGAAATGTTTGAGGCAATCACCAGAAAATTGGGTGGTAGTGGAAGGAACACATGAGCCGATTATTGACCCGGAGGCCTTTCAGAAGGTGCAGATGCTGGTAAACAGCCGCAAGCACACCCGAAGCCGGACCTACGACTTTCTCTTGAAGGGGCTGATTTTCTGCCATGAGTGCGGCTACCCCATGGCGGTGCTCAACCGCAAAAATGTGGCCGGTGAGGATCGTCTGTTCTTTGTCTGCCGGACCTACCAGCGGTTTACCAAAGCGGGTGTCTGCTCCTGTCATTCCATCAAGGAAGAAACGGTGAATGAAGCCGTGCTTACCAAGGTGCGGGAGGTCTGCCAGGCCTATCTGAATCCTGACCGGCTGCGCCCGATTGCGCAAGAAGCCGTGGAGAACGCCAGCAATGAGTCCAGCTGTGAAGCAGAGATGCAAGCGCTGCAATCCAAAATCACTGCTCTGACTACCAATCTGGATCAGATGTACATGGACCGGCTGAATGGTCTGCTCTCCGAGGAGGACTTTCAGCGTATCTATCAGAAGGTCAAGATGGACCGCACGGTTCTGGAAGACCGGCTGAAGAGCCTTCAGGAACAGGCAAAACAGCCGGTGAACACCGAAGAAAAGGCCAAGGCGCTGGTGAAACAGTTTCTGGACTCGGCACTCACCAGTCGGGAACTGCTGGTCAGTCTCATCGAACGGGTGGAGCTGACCGAGGAAAAAGAGATCATCATCAAATTCCGCTTCCACGAGCTGGAGGCGATTTCTTAAAGAGCATCGTTTACAATAAGCGTGTCGCTATGTTTCCCGCCTTGAAAAGAAAGCGCTGACCAAGCTTTATTCCCGCCTTGGGGAGAAATAATCAATGCTTGACAAAGTGAAAAAACAGTAGTATCTTTCAATGCGGTAAAAATGCGCCGGGGTAAAATCCGGCGTTATTATAGATTTTATACATACATTAGAAAGGAAGGCATAACCATGCAGATGTTGGTTTTTATTACCAAGCAGACTGAATGCATAAACCCCATTCTGGCCGATCTGCTCAACCGCAACATAAGCGGCGCGACCGTTATCGACTGCGAGGGTATGCTGAAAGCCATCAACGAATCCAGTATCGATCCCCCGCCGGTATTCGGTTCGCTAAGGCACTTTATCAATCCCGGTCAGGAAACGGTAAAGATGCTCATGATAATACCGAGGGATGATGAAAGGCTTGCGCTTGTGAAGCAAATAATTCACGAGCATGCCGGCAGGCTGGACAGGCCGAACACGGGCATAATGTTTGAAATACCCGTTATGAACGTTGAGGGGGTTTCGAAGAAGAGCTGATGAGCATTACAATTTTATATATTGCGGCTGCTATGGCGGCCGGGCTTCTGTTCAACAGGTTTGCGAAGCTTATTTCGCTGCCCAATGTAACGGGTTATCTTGTTGCGGGCCTTTTGATAGGGCCAAGCGTGCTTAACCTTATCCCGAAGGATGGTACCGAGGCGCTGAACGTGCTGGTAACGCTGGCGCTGGGCTTCATCGCTTATTCGATAGGCGGCGAATTCAACATAAACAATATAAAGGCCATAGGCGGCAAGAGCATAATAATAACCATGTTCCAGGCGCTTACGGCAGTCGGCCTTGTGGACATAACGCTTTGCGTTCTGGGCTTTGATGTGCCGCTTGCGCTTACGCTCGGCGCAATAGCCGCGGCCACGGCTCCGGCGGCTACGCTTATGGTAGTGCGCCAATACAGGGCGAACGGCCCCGTCACGCGCACGCTGCTGCCCGTGGTCGCAATGGACGACGCGGTTGGCCTTATAGTTTTTGCCGTATCCCTTGCGCTGGCGCAGGGAATGTCCGGCGGCGGAGACATGAGCTTTTACACAATGGTCGTGCAGCCGCTTACGGAAATAGTGCTTTCCCTTGCCATAGGCGGGGCGATAGGCCTTATTGCAAGCATTGCGCTGCGCTTCTTCCATTCAAAGGATAACTTCCTTTGCGTATCCGTTGCGGCGGTGCTGCTGGGCACGGCGCTGGCGGACATATGGGGACTTTCCTCGCTGCTGCTCTGCATGTCCATAGGCGCAATAGTATGCAACCTTAGGAAGGATGCCGATAGCATAATGGAAGGGTGTGAACGCTGGACGCCGCCGCTTTTCATGCTGTTCTTCGTAATATCGGGCGCGGAGCTTGACCTTGCCGCCATACCGACGGTCGGCATGCTCGGCGTTGCGTATCTTGTGGCGCGCTCTGCGGGCAAATACCTCGGCACATACATCGGCTCAGGTATAGTTCACGCGGATGAGAAAATAAAGAAATATCTTGGCCTTGCGCTGCTGCCGCAGGCGGGCGTGGCGATAGGTATGGCCCAGGTTTGCGCGGCAAAGCTGCCCATGTACAGCGAACGCATAACCACCGTTGTGCTGTGCGCAACGCTTATATACGAACTCATCGGCCCCGTTATAACCAAGATGGCGCTGATGAAGGCGGGCGAAATAGCGCCGGAGCTTGCCCATGCGCGGCGTAAAAAGGCGCAAAAAGCCTGATATTAATAAATAATTTGCTATTTTGGCCCGCGCCGGCTTCAAAAAGCTTGTGAACGGGCCATTGTTATGCTATTATATTAAGTGGGTATTTTTTATCTACCGGCTTTGTGTCGGACGATGTAGAACATACACTAAGAAGAACATGTTATTTGGAGGTAACTTTTTATGCTGATGGCTGGCGATTTCAGGAAGGGCGTTACTGTGGAGATCGATGGACAGGTTTGGTCCATTGCCGATTTCCAGCACGTCAAGCCCGGTAAGGGCGCGGCTTTCGTCCGTACGAGGCTCAAGAACGTTATGACCGGCGCGGTGCTGGAGCGCACATTCAGCCCCACGGACAAGTATCCCCGCGCTCATATCGAGACCAAGGAGATGCAGTATCTTTACAACGACGGCGAGCTGTACTACTTCATGGATACCGAAACCTATGAGCAGCTGCCCCTTAACCACGACCAGGTCGAGGACGCTATCAACTTTATAGTTGAAAACATGAACGTGAACATCCGCTTCTACAAGGGCAACGCCTTCTCCGTGGAAGCTCCCAACTTTGTTGAGCTTACCGTTACCGAAACCGAACCCGGCTTCAAGGGAGACACCGCGACCGGCACCACCAAGCCCGCAACGCTTGAGACCGGATACAAGATCAACGTTCCCCTGTTCGTTAACGAAGGCGACCGCATAAGGGTAGATACCCGTACCGGCGAATACATGGAGCGCGTATAAGCCATCCTGTATCAAATAAAATTTATAAAATAACTACAAGGAGGTCACTATGGGTTACAATAAGGAAAAGGTCGCATATCTGCGCGGCGTAGTAGACGGCATGGATCTTGCCGACGACAAGTATGGCAAGCTTTTCAAGCTGATAGTTGAAACTCTGGACGAGATGGCGGACACCGTTGACGAAAACGAGGAAGCCATTATAGACATGGACGAATGCATAGACGACATTTGCGATGAGCTGAGCGACATAGACGAATGCCTTGATGCGCTGTGCGATTGCTGCGACTGCGACGAGTGCGACGACGATGAGGACGAGTGCGACTATGACTGCGAAAACTGCACCGACAAGTGCGACTTTTGCGACGACGACTTTGTTGAAGTAGAATGCCCCCATTGCGGCGAGACCATCTATTTTGACGAGGACATGCTGACCGAGGACGGCGCGCTTATCTGCCCCAACTGCAACAAGCCCGTTATCCCCGCGGCGGAAGATCTTCAGGACGAAGAATAAGCCAAAGGCTTAAACCATGGGGCTGCCGCAATGCGCGGCGGCTCCTTTTTTACATATTAGCCGCATATTCTCCCGCCGCTCTTGACTACGCGGCTGCAAAGCTGTATGCTTACATTATATCAATATCACCATTATATAAAGGAGAGCTTATGGAAACCAAGGATCTTATGTACAAGCGCGCATATGTATGGGACAAGCTGAACGCCGAGGAGCGCAAGGCCTGCATGGATATGGGCGAAGATTACAAGGCGTTCCTTAACGAAAGTAAGACCGAACGCCGCTGCGCCGCAGAGATAATCCGCCGCGCCAAGGAAGCCGGATTCGTATGCATATGCGAAAAGAAGGAGCTCAAGGCCGGCGACAAGGTATATTACAATAACCGCGGCAAGGCCGTTATGCTATCCGTTATAGGCAGCGAGCCCCTTGAAAACGGCATGAACATAGTGGGCAGCCATATTGACTCCCCGCGTTTGGACATAAAGCAGAACCCCGTATACGAGGCCGGCGGAACCACCCTGCTTAAAACGCATTATTACGGCGGCGTAAAGAAATATCAGTGGGTTGCGCTGCCCCTTGCCCTTTACGGAGTTATAGTGAAGGCAAACGGCGAAAAGGTTGAAATAGCCGTGGGCGATAAGTGTGGGGATCCCGTGTTCTATATTTCCGATCTTCTCCCCCACCTTGCCAAGGATCAGATGAGCAAAACCATGAGCGAGGGCGTGGAGGGCGAAAGCCTTAACATATTGATAGGCAGCCTGCCCGTTGACGATACCGAAGCATCCGACAGATTCAAGACCGCTCTGCTCGCCGTGCTGAACGAGCGCTACGGCATAACCGAGGAGGACTTCGTATCCGCCGAGCTTGAGGCCGTTCCCGCCGGCGCTGCGCGCGACGTTGGCTTCGACCGCGGCCTTATAGTTGCCCATGGTCATGACGACCGCGTATGTTCCTATGCTTCCCTTGCGGCGCTGCTCAGCATTGAAAAGCCAGCCCGCACCACCGTTGGCCTGTATGTGGACAAGGAAGAGGTCGGCAGCATCGGCGCAACCGGCATGCATTCCCAGTTCTTCAACAACATGGTTGGCGAGATGATAGCCCTTATGAACGGCGGCAACTGCTCCGACCTTGCCGTAAGGCGCGCCCTTGCGCACAGCACGCTGCTGAGCGCGGACGTTGCGGCCGCGTTTGACCCCAACTACCCCAGCGTTGGCGACAATGCCAACTTTGCCGCCATCGGCCAGGGTATTGCCATGGTCAAGTACACCGGCTCCCGCGGTAAGAGCGGCGCAAACGACGCGGCGGCGGAGCTTGTTGGCAAGGTGCGCAAGCTGTTCAACGACCACGGCGTGGTTTACCAGACCAGCGAGCTTGGCAAGGTTGACCAGGGCGGCGGCGGAACCATAGCCTACATAATGGCCAACTACGATATGGACGTTATAGACGCGGGCGTTGCCATGCTTAGCATGCATGCTCCTTGGGAAATAGTATCCAAGGCGGACGTGTACATGACCAGCCGCGCTTATCACGAATTCTTTGTGAATTACAGATAATCACACGCCCTAACTTAGGCAATATCTAAAGCGAAACAGCGGGTATCCGAATAAAAGCCGGATACCCGTTTTCAGGTTGATGCAATGTGTTTTCCGTGCTATAATTTTTGCGGAAGAAGAAGTTGGCAGATCGGAATTTGCGGAGGGTGTTTTATGAAACTATTATTTATAATTGGCGATGCTGCTGTCGGAAAAATGACAGTTGGTCAGGAGCTGATGAAAATAACGGATTTAAGGCTCTTTCACAATCACATGACCATCGAACCAGTGATAGAGATTTTCGGTAGATACGACGGAAAGACAATCTCAGAAATACGTGACACTATTTTCAAGAACTATGCAGCTTCCGATAACTATGGGATGATTTTTACAATGATGATGGATTTTGATATGCCGTCAGAATGGGAGTATCTGGAGCATGTCAAAGGTATATTTGAACCATACGTGGCCGACTTTTATTATGTTGAACTGATTGCTCCGCAAGAAATAAGACTGAAAAGGAATGTTTCTGAGAACAGACTAAAAAACAAAGCTTCCAAAAGAGATATAGAGACTTCAAATCAGCGTCTAATCAATGATGACAAAAACCATAGGTGTGTTAGCTATGAAGGCGAGATTACTTTTGATAACTACCTAAGGATTGATAATTCTGATATGGAGCCTGATAAAGTTGCAAGATTGATCAAGGAAACTTTCAATCTATAAATTCCGGTTTGCACACCTGACAATCCATCATCAGCCGCTATGGCAAATCGGAATTAGGAGGTATAAATACATGGCAAGTGCGTATTACAAGCCTTGCAAGGAATTAGACATTTGCAATGAGTTGATTGAAAAATATTGGGAATCAAAACAATATGACAAGTGCTTTGAAGGACATTTGGTTTTGGCAGAGCAAGGCTATCCCCTTGCTGAATGTCAAATAGGCTATTTCTATTATGAGGGACTTGGTGTTGAAAAGGACTTGGAAAAAGCACTATATTGGACTCGCCGTGCCGCAGAGCATGGTGATAGAGATGGACAATACAATTTGGCATGGTTTTATGAAGAAGCAATCGGAGTAGAACGAGACATCGAACAGGCTAAGCATTGGTATCGACTTGCCGCACTGCAATACCATGATTTGGCAATCGAGAAATGCAAAGAGTTAGGTATTACATTGTAATTATAGATCCCGGTTTGCACGCCTGACCATCCGGCCTTATTCCAATCCGTGCAATTTTATGGATAATATGTAAACTTATGTTCAGCTTTGCCGCGCCCACTTGAAGCAATATCACGGCTCAGGTATAATTTAGGTATAATAAATCATTTCAACAGGAGTGTATGCTATGCGAATAGGACAATTTAGCGAAAGCTTTCTTCCCATAGTTGATGGCGTCGGCCGCGTGGTTTACAGCTACGCAAACGGCCTTGCTAAAGGCAGCGACGAATGCTACGTTATCGCCCCGCAGAACAACACGGGCTACCGCGGAGGGTATCCGTTTGAGCTGGTAGACTATTCCGCATCCCCCGTTATAGGTTCGCCGCAATATAAAAGCGGGCTTGCGGTGCTGGATAAGCATTATCTTGACCGCATGGAAATGATAAAGCTGGATGTTTGCCATGCGCACACGCCGTTCTTTGCCGGTCAGGAAGCGCTTAGGCTATGTTCCAAATATAATCTGCCGCTGATAGGCACATTCCATTCCAAGTATTACGACGATTTTTATAAGGCCACCCATGCGGAGCTTATCGCCAACATAGGCGTAAAGTTCGTTGTGGACTTCTATGAACGCTGCGACGAGGTTTGGACGGTTAGCGAATCCTCCGCCGTTGTACTGCGCGAATACGGCTACACGGGCGACATTATAATAATCGAAAACGGTACGGAGATGCGCCCCGTAAGGAGCGAAGATAAGCAGGCCGCAATAGAGAAATTCCACATTGACACGGCTAACCCCGTTTTCCTTTTCGTTGGGCAGATAAACTGGAAAAAGGGCATACTGCGCCTGCTTGAGGCGGCGGCACACCTGAAGCGGCGCGGCGAAAAATTCACCGTTGTGCTTGCAGGCCAAGGTCCGGATGAGGAAGCCGTGAAGGCAAAGGCCAATGAGCTTAACGTGGCGGAGCATGTATTGTTCACCGGCCACCTTAGCGACACACATCTGCTGGACGGGCTTTACCAGGCGGCTACGCTGTTCACCTTCCCCTCCCAGTACGACACATTCTCACTTGTTATACGCGAGGCGGCGGCCATGTACACGCCAAGCGTGGCAATAGAGGGCACGGCCCCCGCGGAGCCGATAGTGCACGGGCAGAACGGCCTTGTTTGCGCGGACGACGGCGAAAAGCTGGGCGAGCTGCTGCTGAAATACATGCACGATACCGAAGCCCTTACCCGCATGGGGCAGGCCGCGCACGATACTATCCCGCACGACTGGGACAGTATACTGGTCAAGGTGCGTGAGCGCTACGCCGCTCTTGTAGCCCGAAAGGACGAAGCAAAAATGACCGAGCGGCACGCAAAGCTGAAAGACACTCTGCTTGAGCGCTACGAAAAGCTGGCGGCTTACTTCGGCATAAAGCTATAAAGCAAAACAACATAAAAGGCGCAGGAGAAGCTTCCCGCGCCTTTCTTTTTTATCAGCTTATATCCACCATTCCGGCGTAAGCATGCCGAGCGTTACCACTTTATTCGCCTCATAGTCCAGCATTATCTCCACATTCCTGTATTCATCGGGCATAAGCTGGCTCATCAGTTCCCTGCATGCGCCGCAGGGCGGTATGGCCTCCCCCTTTGAATTGATGGCAATAACGCGGCGGAACGCACCTTCGCCATTCGTTATCATGTTGAATATCGCATTGCGCTCGGCGCACACGCCCAATGTGCAGGCGCTGTCCACGCACACACCAACGTATATTTTGCCGGAGGCAGACTCTATCGCCGCGGCAACGCCGCCCGCTTCAACAAACCGCGAAACCTCCCGCGGGGCAAGCACGCCCTTCGCCGCGGCATACATATCGGCCCATATCTTTTCCATGTTAATACCTCCGTTTTTGTCTATATTTTCCCTGTCAGCTTATACAGCGTCAGTGCTATCGCTTCACGCATGTAGTTATTGGGCGCGGTGTAATATACGTCCTTTGCGCCGAAGCCGTCTATAGCTATTCCCTGCTTCTTTGCCACAAGCTCCGCCCTCAGCACATGAAAATTGGTTGTTACAAACGCAAGCCGCGCGCCGTTTGGATACAATGAATCGATTATTTCCCGGGAAAATGCAAAGTTTTCCTCCGTACTTGTGGATTTATCCTCCATAATTATGCGCTCGTTCGCTATGCCTCTGTTCACCATATAGCGGCGCATAGCCTCGGCCTCGCTTATGCTTTCGCCCTGCCCTTGCCCGCCGGACACTATGGCTACCGTGTTTGGGTTGGCATTAAGGTATTCTATCGCCCTATCCAGCCTGTAGCTTAGCGTTAAGGACACGCGCTCTCCATGCACGGCGCAGCCAAGCACTATCAGCACGTCCGCCCCTTCTTCCGGATCGTCATGCGCGCTTGTGTATATCATGCCGCCTACTATCAGCATAAACAGCGCATATGCTATATACGCGCCGAAGAACGCATATCTGAGCCAAAGCGCGTGCGCCGTGAATGAACGCAGCGGTTCAAAGAATATGCCCACTATTATGAGCGGCGCACCTATTATGGCGGGCAGCATTATGCCAAGGTTCATGTTTGACCACATGGAAAGCACCGCCGTGTCCGCAACGCCGATTGCGCCTATCAATATCATTATTATTCTGAAAAACTTCATCAAACGTTCTCCCTCCTTATTTCTACCGCACCCTTGGGCATTGTGTTCGCCATTGTTGTGCCTATCAATATAAGCGCGGTGGCTATGCCCTGAAGCAGGCTGAATGCATCGCCCAGTATCAGCACGCCGGACAGCACGCTTGTGAGCGTGGTTATGCCGGCAAAGGAGCTTGAGCGGTTGGCGCCTATCTGCGCAATGCCGTATGTATGCATAATAAACGCGGCCACCTGGCAGCCCAGCGCCAAATACAGCACGGCAATAAGGAACTGCGCATCATGGAACGGCAGCGTAACGTATTCGGTCAATGTGCCCGCGTTCGCGTGCTCTATCACAGCACCCGCCGTGAACACTACCGAACCCACAACCGCCATAAGATAGGTTTTCTCAAAGCTTGAAAACTCATCCGCCTTGCGCGCGGCTATTGCGTAGCCAACATCCCCCATTACGGCAACGAACAGCATTGCGTACCCGAGCGGGTTGAGCGAAGCGGAAAAGCCCTTAACAAGGGCAATGCATATAACACCGGCAATGCTGAGCACAATGCCCATTACCTGCAGCCTCGTTGGCCTTTCTTTAAGGAAAACCGCGCTGAATATCAGCACAAATATGGGTATTACGGCAATTATAGTGCCGCTTTCGCTGGCGGTGGTCAGCCGCATGCCCACGCTTTCGCCAATAAAATATATCACCGGCTGGAATATGGCCATCGTCAGCACCGCGCCGAAGCGTTTGCCGCGGAAGTTCAGCTTTATCGCGCCGCACAGCGCGAGTATGCTCATAACAACAAGCGCCGTAACAAAGCGCCAGCTTAAAAGCGTGCACGCAGAAACGCGGTCAACAGCGCCCTTTGTGAAAAGGAAGCTGAAGCCGAACAGCAGGCTTGCAACCAGCGTGGCAATCATGCCAAGCGTTTCATTTTTTGAACCGATACTCTTTCCCATGCCGTATAGTATAACATAAATAACACCCCGATTTGTATACGGGGTGTTAACTTTGGTCGTTAGATTATTATTTATCCCAATTCAACAGGCGTTCCTGTAGTTCCCCTGTTTCTTCGGAGATGATGCCTTCTTCGGAAACGGTGGGGTAATATTGCGGATTTTCCTTCTGGAACTTTCTTATCGCTTCCCAATTCACGATCTCCGCCGCGGAGCAGTCGTACTCATTATCAAAGGCAATGTCCAAAAGGCGTTCCTGAATTTCCCCTATGCCTTCCGAATCCATTGCCGCTTCCGCCTGCGGCGGCAATTCAGGCGTTTGCGTCTCACACGGCGCCGCTGCCGCGGCGCAGCCCGCCATCAGCACGGCAAGCAGCAATGCCGAAATTATGCTTATTCGCTTCATACTCCCTCTCCTTTCACTTCTGCACTTTTTATTTTTAGCTTTGCACATATCCGATAAGACCGGCCTTTCGGACTGTGATTCCATAATAGCATGGTTTCATTGCTTAATGCAAGCCGTTTTTGCTTGTTTTTCTATATATCTTGCTCATTTGGGCGTTAAGGGGCGAAAAGTTTGTGTATAGGGTGTTAAATTTGTCAACATTGCGCGGTTTGATTGCCAAACAAGCCCTTTCCATGCTACAATAATATGAATTATGCAAGAAAGGCGATAACCATGGGTTTTATGGATAAACTGCTGGGCAACACCAGCGAGGCGAAGCTGAAAAAGCTGGCGCCATTGGTAAAAAGGATAAACGAGCTTGAGCCTGCCACGCATGCGCTGAGCGACGGCGAGCTGCGCGCGAAAACCGACGAGTTCAAGGCCCGCCTTGCTAACGGCGAAAAAGAGGACGATATACTGTGCGAAGCTTACGCCGTGGTAAGGGAAGCCGCAATGCGCACGATAGGCCAGCGGCATTTCGACGTTCAGCTGTACGGCGGCATAGTGCTGCACCGCGGCAACATTGCCGAAATGAAAACCGGCGAAGGCAAAACCATCACGGAGACCCTGCCCGCGTATCTGAACGCACTGAGCGGGCACGGCGTGCATATAGTTACCGTTAACGATTACCTTGCCAAGCGAGACGCGGCATGGATGGGCAAAATTTTCCGTTTCCTTGGGCTGAGCGTAGGCTGCGTAGTCCATGAGCTTTCCAATGACGAACGCCGCGCCGCCTATAATTGCGATATTACCTACGGCACCAATAACGAATTCGGCTTCGATTACCTTAGGGACAATATGGTGGTCTACCGCGAACAGATGGTACAGCGGGAGCTTAACTATGCCATAGTGGACGAGGTTGACTCCATTTTGATAGACGAAGCGCGCACGCCGCTTATAATTTCAGGCACTGGCGAAAAGTCCACCGATATGTATGCCAAGGCGGATCGCTTCGTATGCCGCCTTGTGAGGGGCGAAAACATAGAAAAGCTTTCCAAGGCAGACATTATGATGGGTGAAACGCAGCAGGAAAGCGGAGACTATATGTGCGACATAAAGGCGCGCACGGTCGCGCTTACCCAGCAGGGCCAGCGCAAGGCGGAGACATTCTTCGGCATAGACGATATATCGGACGCCGCGAATACCGAAATAAACCACCATATAATTCAGGCCCTCAAGGCGCATGCCCTTTTCACGCGGGATAAGGACTACGTTGTGCAGAACGGTCAGGTGCTTATAGTTGATGAATTCACCGGCCGCCTTATGATGGGCAGACGATATAGCGACGGATTGCACCAGGCGTTGGAGGCCAAGGAACACGTTAAGGTGGAGCGCGAGAATAAAACCCTTGCCACCATCACGTTCCAGAATTATTTCCGACTCTATAAGAAACTTTCCGGTATGACCGGTACGGCGAAGACGGAGGAAGAGGAGTTCCGTTCCATTTACGGGCTGGACGTTCTGGAGATCCCCACCAACGAGCCCGTCGCGCGCATCGACGCGAACGACGTCATCTATTCCACCGTGAAAGCCAAGGAAAAGGCGATCATCGAGGAGATCAAGGAGCGCCATGCGAAGGGGCAGCCGGTGCTGGTCGGCACGGTCACCGTCGAAAAGTCGGAGGAAATTTCCAGACTTCTCATAAAGGAAAAGATCAAACACAACGTATTGAACGCGAAGAACCACGCGCGCGAGGCGGAGATCGTCGCGCAGGCGGGGCGGTACGGCGCGGTCACGATCGCGACGAACATGGCGGGGCGCGGAACGGACATTCTGCTCGGCGGCAACCCCGAGTTTCTGGCGAAGAGAAAGCTGCGCGAAGAGGGCGTGGAGGAAGAGGATCTCGATCTGGCGACTTCCTATATCTCTGAGGTGCCCGAAAACATCCGCGAGATCCGCGCGCACTACCGCGAAGTATACGACGAGTTCAAAAAGGTGACGGACGCCGAGCGCGAAAAAGTCATCGAGGCGGGCGGCCTGCACATCTTGGGAACCGAGCGCCACGAATCCCGCCGGATCGACAACCAGCTGCGCGGCCGCAGCGGCCGTCAGGGGGATCCGGGGTCTTCGGTGTTCTTCATCTCGCTGGAAGACGACCTTGCCAAGCGCTTCGGCGGGGATAAGATGCAGCGCGTCTATGAATTTTTCAAGGTGGAAGAGGATACGCCGCTTTCCGCGAAGATGCTTTCCCGTCAGATCGAGAACGCGCAGAGGAATATCGAGGGAAGAAACTTCGGCATCCGCAAACACGTTCTCGAATACGACGACGTCATGAACAAACAGCGCGAGGTGATGTACGCCGAGCGCCTGCGCGTCATCAAGGCGCCGGACGTGCACGAGGACATCCTCAACTTTATCCCCGATCACGTGCGCGCCGTCCTCGCCTCGGTCATCGACAACGAAAACAAGCCGGATACCTGGGATATCGACGCGCTGAACAAGGCGATCGAGCAGAAACTGCTTCCGGCGGATTCCAACTTCGTAACCCGCGATAAGGTGGAGAACTGGGACTACGACTATCTTGTTCAGAAGCTGACGGACGAGACCATCCGCGTCTACGAGGACAAGATCGAACGCTATAAAGAACAGGGCATCAACTATCACGAGCTGGAAAAAATCGTCCTCATCAAGAACGTCGATACCAAGTGGATCGACCACATCGACTCCATGGATCAGCTGAGAAAGGGCATCAGCCTCCGCTCTTACGGACAGGTGGATCCCGTCGTGGAATATAAGAAAGAGGGGCTCGAGATGTACGAGGATATGACCGACTCCATCCGCGAGGACACCGTGGGCGTCCTCCTGAAAGCGGAGATCGAAAAGGTCCCCGTGATGAAGCGCGAGGAAAAGCGCGAGTACGTCACGAACGACACCGAACAGGTCAAGCGCCCGGCGAAGGCGGGAAAATCCGTCGGCAGAAACGATCCCTGCCCGTGCGGCAGCGGAAAGAAGTACAAGAATTGCTGCGGCAAAAACGCATAAGAAAGCGCCCCTTCCGGGGCGCTTTTCATCCGAAAGGAGGGAAAACGGCGATTGCGGCCTGGGGCAGACAACGCAGTCCGCGCGTCTGCCCGCCGTCCCCGATTTCTTGACAGACAGAGCGGGGTATGATATAATATCTGCGGATTTTTTTGCGGAAAACGGGCATATTCGCCCTTGGAGGAAAAATTATGATGACGCCGGACGAATGTAAACAGCGGCTGAAAGAACTGAGAAAAATGCTTGCGGAAGCGAGCGATTCCATGAAGCTGGAAGAGCTCCGCAAAGAGCTGGCGGAAAAGACCGCGCTTTCCGAACGGGAAGAGGTCTGGTCGGATCTGAAACGCTCGCAGCAGCTCGCGCGGGAGATCGCTTCCATCACCGCCAGGACGACGGTCTTTGACCGCGCCGAAAAGGCGATAGACGATACCGAGGAGATCCTCATGCTCGCGGAAGAGGAAAACGACCAGGGACTGCTGGCTGAAATCGAAGAGGACCTCAGGCGCGCGGAGGAAACGGTGGAGGAAATGCACCTCGCGGCGCTCTTAAAGGGAAAATACGACTCCGCGAACGCCATTCTGACCCTCCATGCGGGCGCGGGCGGTACGGAGGCGTGCGATTGGGTGTCTCTGCTCTATCGTATGTACATGCGTTATGCGGAGCGCCGGGGATATAAGGTGTTCGAGCTCGACCGGCTGGACGGAGACGAAGCGGGCATCAAGAGCGTCACCCTGAAAGTGGAAGGGGAGAACGCATACGGCTATCTGAAAGCGGAAAAGGGGGTTCACCGCCTCGTCCGCATTTCTCCCTTTGACGCAAACAAGCGCCGCCATACGTCCTTTGCCTCCCTCGAGGTGATGCCCGAGATCGAGGACAACGAGGAGATCAAGATCAATGCGGAAGATCTGCGGATCGACACCTACCGTTCGGGCGGCGCGGGCGGACAGCACATCAACAAGACGGATTCCGCCGTGCGCATTACGCACCTGCCGACGGGGATCGTCGTGGCCTGCCAAAACGAGCGCAGCCAGGTGCAGAACAGGGAAATGGCGATGAAGATGCTGATGAGCAAGCTCATCGAAAAGCGGGAATCCGAACGGCTGGAGCAGGAGCAGTCTCTGAAGGGCGAGATCAAAAAGATCGAATGGGGCAGCCAGATCAGAAGCTATGTGTTCTGCCCGTATACGCTCGTAAAGGATCATCGCACGGGCTTTGAGAATTCCAACGTCACTGCGGTGATGGACGGGGATATCCACCCGTTTATCATCGATTATCTGAAGAAGTCGCAATGAGTTACGCCGACGCCGTCCGCGCCCTCCCCGTCCGGGAGGACGCGCTGATTCTGGGAATCGAGACTTCCTGCGACGAGACCGCGGTTTCGCTCGTGCGGGGCGGGAGAGAGGTGCTGGCGGATGAAATTATCTCGAGCGCGGCGGAACATGCGAAGTTCGGCGGCGTCGTCCCCGAGATCGCGTCCCGCGCGCACACGGAGGCGATTTCCGTCGCCGCTGCGCGCGCGCTGAAGGCGGCGGGGGTTTCCCTGCCGGAGGTAGACGCGGTCGCCGTCACCTACGGGGCGGGGCTTTTGGGCGCGCTGCTGGTGGGCG
>ENA-OROD01001707-OROD01001707.1-human-gut-metagenome-genome-assembly--contig:-NODE-1707-length-17061-cov-22.082853_pt1 | contig 17061 bp, 21 predicted proteins | sample MGYA00242123_ERZ509038 | MGnify/ENA primary metagenome ERZ509038 (study PRJEB26280, sample SAMEA2338719) | human gut metagenome | biome: human gut; feature: human-associated habitat; material: faeces... | reverse complement strand
ATACCATCTATGTGAGAAAAAGCCCAGCTGTTGCTGGACTTTTTCGACAGACTGAGGCGGGAACATCTTCCGATGTTCCCGCCTTTCGCCGTCTTATGCCTTTGTCAGGTACGCGCCGTCAAAGCCTGCGGCCCTGACGGTCTCCAGATATGCCTCGGCCCGCTCCCTGCTGCGGAACGCGCCCACCTGTACCCGGTACAGGGCGTCAGGGGCTTTGTAGGGCATCGAGAAGAACTCGCATACCGCCTTGGCAGTCTCCTCGGCGATGAGCTCCATGTTGTCGATCAGCCATTGCGCCTCGCCCGGCTCATCGTGGAAGCCGAACTCCGGCAGCACGGCGGGCATGTGCGGGGCCCGCAGCTCATACAGGCCCGCACTTTCCACCAGACGCTCCGACGTGCCCGGCGACAGCGGAGCGATACGGTCCTGTATCAGCTTGCCGATACGGCGGCTTTCCACCGAGGGGTAGCAGTGTACCCGTGTACCGGCTACCTTGCCGTTGAAGCCGTTGGTGTGCAGCGCGATATGCAGGTCGGCGGGCCATGCGTTGCTGGCCTTTACCCGATCATACATGTTGCCGAACTGGGCATTGATTACCTGAAAGCCGCAGCGCGTCAGCGCGGTCTCCAGATAGTCGGCGCAGCGGCCCATCTGTTCCTTTTCATTGGTGGGTTTCCCGTTCCAGAGGGCCTGCGCCGCATAGGCGTTGCTGGCCCTGTCCTCGGGGCTCAGATAGATCTTAGGCATGCTCATTTCTCCAGCTCAGGCAGACCCGCCACGCTGGTCAGCAGGCTCAGGATGCCCGCCAGCACGCTGGCGCTGGTCACCATCAGCCAGTTGACGTCGCCCAGCACGGCGCTGGTGCCGATGGTAGCGATGGCCGCCTGTGCGACTGTTTTGATGGCACGGATACCGGCCGCCTTGACCCAAGTTTTCCAGTTTTTCATGTGTCGCTTCCTTTCCGGACCTTCAGTCCTGTCCCATTCTATGCGATTTTTCCAGATCGGTAATGCGGTGGTTGGCCACCTTGACCCGCTCGCCCAGCAGCGACACCATTTCCTCCAGCGCGTAGGTGCGTTCCACCACCCGATTATGCTGGTTCACCTTTTTCTCCAGCTGCTCCAGCCGGTAGGCCAGCAGCGCGGCACTTTTCCGGTTGGCGAGATACGCGCCTGCCAGCGTTCCCGCAAGGCTGAGCACCGCCACGATGATCGCTTCGGTCATGGGATTTGAACCTCCCATGCGTCCGGATATTCCTCCGGCGAGAACGCGGTGTCCTGACGGCAGGCATACAGGGCGTTATGATAGACGGCGTATTCCCCGGTGTGATAGGCGTCGTGGCTGCCGGAGGGCTGCACGAAGGCCCGCGCGGTGTCCGGCGTTGTGCCGTGCATAGGGCGGTTGAAGGTGTACCACGCGGCGCTGCCGGGTACGATGCCGGGATATACACCGTTGTCGTAGGCCTGATAACACTCCCACACCTGCTCCAGCGCGGTATAAATGTCCCCGGCGTCGTGGCTGCCCGCCGCCCATTCGTCATACAGTGCGCCGCATTGAATGTGCTCGTCCGCGGTCACGGGGCCTTTGCCCTGCAGCAGGAGCCGCACGGCGTGGAGAGCGGATGTCTGCCGGTCATAGGAAACGGGCGTAAAGGGTGCGGCGGCTGCCTGCTCTTCGGCTGTCATCTCCCGCACAAAGCCGTTTTCACAGATGTTCATTTTCGTACCCCCCATAATTGAAATGTTCCGTACAGCTGATTTTCCGCGTACTGATATCCCGCAAGCTCCACCTCGTGGACATCGGCGATGGTTCGATTCTGCACGCCAGCAGGCGCTTTTCGTCCCGTGGTGTGATCGTAGACAAGGCCGAACGGGAGAACACGGCAAATCACGTCGTTGTAGATCGCCGTTCCCGTTGAGGGATGCCTTACGAAATTCGTAACGAAACCGCATGCGCCGGAATTATAGGTACCCCTGCCGTTCACACAGAACCACCCGTAAACGCTGCCGTCAGTTTTGGTGGAGTTGGTGTTTGCTGAGAACGCAAAGGCTTTCAGGGAGAACGTGTTTCCTTCCATATCTCGGTCGATCTTGATGATCCGCGATGCGTTTTCCTCACTGACCGTAAAGGAATTGATCAGCTCCCATGTGTCTCCCTCTGCCAGATCTGCCGCCTCCCATGCGGTAGGCACTCCGCTGGCGTCCACCGCGGCGACCTTGGCGATCTGCCCCACGGCAGCGCCGGTGATGTCCATACCTGCGCCATCCCTGCCCGGTGCGCCGTCCTTGCCCGGCTCGCCATCCTTGCCGGGCGCACCGTCCTTGCCGGGTTCACCGTCCTTACCCGGCGCGCCGGTATCGCCCTTTGCGCCGTCGAAAAGACCGGATGCCTTGGCTTTGGCCAGCGCGTCCTCCAGAAAGACCGTATAAAACGGCCCTGTGGGCTCCATGGCCTGATCGCCTGAGGGGTCGGCGCCGGGCTGGATCCAGCCGCAGTCCGCGTAAATGGTGGGGATCACGACCTGACCGGCTTCGCCCATGCCGTACACGCCGACCAGCAGCCGCTCTCCGGCGTCGCACAGACACTCCCACGGGATCGTGCAGCTGCTGCCGCTCCAGTCCGACTGCTCCACGCTGCGCTGAACGCTTCCGGCCCGGAATACGGCGATCTTCCGCAGCGCCGTCCAAGCGTCACCGGAGAAGGTGAAGGTGACCGCAGCACCCACCATGCCGCAGGTCAGCGTAGAGGCTTCCGTGACTGCGGCATCCGCCGCGCTGACGGCGATTTTGATATCGCTCATACAAATTACCTCCTGTTCGTATTGAAGGGCGGAAGGCCCTCCTGCTTACAGGGCGGGGAAAAGGCGGCTGTTGCCCGTGGCAGGACAACAAACCGACCGGGAAATTCAACAGTTTTCCGCCAAATCGTGGATTTTTCTGCAAATTGCACTTTTTTCATTGACGCACCGGCACGTTTTTGGTAAAATTTACACAGAAAATGCCGCCCGGTGGGGCGGTGGAGAGAGAAGGAGTGCCGTCATGAAAGATCTCAAGCATCTGATCTATTTTGAGGACCTTTTGCAGCAGGCGCACAACGCTCTGGTGGAGCAGGCCACCAGTCAGGGACAGGTGGCGCTGGGCTATAACTGCTACTACATTCCGGAGGTGCTGCTGAATCTGCCGGGCTGTTTTTCCTCCCGGCTGCGGGCCCCCAACAGTGCCACGGCGGATGTGGCGTCCTACTATATGACCAACCGCAACTGTCCCTATGTCCGTTGTATTCTGGAGCGGGCCATCGAGGGCGGCTTCAACTATCTGGGCGCCCTGTTCGGAGCGGAGGGCTGCGCCGCCATGGAGCGGATGGAGGAGCATTTCTTCCTGCTGAAGCCGGTGGAGAACGAGCGCTTCTTTGTCACCATCATCGACCCGCCCATGAAGGGCGATCAGACCAGCCTTGACTATTACAAGGCCCAGCTGAAGGAGAAGGTGCTGGACAAGCTCCATCAGGTCTACGGCATCGATATCTCCGACAAGGCTCTGTGCACGGCGGTGGAAAAGCACAACGACCTGTGCCGTACCATTACCGAGATCGGCGATTTCCGTAAGCTGGACAATCCGCCCATCACCGGCTATGAGTTCCATGTGATCCAGCTGGTCAGTCAGGTCTGTCCCCACGACCTGATCCTGCCCTATCTGAAGGAGACGCTGGAGGAACTGCGTACCCGCCAGCCGGAGCCGAAATTCCCCTTCCGCGCCCGCGTGGTGCTGGCCGGCAGCGAGATCGACGATCCTGAATTCACCAAGCTTTTGGAGATGTGCGGCGCGATGGTGGTGGCCGACCGGTACTGCTTCGGCAGCTTCCCCAGCCGTGAGGAGATCGAGATCCGGGACGGCGAGACCCCCTATGACGCCATCTGCCGCCACTATCTCCACTGGAACCAGTGCGCCCGGTTCATGGACGGCGGCAAGATCGACCAGCGTCACGACGAGCTGGAGCGTCTGGTGAAGGAATACCACGCCGACGGCATCATCTACGAAAGCATGAAGTTCTGCGAATTCTGGAGCTATGAAAAGGTGCTGGCCAGTCATATCCTCAGCGCCGAGCGGGGCATCCCCTGCTGCACCATCGAGAAGGAGTACACCCTCGGCTCGGTGGGCCAGCTGCGCACCCGGTTCCAAGCCTTTGTGGAGAGTCTGGAGATCAAGAAGATCGAAGCGGCCCGAAAGGGGGAGACGAAATGAAGAAGATCAAAAATCCGCTGACCGCCGCCTGCGCGGCCATCGACAAAAAGCTGGAGCGGTTCGACCCCAAGTGGCAGGCGCGCCACGGCACCGGCGGCCTCCGCAGCCGCTATCAGGACAAGACCGGCATCGCCCGTTACCGCGAATGGCGCGGCGTGAAGGACACGCTGGTGGACTACGGCGCGTGGCTGAATAACCTGCTGGCCATGGGCAAGATGGTGGTTTCCGCGCCTGTTCCGTGCCTGAAGGGCTTCTGGGAGTACCGCTGGATGGGCTCCTATCTGGGTACCTTCGCCTTTATCGACCGTCTCTTCGAGGGCTTCCGGGGCGAGGAGCTGCGCATCGCCCATATGAATATGCACTGCATCGTGGTGAGCCTCACCAAGAAGATCGCACTGGTGCTGTCCAACGACAAGCGCTTCGGCGGCGGTCCGCTGTCCGACCGGATCGTGCCCATGGATGAGGTGCTGCCGCCCCTGTTCATGGCGGGCTTCCCCGGACTGATCCCTATTCCGCTGCAGACCCTGCCGGAGTTCATCATCTGCGACATCGACCAGCATCTCCAGCCCCACTATATCGACGTGGCGGAGTCCTTTGGTCTGGCGGCGGACGTGTGTTCCCGCTGCTCGGCGGAGACCGGCGTGGCCATCGACGATGACTTCCCCATTTTCGGCAAGGCCATGCTGTCCACCAACATGCCCTGCAACGCCAGCGAAGCCACCTCCATGTTCCAGCGCCGCCGTATCGGCCTGCCCGACTTCCCGGTGACCATGGCCATGATCCACAACGAGCCCGGCGCACACCCCTACTCCAAGCAGGTGCTGAAGGACGCCATCGCCTTCATCGAAAAGGAATACGGCGTCAAGTACGACTGGGACGCCCTGTTCGACCGGGCCGCCCATATGAATGAGCAGAATACCATCGAGCTGGAGAAGTGGGACATCTTTAAGACTCCCTACTCCGCCCTGTGCGGCATTGCCGAGACGCTGTACCGCCTGTACTCTTGGGCCAGCGTCAACGGTCAGGAGGATCAGTTCACCAGAAACGACCGCAAGGTGCTGAAGCTCATGCAGCAGGCGTATGAGCGGCGCTATGAGCCCTTCGGCGGCACCACCCGCCACCGTGCCTTCCTGTGGGGTCCCTCCGCCGTGTATTATACCGACTTCCCCACATGGACCCAGAACTGCTGGGGCATCAACATTGTGCTGAACATGGACTCCACCATGGGCCACAACATGATCTCCACCACCGACCCGGAGCAGGCCATGGACGATCTGGCCCTGTTCTCGGAAAAGGGCGTTATGCGCCACCACGCCGTGGGCGGCTGGGACAACGTGAACGCCGTATGGGACTGGGCCAAGAACTTCCACTGCGACATGGTGCTGTTCAACGACAACGTGGCCTGCAAGGGCATGAACGGCGTCCACGCCATGATGGAGGAGCAGGCCCGTGATCTGGGCTTCCACTTCATCTTTGTGGAGCACGATCTGGAGGACTGCCGCACCATCTCCCGCCGGGATATGCGCCGCTGCGTCAACGACTACATGTCCGTCATTCTGGGTGAAACGCCGCTGGACGCCACGCTGGTGGACTTTGACGACAGCGAGGCATGGTAAGGAGGAGAACGCACATGAAAAAAGCATTGAAGATCATCGGCAAGGTGCTGTGGAAGCTGCTGATTGCGGGCCTGATCGGCTTCGTGGTCACATTCGCCATCTACATGCTGAATCTGGAAAACAAGCTGATCTACCGCTTCGTCTATCCGCTGCTGCAAAAGCATTACGACAGCCAGAAGCGGGATCGCCGGATCTGACCGCGGAAGCGCGTCCGGCAGTATCAGCGATATGCATATCTGGACGATCCATGCGTGGGAAAAGAATCTGCCAGAGGACATCCCCAGACGGACAGGACTTCGCTTCCGGTACGACCGGAATGTGCCTCCCGAGGTGAAACGGGCCTGTTCAGAGTTCGCGGTCTGGCTGCGGACGCAGTATCATTTCCCGTTAAGAGTCGTTGTCTACGTCAAGGGAACGGAGACCATCCGCACAAAGGACGGCGACCATGTGGTGGGAAGCTTTTTTGAACCCTTTTCCTATTCGGACGAGCCGTATATCCGGCTCGCGTCGGGCGATTATGAGACGCTGGCCGCCGCCAGAGGAAAGGACAACGCGCTTGCGTCGATCCTGCTCACATTGGCCCACGAGCTGACCCATTACTACCAGTGGATCAACGATATCCCTCTGACGCCGGTCGGCAGAGAGCGGCAGGCCGGCAGATATGCGGACTTCATTCTGGACGAGTATGCATCGACCAGAGAGCACCCCTGACGATCATAGAAAAAAGAGAGACGGCCTAAGCCGTCTCTCTTTTTGTGCGTTTGCTCAGTGGTGGCTGACCCGCTCCCATTCCTCGCTGTCCTCATGCAGCAGGGACAAGTCCTTGATATATGCTGTTTCCAGCGGATTGCTCAGCGGTGCGGCGGCCTTGTACTTCTCCAGCCACGCCTTGGATTTCTCCGGCGGCCGGACGGTGCCGGCGCCTGCGATGCAGCCGCCGGGACAGGCCATGCCCTCCAGCAGATAGCCGTCGTACTTGCCGGTGCGGGCCACCCGCAGCATCTGGCGGCACTCCCGCAGACCCTCGGCGTACACGGTCTTGACCTCCATATTCGGGCGCTCACGGTGGATCACGTCCTCCACCGCCTTGGCCACGCCGCCGCTGGCGGCAAAGCCTACGCCGGGGGCGCTGGCCTCAAAGTGGGAGGGCACATCGGGGATCTGGTCGAAATCGATATTCTTGGCCTCGAACATGCCCCGCAGCTCCTCGAAGGTCAGCACGAAGTCCACCTCGCTGCGGACACTGCGGCGGCTGGCCTCCAGCTTCTTGGCGGCGCAGGGCCCGATAAAGGCCACGCGGCAGTTGGGGTCACGGCGCTTCATGAGCCGGGCCGTCAGCACCATGGGCGTCATGGTCATGGAGATATAGGGCGCCATGCCGGGGAACTCCTTCTTGGCCATCATGGCCCATGCGGGGCAGCAGGAGGTCGCCATAAAGGGCTGCTTTTCCGGTACGTTCTCCATGAACTCCTCGGCCTCCTCGATAGCGCACAGGTCTGCGCCGATGGCCACTTCCTCCAGCGCGGCGAAGCCCAGCTGCTTCATGGCCTCCTTGATCTGACCGGCGGTGACCTTGTCACCGAACTGACCCCAGAAGGCCGGGGCGATGATGGCGACGACCTTCTGGCCCTGATTGATGGCGTGGATCAGCTGGAACAGCTGGCCCTTGTCCACGATGGCGCCGAAGGGGCAGTTTACCAGACACATGCCGCAGGATACACACTTGTCCTGATCGATCTGGGCGCGGCCCAGCTCGTCGCTGGTGATGGCGTTCATGCCGCAGGCCTCGGTGCAAGGACGCTCGAACTTGATAATGGCCTGATAGGAGCAACTCTGCTTGCAGCGGCCGCACTTGATGCACTTTTCCTGATCGATGACGGCCTTGCCCTTGACGAAGGAGATGGCGTTCTTGGGGCAGGCGTGGAAGCAGTGGTGCGCCAGACAGCCCTGACACATATTGGTCACCTCGTAATGGGTGGGCGGGCAGGCGTTGCAGGCGTACTTGATAATGTTGATGAGGGGAGGATCATAGTATTTCTCGGCAATGGCGCTCTCCTCCACGCCGTCGCTCAGCAGGCTGTGCTCCGATACGGAGCGCAGCGGCAGACCCATGGCAAGGCGGATGCGCTCGCCCACGATGGCGCGCTCCAGAAAGATGGACTCGCGCACGGTGGCCTTTTCGCTGGGCATGATCTCATACGGCAGCTTTTCCATCCGGGAATAATCCTCGTCATATGCCATCTTCGCCACCTCGGCGAATACGCGCTTGCGGGTATCGGCAATGCTGCAGGTAATGTTTCTCATGGTGTTTCCTTTCTATGCGTGTGTTGTTCCAAATTCCATATTATATGGGGCGCTTCGGCCTTTGTCAACCCCATCCCGGCGGGAGTGTCCGCCAGATTTGGGCCAATTCTCCGCTGACATATTTTTCCGGTATTTTTTTGATTTTATGATTGACATTTCCGTACCGCTGTGCTATAACATAACCAACCTACTTGGTTGATGGTAATTTTACAAAAACTGTGAGGTGTGCGTCATGCGCCACATTGCCTTCTCATTTCCTATGGATCACCGATGTTGTCCCTGTCTGTGCCTGTCATAACCAACAAACAACATCTGATGCATATAGAAAAGGAGAACATATCATGTCTAACATTTATACTTCCGCTGACCAGCTGATCGGTAAGACCCCGCTGCTGGAGCTGACTCATATCGAAAAGAAGCATGACCTGAAGGCGAAGATTCTGGCGAAGCTGGAATACTTCAATCCCGCCGGCAGTGTCAAGGACCGTATCGCCAAGGCCATGATCGACGACGCCGAGGCCAAGGGCCTGTTGAAGGAGGGCAGCGTCATCATCGAGCCTACCTCCGGCAACACTGGCATCGGTCTGGCCTCTGTGGCCGCCGCCCGCGGCTACCGTATCATCATTGTCATGCCTGAGACCATGAGCGTGGAGCGCCGCCAGCTGATGAAGGCCTACGGCGCGGAGCTGGTGCTGACCGAGGGCAGCAAGGGCATGAAGGGCGCTATCGCCAAGGCCGATGAGCTGGCCAAGGAGATCCCCAACAGCTTCGTACCCGGCCAGTTCGTCAACGCCGCCAACCCCAAGGTCCACTATGCCACAACCGGCCCGGAGATCTACGCCGACACTGACGGCAAGGTGGATATCTTCGTGGCAGGCGTGGGCACCGGTGGCACTATCACCGGTGTGGGCCAGTATCTGAAGGCTCAGAACCCCGTCGTCAAGGTGGTGGCCGTGGAGCCCAAGTCCTCCGCCGTGCTGTCCACCGGCGTGGCAGGCGCTCATAAGATCCAGGGCATCGGCGCGGGCTTTGTGCCTGACGTGCTGGACACCAAGGTCTATGATGAGATCATCCCCGTGGAGAACGATGACGCCTTTGCCACCGGCAAGGAGATCGGTAAGAGTGAGGGCGTGCTGGTGGGTATTTCCTCCGGCGCAGCGGTGTGGGCCGCCATCCAGCTGGCCCAGCGTCCGGAAAACGCCGGAAAGAACATTGTTGTCCTTCTGCCGGATACCGGCGACCGTTACCTTTCCACTCCCTTGTTTGCTGACTGAGCATACACTTTCCTGTGCTATCTTCCTTCCTCTCCTCATATAAACCAGAGCAGCGCCGCAGGTCAAGCCTGCGGCGCTGCTCTTATAGCTTATCAAATCACATAATTGTCCGCTGTCGGCGCGTCCAGCAGGTCGGCCAGCGTGATCTTGGAGAAATACTCCTGCGTCAGCTTGTAGTAGCCCTCCCATACCGGCAGGGTGCGGCATTCCGCCGCCCGCTCACATGGCTCGGCGTGCTCCTGAAGGCAGGCCACCGGAGCCAGATCGCCCTCTGCGAGCGACAAAATCTCCCACAGGGTGTAATCCTCCGGCAGCCGGGTCAGCCGGTAGCCGCCGCCGATGCCGTGTACGCTTTCAATCAGTCCCGCCGCCTTCAGGGCCGGGGTCAGGCGCTCGATGTATTTCAGGGAAATGTCCTGCCGTGCGGCCACGCCCTTCATGGGAATGAAGCGGCCATTATGGTGCTGGGCCAGATCCAGCAGGATGCGGATGGAATAACGTCCCTTCGTCGAGATCATAGGGTCTCCTCCTCCGGATGAGATATGCTTTAGTATACCACCAACCCGCTAGGTAAGGCAATAGCTTCTTTACGTTTCTGCCGCACGGGTCAGCTTCGTCATGATGTAGGCGACGACCGCATTGTGAAATTCCTCCCGCGCACCTTTATTACGGAAAAATGCCTTGTCCGCTGCTTTGATCTCCTTATACATTTCCTCCAGCTGATCGTCATTCAGCGGAAGCGATATGCCGCAGAAGCCGTCGCGGATAAGCCCTCGGAGAAAACCGGCATACTGGTGCGCTTCGATCCTTTGCAGCGCATTTGCCATCTCCGGCAGGTCGCCCGATGCCAACACCTCGCCAAGGTCGTCTCTGACCATGCAATCGAATTTCAGACAAAGCGCGAACGTCTGATCCTCCGGCGTCAGGTGCTCCAGCCCGTCTTGTCCGTCTTGAAAGATCGCGTCATAAAACCGTTCAAAGCGGAAGGACGGCAGCTGCTTTCCGTCCGTATAGAACGCGATACTTGCGTCCGTGCGCCATCCGCCCACTGTTTTCAATAGGAGCTGCTTCTCCCGCTGTCCGTCGTCATATACAATAGCGTTGCTTTCGGACAGAACATCATCCTCGATATAGTAAGCCCTTGCGGCGGGGACTTCTGCGTGAAGCGTCTTTCTGCTGCGGAGACTGCCTGCATATTGCCCGTTTATGTAGATGCGGTATGGCAGGAGCGCGCAGATAAACGCCGCCTTCCGGTGAATGGTGAAGTGAACAGTATCCATACAGTCTCCTGATAGTGTTATATCAATAGCGGGTATATCCGTAAACAGAACTGCGTTGTCATTTTGTTGTCAAAATGGCAGGTTAAGTCCGTCTGGAAAGTATTTGAAATGTCGGGGTATTTGCAGATAGATGCAGAGCAAAAACGCCGCAAATGCGCATAAATACAAGAAAAAATCCCGCAAGCGTTGTGTCTGCGGGATTTTCTCTTTTGGTGGAGGCGAGGGGAGTCGAACCCCTGTCCGAAAGCGCTTTAACAGGACTTTCTCCGGGCGCAGTTACGATTGAAACATTCCCTCCTCGACGCGGCACGCAACAGACGCGGCGATTCAGTAGAGTCATGATGCGTGGGCGGGGCAACTCTTACCCGCCTCACGGACGCCACCTAAACGACGCCTTCCCCGGCCGGTGGCCGCTCCGGTTCAGACGGTCACTGCGTTAAGCAGCGACGGCAACAGTATTAGTGTTGTCAGTTAATTTTAATTTGCCCGTTGTATGGTGGTCAGGCGCCACCGCCCGCTTATCCGGTCTCCACACCCCCGTCGAAACCAGTACGCCCCCGTATAGCCCGCCCGGAGCCGGGCGGGGGAGGGGTCTGGGGAATTGAAACCGTGTTGGTTCTTGCGTTACCGCTCCGGCAGCTTGTCCGGCTCGGGATAGTCAACGCCCTTGGTGTCCACGCGCACTTTGACCATGCGCTGATCCTTCTTGGGCTTGTTGGTCATCATGTTGCGGGGCGCGGAGGCGATGGCGTCCACCACATCCAGACCCTCGGTGACCATGCCGAAGGCAGCGTATTCACCGTCCAGATGGGGCGCGTCCTTGTGCATGATGAAGAACTGGCTGCCGGCGCTGTCGGGGATCATGGTGCGGGCCATGCTCAGCACGCCGCGGGTGTGGCGCAGGTCGTTGTTGACGCCGTTGGACTTGAACTCACCCTTGATGCAGTAGCCGGGGCCGCCCATGCCGTTGCCTAGGGGGCAGCCGCCCTGAATCATGAAGCCGTAGATGCAGCGGTGGAAGATCAGGCCGTCATAGTAGCCGCTGTTGGCCAGAGAGATGAAGTTGTACACGCTCTGGGGCGCGATATCGGGGTACAGCTCCGCCTTGATGACGCCGCCGTCCTCCATTTCGATGGTGACAATGGGGTTATTTTCCATAGGATGCTCCTCCTTTGTATACTTTTTAATAGCGTTCCTTTCGGGCGCGATCCATTTCACGCTTGGCGTCCCGCTCGGCAATAGATTGCCGCTTGTCGTAGTTTTTCTTGCCCTTGCATACGCCCAGCTCCACCTTTACAAGACCGTTCTTGAAATAGACGCTCAGGGGGATCAGGGCGTAGCCGTCCAGCTTTTGCAGCTCGTGCAGTTTGCGGATCTCCCGCTTGTGCATTAGAAGGCGCTTGGGCCGGTCGGGGTCGCGGTTGAAGATGTTGCCCTTGTCGTAGGGCGAGATGTGCATGTTGTACACCATCAGCTCGCCCTCCTTGGTGGTGGCGCAGTAGCTGTCCTTCAGGTTCAGCTGTCCGCCCCGGATGGACTTGACCTCGGTGCCGGCCAGCTCGATACCGGCCTCGTAGCGGTCCTCCACGAAATAGTCGTGAAACGCTTTACGGTTCTGGGCTGCGGTCTTGGTGCCGCCGCTTTTCGCCATGGCAAGTCCCTCCTTTCCTCGGACTGGATAGACAGTATAGCATATTTTGCAGGGAATTGCAAGGAGAAAGGCAGGGATCCTGTCGACGTTTTGGCAGGACGGCTTGCGCACCGTCATGATATCTGCTATACTGTCCCCATCAAATGACGGGAGGAGACCCCTTATGGATATGACGGAAAAAACACTGACCTCGCAGGAGATCTACAAGGGCCGCATCATCCGTGTGCGGCGGGACGAGGTGCTGCTGCCCAATGGCCACACCTCCGTGCGTGAGGTGGTGGAGCACCCCGGCGGCGTTGGCATTCTGGCGCTGGAGGAGGACGGCACCGTGCTGCTGGTGCGGCAGTATCGCTATGCCTTTGGCCGCACACTGCTGGAGATCCCGGCAGGCAAGCGGGAAAAAGGGGAGGAGCCCTTCGTTACCGCCCAGCGTGAGCTGAAGGAGGAGACCGGCGCTACTGCCGACCACTGGCTGCCTATGGGACAGCTGATCGCCTCGCCGGGCTGCTATGACGAGGTGCTGTATCTCTATCTGGCCCGGGGCCTTCACTACGGCGAGACCCATCCCGACGACGATGAGTTCCTGTCGCTGGAGCGGATGCCGCTGGCGGAGCTGGTGGAGCACTGCATGTCCGGCGAGATCACCGACGCCAAAACGGTGTGCGCGGCGCTGAAAGCGAAAAATTTGTGCCTCTGACGGGAAAAGCCTTGTGTTTTTGCCTTTCATCCGTTACTATATAAAGTAATGAAGCCATGGGAGGAATGGAACATATGAAGAAATTGGACAGCAGAACGCTGATCGAACTGATCCTGCTGGTGGTAGCGGTGATCTTCTGGGTGCTGCGTAAGGCAAACGTGCTGTACATCCCCGGTCTGGCCGCCATCGCGCTGGCCATCGCCATGGGCCTGCTGGGTATGGGCTACATCGCCCAGAAGCAGAAGTCCCGCAAGGCGGCGGGCGTACTGCTGCTGGCCTTCGCGCTGCTGCAGATCATCGTGGGCCTCATGGAGATCCGCGGCTTTGCCGCCTGAGAACGCATAGACACTGAAAAGCCACGGCTGCTGCCGTGGCTTTTTTATATGCCGGAGCGCTTGTGTTGCCCGGGATCAGGCAACGCAGGCCGCTTTCGCCGCCATACGGTAAGGAGGTGACGGCATGGAGCCTTACGCAGGCGGCGCAGCCGCCGAATGTACCCTGTGCGGCGGCGAAATTTATACCGACGAGCCGTACTACTTTATCAACGGGAAGTCCCTCTGCCGGGACTGCCTGAGCGACTACGCGGCGCAGTTTTTCGCGCCGTATCTGGTGAAAGGGGAGTGAGCGATGCCATCGGCATGGGAACGCTATATGAAGCGTGCGGCGGCACAGCTGAGCCGTGCCTGCGCGGAGACCGCCGCCAATATGTCCGGCGGTGAGACCGCCGTGCGGGAGATCCGGGAGCTGGCCGGGGCCATGAAGGACCTGACGGCGCTTCACGCGGCGCTGGAAGGGAAGGAGAGTGCCTCGCAGAACACCATACAGGTTTCCTTCGACCGGGACGGAGAGCTGTGGCGGGAATAAAAGAAAGGCGATGCTGTCAGCATCGCCTTTCTTTTATTCTTCTTCCTTCCGGCGGAACTTATGCTCCAGCTCACGCAGCTTGTCGCGGCGCTCCTTCATGGCGGCGGCAGCGGCATCCAGACGGGCGGTGATCTCCTCCAGCGCCTCGCCGTTCTTCCGGCGGCGGGTCAGCTCGTCCAGCAGTTCCTTTACCCGGCGGTTGGACGCCTTGAACTCCTGCCGGGCCTGCTTCAGCCGCTCCACCATGGCACGGGGATGGGCCTGCAGCTCGGGATACGCCTGATGGATACGGCGCAGGAACAGATTCCGGTCACGCAGCAGCTCGTGAACGCGGCGGCTGATCTCCTCGGTGCTGTCGCCCTCCTGCGCGTCGATCTCCTTGCGGACAATGCCCATCAGCACATGGGAGATGACGCAGTCCGACACCAGCAGCGCCACGATGGCGATGGCGGCGAAATGCAGCCAGAACAGGGGGAGCTTTTCAATGATGCGGAAGTACAGCGGGTCGATCCACAGCACGATCACCACACTGGCCAGACCGAACAGCATCAGGTTGCCGATCCATACGCGGCCATTCAGGTTCATGGGCTTGCGGCTGTAATCCCACCAGCGGGCATGGAACGCCTTCTCCATGTACCAGCTGATGAAATACTCCAGTCCGCCGCAGATAAAGAAGCCCGCCAGAAACACCTCACCCGGCGTACCGCCGCGAATACCGATCAGGCCGCCCACCAGCACCGTCACCAGCACCACGCCGCTGCCGTAAATGGGGCAGTAGGGGCCGATGAGGAACCCCCGGTTGATGAACCGGTGGTACTGGATGTATTTCAGCGTGACCTCCATCATCCAGCCCAGCACGGAGAACACGAAAAACAGCACGATCAGCTGGCACAGCAGCGTCCATGTCATAAGCGGCACCTCTTGCGTCAGTAGTAGTGCTTTTATTATAGGGGAGGATGGGATATTTTGTCAAGAAATACAAAAAGGGTGTTGCATTTTTGTTAAAAGATGATATGATAGTTGGACTGATTAGGCGGGGGAGGGGTGTTTCGCGCCCCGGCGCGACCTACTTTTGTCAACAGTGACAAAAGTAGGCAAAAGCACCGGAAGGAACCTCCGGTTCCTTCACCTCCGTGCGCGCTATGTATTGTGCAGATTTGCTGCTGCGTACCACACGTTTACGGAAGATTTCCTTTTTCGATTCGATAAAAGGATCGTCTCAGCACCAGTGTCGCTGCCGCTGATGCCTACGCCGAACAACGCTGTTGCTTCTACCGTTGATACTATCAGCGGCAGCGGCGCAAGAAGGACGTCAATGCGTCATACGCAGCGATATCAAATATTTTCCGCAAACGCGTGGTAAAAGACCGCAAATTTGCAATGCAAAACAGCGTGCGCGGATCCTTAAACCGCAGGTTTAAGCTGCTCTTTTTTGGGGGAGCGATCCGAGCGCTGCCTGTGGCAGATACAGCGAGGTGAACGAGTGGCTGCGGTCAAAATTTCAAGCGTCCGCCGTGAGGCAGCGCAGAAATTTTGGGAACCGCAACAGGCATTTTGGGACAACGGCCAAAAGTACCTCGTCCCCGCAGGGACGAAACACTCTATAAATATATAAGGAGGAACCCACCTATGGCCCGTACCAACCGCTATGAGATCGACATGTGCAGCGGTAAGCTGCTGCCGAAAATATTGACCTTCGCCCTGCCGCTGATGTGCTCCAGCGTATTGCAGCTGCTGTTCAACGCGGCGGATATCGTGGTGGTGGGCAAATTCGCCGGAGACAACTCTCTGGCCGCCGTGGGCTCTAATGCCGCCCTCATCAACCTGATGGTGAACCTGTTCGTGGGACTGTCCGTGGGTGCCAACATTCTGGCGGCCCGCTATACCGGCGCGGGCAACCGGGAGGGCCTGCGCCAGACGGTACATACCTCCATCCTGCTGGCCTTCCTCAGCGGCCTGCTGCTGGCGGTGGTGGGCGTCACCACGGCCCGCCCGCTGCTGCACCTGATGCAGGTGCCGGACTCCATCCTGCCGCTGGCGGCCCTTTACCTGCGGATCTACTTTCTGGGCATGCCCGCCGCCATGCTCTATAACTTCGGTGCGGCGTTGCTGCGCTCTGTGGGCGACACCCGGCGGCCTCTGTACTACCTGATCGCCGCCGGTATTGTCAACGTGGCGCTGAACCTGTTGCTGGTGATTGTGTTCCAGATGGACGTGGCGGGCGTGGCCATCGCCACGGTGGTCAGCCAGTGTCTGTCCGCCTTTCTGGTGGTGCGATGCCTGATGCATGAGGAGGGCGACATCCGCCTTGAGCTGCGGGAGCTGCGCATTACCCTGCCCCGGCTGTGGCAGATTCTGGAGATCGGCATTCCCTCCGGTATTCAGGGCGTGGCCTTCTCCCTGTCCAATGTCATCATTCAGGCGTCCATCAACAGCTTCGGCGAGACGGTCATTTCCGGAAACACCGCCGCCAGCAATATCGAGGGCTTCATCTATGTGGCCTGCAACGCCTTTTGTCAGGCGAATATGGCCTTTACCAGCCAGAACTACGGCGCGGGCAATCTGGAGCGGCTGAAGCCCATTGCTTTGTGCTCCGCCGCCTGCTCGGCCTCCGTGGCAGTGGTGGGCGGCCTGCTGGGCTATTTCTTCGGTCCGCAGCTGCTGCACATCTACTCCAACAGCGATGCGGTGGTGGCCGCCGGTATGGTGCGCGTCACCATCATGTTCCTGCCCTACATCCTGTGCGGCCTGATGGATGTGATCGTCGGCTCCATTCGAGGCATTGGCTATTCCGTCACCCCCATGATCGTCACGCTGCTGGGCGCCTGCGCCTTCCGCGTGGTATGGATCGCCACCATTTTCCAAGTGCCCCAGTTCCACACGCCGGAGACCATCTACTGGTCGTATCCCATTTCATGGGGTCTGACATTCCTGGCCCATCTGGTGTGCTACTTCTTTATGCTGCGCAAGCTGTACCGCAAGGAAGGCTTCGCATCAAAGCACCACCATCTGACCCATACGCATGAGGCCTGACAGGCTTTGAAAACAGAAAGGACGCGGCACGCTGATGCGTGCCGCGTCAGTCTGTCGAAAAAGTCCAGCAACAGCTGGGCTTTTTCTCACATAGATGGTAT
>ENA-OROD01001706-OROD01001706.1-human-gut-metagenome-genome-assembly--contig:-NODE-1706-length-17076-cov-6.600729_pt1 | contig 17076 bp, 14 predicted proteins | sample MGYA00242123_ERZ509038 | MGnify/ENA primary metagenome ERZ509038 (study PRJEB26280, sample SAMEA2338719) | human gut metagenome | biome: human gut; feature: human-associated habitat; material: faeces... | reverse complement strand
CGCGGCCGTGGCCTATGACCGCGAGCAGGGGCGCTTCTGGAAGATGGAGTCGCCCTACATCCCGGCCTTCTATCCCGGCACGGGCGATACCTTCTCCAGCGTGCTGGTGGGGGCGTTCCTCCAGGGGGACAGCCTGCCCGTGGCCCTGGAGCGCGCGGTGCGCTTCGTGACCCTGGGCATCCGCGTCACCTACGGCTACGACACCCGCCACAGCGACGGCGTGCTGCTGGAGCGCACCCTGCCCGCGTTGCAGGACCGTTGCGCCATCGGGGAGTACGAGGCGTTTTAGGCCATTGCTCCGGTTCCGGGCGCACACAAGATGCCCCGGATGCCGGCACCGTCGCAGGATACGGCCTTGCCGCCCGGTGCGATATGAAGCGCCTCTTCTTGTCTTTGTAGCATCGTGACGATCCTTGTTGCGGACGGGGGACATGTTGCGCCGGTGGCCCGGTCGGGGCAGGCCAAAGAGGTCCCGCAGTCCGCATCAAGGCCCTTGGTGCCGCGATTCGCGGCGATATCCTGTAGCCCCATTCCCCTTTTGTCTGGCCGGAGGTGCCATGAAGAAATTCTTTTTCCTGCTCTTGGTCGCGTGCGCCCTTTCCACTGCCTTGCCCCGCATCGCCCTGTCCGCGGAGTCGCAGGCGGATACCGCTACGGAGAACAGTGATTCCGAAGTGTTTGTGGACGACAGTGATCGTTTCACCGCTTTTGAGGAAGAGCTGCTGGCCCGGTATGCCGACAAGGGGATCACGTCCGTGGATGTCTCCGCCTATGCCAAGGGCATCGACATCGTCTTCGTCGCGGCTGACCGGAAGATGACGCGGGCGGCGTTCTCCGCCATTGCTTCCCGCAGCGTCAGGGAATTAAAGGAACGTTTCGGTTTCGAGAAGGATTTGCCCATCGGGGCCGTCCTTGACTATAAAAAGGACGCAGCGAGCGATACCCGGACGCGCTTCGTGCTGAAGCTGCGGTAGTGCTTGGGGCGGGAGCCTGAAGGCTGTGGCAGAGCACAGGGCTTTGCCGCAGGACGGAAAAGAGGAGAGTACAAAAAAGCCCTTGCGACATCCATCGTAAGGGCTTTTCCTTTCTGGCTGCGGGGCAGGATTTGAACCCGTGGCCTTCGGCCGTGAGCCTGGAGGGAGTGGGGCGAAATCCTTTTTTGACAGTATCCGGCAGGCACCGCAAAACAGGCTGGCCGTACATGCCGCCAGCCCACGGATGCCCGACATTTTTGATAGAATCGGCATTCCCGGCTATGCTTTCCCTGAAGGGTGACGACAGGGAAGAAGTCGGCAGCACGGGCATGGGCGCGTGACACTTCCATGAGCGCATCGTCCTGGCGGGGAAGCATCCCGGAGGATGAAAGGCCGGTTTCCCGGATGCGGTAACAGTCTTTTGCTGTCTGTCTTTCAGGCTCGTCCCTTTTTCACGGATACAACGTTCATCAAGGAGGGAGCCATGCATATCTATTATGCCACCAGGGGACTGCGCGGCAGGCCCTATCACAGTGACATGATAAACACAGACCTGTTCGCATTTTTCAGGGAAAAAGAACGCGCACCATCCCCTCCGCAGAAACGTTGCGCGCTGTCAACGCCTTTCCCAAATGCGATATTGATATGGGGGAAGACACGGATTCCGAATATGTGTGTGAGAAAGGGACGTTCTATATCCCCAAAAGCATCTGCATGGGGGAAGTGGTCAACGCCGGCTGGGCCGTTGATTATTACTTCGTGGTGCTTTGCGGTGATGCCGTGGAACTGCGCTATGTGCGCTGGGACTGTCCGTGGTATGAGACGGTGGGACGGGATACCGAAGTCACTGATCCCGCCGTCATAGCCAAAATGGAGCGCACGCTGGCAATGCTCCTGGATGCGAATAAGCCCAGGATACCGGCACCTGTGCCCATCTCGCGCCCGGCCCTGCTCACGTTCCTTACCTTGCTCGGCGTTGCCGATGCCGAAGCGCTGGCGGACAAGATCCACGCCGCCGCCACGACACCGGCACAGTGTGCCGAGCTCTGTGAAGAGTTCGACATGGAAGAAGCCTACACCGGCTGGCATGTTACGTTGATGCGATTGGCCCTGCGGGACCGGAAACGCCTGGATTGGGTAGACTGGAAGGAAGCGCCGGAAGAAGTTTTCGCCTCCCTGTGCTGCCTCTTGCCGCCGGGGGCAAAGGAACACCTGCCCCCCTGCGATGATGAAGACGCGTACCCCGAGGAGGTGCTCCGCGCTTGCAGCCCCGTCTTGCATGACCGCTATGGCCTGACGATCCTGCTGTGGGATACGGGCGGCGATGAATATGTCTTTATGGTCGTACCGAGCGACAAGGTATCGGAAGCGTTCGCGGCGGCCTCCGAGCTGGGCATTACCCTGCAACGTGTCGAGGACCTGTTCGACCAGGAGTAGACGCGGCAAAAGAGAAGGAGCGGTACGCCATGCGGGACGATCGTCCGGCGGTTCCTTCTTTTGCGGACAGGGCATTCTCGGCAACGCTGTCGTTCGTGACGAGACCGTCCGGTCGTCCGGGCCGGTATCTCCCTGCAGGAACAAGGCTTGCCGGAACGCGCCACCGGCAAAAAATGCGGGACAGCGGCGCAGGGCGCATGCCTTCCGCAAAGAGCGTACAGGGATTTCTGCGCAGCCTTGTAGAGGCGCGGAGTCCTGACAGGCAATAATGATTGGGGACAGGAACAGTGGTGGGAAAGATCCCGCTAACGAAAAAAGGCTTCCGACGAAAATCGGAAGCCTTTGATCTTTCTTGGTTGCGGGGGCAGGATTTGAACCTACGACCTTCGGGTTATGAGCCCTTTTTGACAGAACTTGAAAGAGTTAGACACAGCTGGATAGACTTTGATTTATTTTTATTTTCAATAAGTTATCAAAAATAAGACTTTGCCGCGCATTGACCTGAATGGTTAGAAATTGACGGTGTGGTTAGAAATAGGTTAGAAAAATTTTGCCGGTTAAAACCTGCTCCCGCGTATGAACCACAACCCAAGGCAGTTCATGGCTACCCAAAAACGGCGATACCACCCAAAAAAATGGGCTGGCGTTTATGTGTACGAAACGTCAGAAATGTATAATGGCGCGCCTGACCTGTGTTTCTACATCACGTTTAAATCCGGCCGCCGCCTCATCTGGGAAAAGGTAGGCAAAATTTCCGAAGGATACGGGCCGGACGTGGCGGCGGAAATTCGCGCTGATCGGATAAAGGCCATCAGACATGGCGAAGAAGTCAAAACCGCCAAAGAACTCCGCCGCGAACAGGCGGAGAAAGACAAGCCCTTTGCCGAAATTGCGGATGCATATTTTGACATCAAGGGGCCGACCCTCAAAGGGTTGACCACGGATCGCAACCGTTACCTCAAACACCTCAAACCGCTGTTCGGCAAGCGAAGCGTCTCGGAAATCACGCCCCAGATGGTGGAGGAGCTGCGCAAATCCCTGAGCGAACGCAAACCGGCCACTCTCTGGAATACTCTTGAGCTTCTGCGGCGCATCATCAATTTTGGCGTCAAGACCAACCGCTGCCCCAATCTTGCCTTTCAGATCGAAATGCCCGTTAAGGACAATGAGGTTATTGAGCATCTGACGCCGGAAGAAACTCGCCGCTTTCTGGATTGCGCCCGCACATGGCCAGCCCGCGATGTGGGCAATATGCTCCTGCTGGCCTTTTTTACCGGTATGCGGCGCGGGGAGATGTTCAAACTGCAAGATGAGGACGTGGCCTTTGACCTCAAGCTCATTCGTTTGCGCGATCCCAAGGGCAGAAAAACCCTCTCCATCGGCATGAGTTCCCTGGTGGAAGAACTGTTACAAGAACAAATGGCATGGCGTGACGAACATTTTCCCGGCAGCCCCTATGTTTTCCCCGGCAAAAACGGCGAGATGCGCAAAGACTGCACAGCGGTTGACCGCTTCCGCAAGGCGGCGGGCCTGCCGCCCAAGTTCCGGCCCTTCCACGGGCTGCGGCATCACTTTGCCGTAAGCCTCGCCAACAGCGGCAAATTCAGCATGGACATGATCTCGGAAATGCTGACACACAAAAATGTGGATTTCACCAAAAAGAAGTATGCCCAATTCCTGCCGGAGACCTTGGCCGCTGCCAGCAACGCGGCGGCGGACATTCTCTCCGGCCAACGGTAGCTTTTGCGGCTGTTCCGATTATCGTGTACACATGGTGAGGAAAAAGATAGTATTGTAAGGAGCAGGCATGGCATTCACACTTCAAACGCTCAGGGAACAGGCCGCCGCAGGCGAGGACAGCACACGTCAGTTCAAGTCCCGAATCGACAATGCGGATTCTCTGGCTGCGGAAATGGCCGCCTTCGCCAATGCCAACGGCGGCGTAATTTTTATCGGCGTGCAGGATGATGGAACACTGTCCGGCATAACATCCCGAGAATTGCATGATGCGAACCAGTTGATCGGCAACGCCGCCAGCCAGCATGTCCGCAGCCCGCTTGTGGTGCAGACGCAGAACATTCTTCTTGAAAATGGAAATGTGGTTATCGCCCTGACCGTTCCTGCAGGAATGGACAAACCCTACTTTGACAGGAAAGGCGTTATCTGGCTGAAAGCCGGGGCGGACAAGCGACGTATCAATTCTAAAGAGGAACTGCGCCGTCTTTTTCAGTATACCAGCCAATTCCATGCCGATGAATTGCCCACAAAGGCGGGCATTAACAAACTGGACAAGCTGCTGTTCCGGGATTTTTTGAAAAAGCGGTATGACAGTGACTTCCCGGATACCCACGCAGAACAACTGCGCCTGCTGCAAAATCTGAACCTCGCCGCTGGCGATGGCAATCTCAATCTGGCCGGAGTGCTGCTTTTTGCCGAACAGCCGGAGCTGATTTTTCCGCAGTTCGTGGCAAAAGGCGTCCGCTTTCCGGGAATTGCCGTTCATGCTGACAGCTACGATGACACCGAAGATTTTGAAGGTCCGTTGAGCAGACTTTTCAAGGACGCCCTGGCTTTTGTCATGCGCAACCTGCACAAGGTACAGGGCAAGAATGGCGTCAACTCACCGGGTACGCCGGAAATACCGGAACAGGTTTTTGAGGAACTGCTGGTCAACGCCCTTGTACACAGGGATTATCTTGTCAGCGCGCCCATCCGCATTTTCATTTTTGATGACCGCGTGGAAATCATCAGCCCCGGCACGTTGCCGAACAATCTGACCATAGCCAATATCAAAGCCGGCAATTCCAATATCCGCAACCCCATCCTGATTTCTTACGCCGCCAAGGGGCTTTTGCCCTACCACGGCATCGGCTCCGGCATTCTGCGCGCTCTTAAGGCATGGCCGGATATTGATTTTGAAGACGATCGGGAGAGTTCGCTGTTCAAGGCCATTGTACGCAGAACCCACCGGCCTGCGGAAAACACTGGGGTACTTGCACCAGAACTTGCATCAAAAACACAAAATTTGCACCAGAAACAAGGGCTTTCTGATGCAACTCTGCGCGATATTGCACCGGAAATTGCACCAGAACTTTTTGCGCTCCTTGAGCACATCTCCGCCAATCCGCGCATAACCACAACCGAACTCGCTACTGTTCTAAACGTGAGCCGACGCACGATTCTTTACAGAACAACCATGCTCAAGAAAAAGGGCATCTTGCGCCGCATCGGTCCCAGCAAGGGCGGACAATGGGAGATTCTCCCATGAAGTTTGTTCCCAACGGTTCGATTATCAAATTTCTGCTGATTGCTGTTCTGGGCTGTGGCCTTGCCTTTCTCATGGCATGGCTGACAACCATGTTTACCGTTATTAAAATTACGCAAGGCGTTTCACTTGCAGGAGTAGCGCTGATACTGCTCTGGTGCGTCGTGATCGGCGGGGCCGCTGTTTGGAGCATCTGCGCCTTTTGTGCGCTTTATGTGGGAACATGGCGCAAACATCACGTTGATCACGCAATCCGTCTGAGTGAAGCCATGCTCATGCTGCATGCTTCCACGAACCATGAACAGTTGGAAGCGCTTCGCCATTATCGTATCCGGGTGTTCAAAAGTCATGAAGCAATCCCGGCGGGAGGAAAACTCGGCGTGGATTGCCGTGAAGTTTCCAACTTTCTTTCTCCCATGCTCTTTGGGTTCAATAAGTTTTTTGCTCTCGGATCGCCCGAATATTGTTGCGATGCCACACAACTTTCCGCAATTGTGGAGGAAAATCAGACGCGCTGGTGTGGCGAAAGCAGTGTAGCTCCAAGCTGTGATGCCGCAAAACTCAACAGGGAGATTGAAGAGCTGAAAAAGAAATACAAGGAAATGACGGAGAAATATACCAGCGCAGCGGGACGAGAAGGCAAATTAAAAAACGAAATCGAACAAATAGAAGCACATATACACATTCTTGTCATATTAGCGAATAAGGTTACCAGAGAATTCACCCACCCACTCGCCAAACACGAAATTATGCGCCAATACAAGGAAATCGGCAAGACGTTGGGGGTTGAAAACGCTCCGGGCAATTACATAGAAATTTTTCGCAAGGCAATGCCGAAAGAGTATATCAACCACGGCGGAGCGCCTATTCAAAATCCCTGAAAGGCAAGAAACCTGACCTGCTCAGGTTCGCAGCCCTCAACTTGTCCCCGCTATAACATAGTAAAATAACATAAAAATTATCAACCTCCCTTTCTTAGGCCTAAGAAAGGGAGGTTTTGTTTCGCCTTTGCTAACACCCCGTCTGTTCAGCGTTTTCCTCTGGGCATAGGGTGTGTTCTCTCCAGATGCTTCTGGATGGATTCATACACTTCAGCCTGAATACAGGGAGATGCTGATGGCGACCAAAAAATTATCACCGCAAGAAGTTGCCGACATGTACGGCGTGAAGACATGCACACTGGCCCGCTGGCGCTGTAAAAAAGTTGGCCCGCGCTACGCCAAGCTCGGCAGCCGTGTCATGTACGACATAGAAGACCTTGAAGACTGGTTTGCGTCACGCTGCGTCCATACCAGAGATTCCGCCCCTCAATTGAGGAAGCGATAATGAGCGCCGACATTCTGCACAGTTTTGCCGAGTGTCTGCGTGCAGCGGGGCTGGAGATCGAGGTCGTGCAGGCCGACGGCTTCCTGCACCGCTGTGGCACAGCGGACCGGCCCCATCGCAGGGACGGCGCGTACAAGGCGTTTCTGGATACTCCGGCCTCCATCTGGTGGAAAAACTGGCGCACCGGCGATGAAGGTACATGGACATACAAGCCAGAAAAAGAACTGACCGCCGCCGAACGGGATGCCCTGCGTGAACGCACCCGGGCCATCAAAGCGCACAAGGAAACCGAGCAGAACCGCCGCTGGCAGGCCGCCGCCAAACTGGCCGCGAGCATCTGGAACTGTTCCCGAAACGCCGGGGACGACCATCCCTACCTGCAACGGAAGGGAGTCCCGGCCATCGGATTGCGCCGGACAAAAGACGGGCGTCTGATTATCCCTGTTCTGAACCAGTCCGGCAGGATACAAAGTCTGCAATTCATCCTGCCGGAACAAACTGCCGAGGGTACGGACAAGTTCTTTCTCAAGGGAGGACGCACGGCGGGAGGCTTCTTTTCCTTTTCCACCGAAGACAGGAAGAAAGACGGTCCCCTGCTGATTGCCGAGGGGTATGCTACAGCGATCAGTCTTCATCTGGCGACCGGTTATGCATGTCTTGTGGCCTTCAACGCCGGGAATCTGAAAGCCGTGGCCGTCATGGCCAGAGAGAGGTATGCAAAGCGTGAAATCATCCTCTGTGCCGATAACGACACGGAGACACAAGGGAATCCCGGCAAGAAGATGGCCTCTCTGGCGGCTCAGGCCGTGGGCGGCAAGCTGGCCGTCTGCCCGGTTCATGAAGGCAAGGCGACGGACTTCAACGACCTGCACCGGCTGCGTTCTCTTGAGGCTGTCCGGGCCGTTGTGGAAGAAGCGCGAAAGCGGGATGACGACTGCCCCATGCCGGAAGGCTTTTTTCTGGTGAAGGAAGGCAGACGCGCCGGGCTGTACAAGCTGGAGACCAGATCGGACGGAGACAGTCAGGAAATCCGGCTTGGTCCTCCGCTTCTGGTCAAAGGCATGACGCGGGGAGCTGACGGCAACGAATGGGGTCTGATGCTGGAATGGATTGACCCGGATGGCAACAAGCACGCATGGGCCATGCCCGTGGAAATGCTGTTCCGGCAGGGAAACGACTGGTACAGCATACTGGCCTCCGGCGGGTGGTTCGGCAATCCGTCCACCCGGTCGAAGCTGGCGGCATTTCTGTCCACGGTCCGGCCCCTCCGACGGATACGCTGTGTTTTGCGCACGGGCTGGCATGAATCCGTCTACGTGCTTCCCGATACCGTTTACGGCGTAACAGAAGAAGACACCGTGCTGCAATCCTCGCAGCATGGCGGCTTGTACCGTACATCTGGAACGATGGAAGGCTGGCGGGAGATAGCGGAATTGTGCGTCGGCAACTCCCGTCTCAGTTTCGCGTTATGCGCGGCCTTCGCCGGGCCTTTGCTTCGCCCGGCCGGTCTGGAAGGCGGCGGCTTCAGTTTTGAGGGAGGCTCATCCTCCGGCAAGACCACGGCCCTTCAGATCGCCGCCTCCGTCTGGGGCGGTCATGAACATGTCCGAAGCTGGCGGGCTACGGACAACGGGCTTGAAGGCATCGCCGCCCTGCACAACGACAATGTGCTGATTCTGGATGAAATGGGGCAGGTCAACGGACGTGTTCTTGCCGAATGCGCCTACATGCTGGCCAACGGACAGGGCAAAGGCCGCTCGAACCGTGAAGGCGGAATTCGCCGTTCCCAGAACTGGCGTCTGCTCTTTCTCTCCAGCGGCGAACTGGGGCTTTCCGACAAGCTGGCCGAGAACGGTCTGAAATCCAGAGGCGGGCAGGAAGTGCGTTTCGTGGGGCTGCCTGTGGACTCGTCCATGCTCACCAGCCTGCATGGTCTTCCCGATGCCGGAGCCGTGGCCAATCGTATCAAGTTGCTTGCTTCCGAACATTACGGTCATGCGGGGCATGATTTTCTGCAAAAGCTGACGAAGGTCGAAACCCTGAACGCCGTCCGGGCGGAAATCGGCCCGGCAATGGCCGATGCCGTCAGGCATCTTGTCCCCGAAGGCGCTGACGGACAGGTACGACGTGTGGCCATGCGCTTCGCCCTGTGCGGCATGGCCGGAATGCTGGCCCTGCGGCTGGGCATCCTTCCCGAAAAGCTGGACGTATTGAACTGCATCGAAATCTGCTTCCGGGACTGGCTCACGGCAAGAGGCGGAACCGGAGCTTCCGAGGATACCGCCATCCTTTCCACGGTACGGCTGTTCATCGAACGGCACCGCGCAAGCCGCTTTCAGGATTTGGATACGCAAATGTCCACCTGCATCAACCGGGTGGGATTTCAGCGTACTCGCAACGGCACGACCGAGTATCTGATACTTCCGGAGAGTTTTCGGGCCGAAGTCGTCAGGGGATACGCAGAGGCAAGAGCTGTGCGTGTTCTGCGTGAAGCTGGATGGTTACGCACTCCTTCTAAAAACAGACTGAAACATCAGGAAAGGCTTCCTGGTCTAGGGCGCGTGCGTGTCTACATTGTTTGTTTGCCTGATGACCCGGATGAAGAAACTGCTCCTGCCTTGCCTGATTGAGCGGTGACAGTGGTGACAATGGTGACAAACCTACAGCCGCAAGGGGTTACGCCTGTCACCACTGTCACCATTGCATATTTGAGTGGTGACAGCCGAAAAGCATTGCCATTGCTCGATTGTCACCACTGTCACCGTTGTCACCACTGAAAATGAGTAAAGGGAAAAAACCATGTCCTACCTCGTACTCCACATGGACAAATTCAAGAAGGAGGCCATACGCGGCATCCAGAGTCACAACCGGCGGGAACGGGAGAGCCACAGCAACCCCGATATTGACTACGACAGGAGCGCGGCGAACTACGAGCTGCACGAAGTCGCCTCATCGAACTATGCCGAGGCCATTCAGAACCGCATTGACGATCTCCTGCTGGTCAAGGCCGTGAGAAAGGACGCCGTGCGCATGTGCGGGCTTATCGTCACCTCGGACAAGGCGTTTTTTGATGCTCTCACGCCGGAGGAAACAAGGCGTTTCTTTGAGGAGAGCAAAGCCTTTCTCACGGAATTTGTGGGCGCGGAGAATGTCGTTTCCGCAATGGTTCACATGGATGAAAAGACGCCGCACATGCACTTCCTTCATGTGCCGGTGACGCCGGACGGAAGGCTCAACGCCAACAAAATCTATACCCGTCAGAGTCTGCGGAAACTGCAAGCCGGGCTTCCCGCCCATCTGCAAAGCCGGGGCTTCGTCATTGAACGCGGCGTGGAACAGACACCCGGTTCCGCGAAAAGGCATCTGGATACCCGCGAGTTCAAGCAGCAACAGGAAGCTTTGGAAAAATTGATTCAGGAATCCGAAGAGACTTCCCGAAATTCACGGCAGCTTATCAACGCATTGGAACAGCGTGAGGAAGAGTTGAGAAAGAGCATTGAAGAGTATGAGCGGCAGGCTGAGGAAGCGGAAAAGGTGCTTCGGGAGGAGACCGAACTACCGAAAGCCTCTTTTCTCAATTATCCGTCCGTGCTGAAAAAAGCCTCTTCCCTCATTGAAGAACTGAAAAAGGCGCTTGCCGTCAAACACCTTGTCCAGACGGAGAAGGAAATCCTGCAACGGGAAGTGGATACCCTTCGCGGAAAACTGACGCGGCTTGAAGCGGGATACACGGCCCACAGAAAACAAAGCCATGAGGAAAAAAAGGAGCTGGAGAATCAGTTGAAGAAAATGAAGAGAATCATGGCGGGCTATCGGGAGTTTTTGCTTCTGCCGGAAATCCGGCCGCTGCATATCGAGTTCGTGGAGCGCAGGCGCGCCGAACAGCTCCAACGTCAGCAGGAAGAGGAACGGCAGCGGCAGGAGCAGGAAGCGCGGGACAGGGAGCGTCGGCAGGCGCACTCCACCCGTGGCATGAGAATGAGGTGAGGCGTCGGGGGGAAATCTTCGCACAGGCCGAAGATATAGCCCACTATGCTTCACTTGCGTGAAGCGTGGGCGACCGTCCCGCTCGACCGGAAAGACAAATCATCAATCCGGGGCATGGCCCCGGCGAAACACTGGAGGAAGCTTCATGACCATCACCGTCACGCAGCTGAAGGAAATCAGACAGGAGTTTGCGACACTCAAACCCGCTTCTGTCACGCTGGACGGGAATCGAACCATGTCCATGAAGGAAGCCGTCTTCGCTCTGGCCCCGACGCTGGAGCGAATGAAGAAGCGCGGCTTCGACACACAGGAGATTGTCGAGCGCTTGCACGAAAAGGGTATTGAGGTGAAACCCCAAACCCTGACCAAGTATCTGACCGAAGCCAGACGGCAACGGGAAGGACGAAAGGCAAAGAGGCAAGACACACCCCCGCCGCCTCCGAAACGCGAACAACGCTCCAGCTTCATTACTCCTGATATACCCGATGATGAACTGTGAACAAGAATCCATTGAGAGGAGAAACCATTATGGCAGGAGCTTACGGATATATTCGCGTATCCAGTACGGATCAGAACGAAAGCCGTCAGCGCATCGCCCTTGAGCGGCAGGCCATCCGGTCAGACCGCATTTTCATGGACAAACTGTCGGGCAAGGATTTTCAGCGCCCGCAGTATCAGGCCATGCTCAAAAAGCTCAGAGCCGGGGATCTGCTCTGCATTACGAGCATTGACCGGCTGGGCAGAAACTATGAGGAAATTCTGGAACAGTGGCGGATAATTACCAAAGAGAAGCGCGTGGATATCCTCGTTCTGGACATGCCTCTGCTTGACACCCGGCGCGACAAAAACCTGCTCGGTACCTTTATTGCCGATCTTGTTTTGCAGGTACTTTCCTTTGTGGCTCAGAACGAACGGGAGAATATCCGTAGCAGGCAGGCCGAAGGGATCGCCGCCGCAAAACAGCGTGGTGTACGCTTTGGCCGTGAAATCAAGCCATTGCCAGATAACTTCTTGGAAAATTGCGCTCTTTGGCGCAATGGCCAAATCTCAGGTCTGGAAGCGGCCAGAAGATGCCGGATGCCTCAAAGTACGTTTTACCGAAAAGCCGGACGGCTTCTGGAAAATAGCGCTAATAGTGTCTAACAAGGTGTACTTTTTGGGGGAATCAATTTTTTTTCCTTTAGGTAAAAAAATAGTCGCTGTCAAACCTCGCTGGATAATAAAACTCTCCTTCGCCCCTCGTCCTCTCAAAGTACAGTTTTTGGGGAACGGGTGGTGGCAATGGCAACATCTCTCCAAGTTAAATCAAAACAGCGCGTGGCCGCGCATGGCGAAGTCTTCACCGCCGAACGGGAAGTCAAAGCCATGTGCGATCTCGTTGCTGACGAATGTTCCCGTATAGACAGTCGTTTTCTTGAGCCCGCCTGTGGCAATGGTAACTTTCTCGCTGAGGTGCTTCGGCGCAAGCTGGAAGTCGTAAAAAGACGCTACGGCAAAAGCAGGCATGAGTATGAGCGCTACGCTGTTTTGGCGCTGTCCAGTCTCTATGGCGTGGACATCCTGAGCGATAATGCGGAAGAGTGCCGTATCCGGCTTCTGAATCTTTGGAATGAAGAATACTACAAGACTCTTGCCGCATCCGTCGATGGAGAGTTGCTTGCGGCTGTTCGGTACATTCTAGAGCGCAATATTCTGTGCGGCGATGCGCTCACGCTGCTTCGCTCCGATGGGACTCCCATTATTTTTTCCGAGTGGTCGTTCATTTCCGGCGACCTGATAAAACGCCGAGACTTTCGTCTTGATCAGCTCATGAAAGGTGAGGCGGAAAAGCAAAAGCGGCAGAATGTACTTTTTATGCCCGGCTGGGAATACGACGCCGAGTTCGACACGTTGATTCCATCCCCCATTCAGGAATTCGAGCCTATCGAATACTGGAGACTGTGCCATGCATGATCTCCAGCATAACCCCGATGTTTTAAGCTGTCTGGCCAATCTTTCGAGTGATGAAGTCTTTACTCCTCCAGAAGTCGCCAATGCCATGCTTGATATGCTCCCGCAAGAATTGTGGCAGAACTCAAAAGCGACATTCCTTGACCCTGCCTGTAAGTCTGGTGTGTTCCTGCGTGAGATTGCCAAACGCCTCATCGAAGGGTTGAAGGACGAAATTCCCGACTTGCGGACTCGTCTCGACCATATCTTTCAAAAGCAGCTTTACGGTATTGCCATTACGAATCTTACGGCTCTTCTTTCAAGGCGATCGCTTTACGGAAGCAAATGTGCAAACGGTAAATATTCTTTTTCGCGTTTTGATACGGCAGAAGGGCTTATTCGACTGAACCCAATGTTACAACACACATGGAAGAATGGCCGTTGTGAGTTCTGCGGAGCATCGCAAAGCGAATACGACCGAGATAGAACACTGGAATCTTATGCCTATGAATTTATCCATACTCATACCCCAGAGAAGATTTTCAAGATGAAATTTGATGTGATTATCGGAAATCCGCCATATCAGTTGAATACAGGAGGATCAAAAGCTCAGGCAATCCCTCTCTACCACAAATTTATAGAACAGGCTAAAAAACTAAGCCCTCGATATCTCACTATGATTATACCATCGAGGTGGTTTTCTGGTGGATTTGGTTTAGATTCTTTTAGGGAATCAATGATTTCAGATAAACGTATTCGTAAATTATATGATTTTATAGATTCAACAGATTGTTTTGGAACCGGAGTAGAAATAAAGGGTGGAGTTTGCTACTTTTTATGGACTAGAGATAACGAAGGTCCATGTCATATTATCACAAGAGAAAAAGATATAATTACTGAGTCGACACGATATCTTAAGGAAGATGGTGTTAATGCCTTTATTAGAAGAAGTATTGGTGTTTCTATATATCATAAGGTTAAAAAATTTAATGAACCTTCTATTTCAAATATGGTTTCTTCTCAAAAACCATTTGATTTAGGAACATCTTTTCATGGGAGAAAGCAGTATCGAGAAAATGATGTCTTATTATACGAAAATGGGGGAATTGGATATATTTCAAAGGATAAGATTACAAAAAATATAGATCTTGTTGATAAGTATAAAGTTTTCATATCGGCAGGGTATAATGGGGGTGAAAAATTTCCTCATCAAATAATTAATAAACCAATTTTATCTATACCTAATAGCTGTTGTACAGAAACATATATTGTTATTGGATCATTTTTAACAGAGTATGAAGCAAAAAATCTTATTTCTTATATTCAAACAAAATTTTTTAGATGTTTAGTAATGTTATTAAAAAATACACAACACGCGTTAAAAAAGGTTTATCAACTTGTCCCTATTCAAGACTTTTCCAAGCCTTGGACTGACGCTGAGCTCTATGCTAAATACAGTTTAGATGAAGAAGAAATCGCATTCATTGAGTCCATGATAAAACCTATGGATGTAGAGGCGTAGCCTATGGCGCAATATTTTCCCCCTCGCCCTCACCTTACGCCTTGGATTTATGCCTACAGTAATCCTGCTCCGGCCTACAAAGGGTTGCTCAAAGTCGGATATACCACTCGCTTTTCTGTAGAAGAGCGAATCAAGGAGCAGTTCAATGTCGAGCAGCCTGAAGGTTTGAAGCCCTATCGCATCGAATTCAAAGAGTCCGCAATGCGGAGTGATGGCTCGGCTTTTACGGACAAGGATGTTCATCGTATCCTTGAAAAAGCTGGATTTGCCCGCGTAGGGGGGGAATGGTTCCGCTGCCACGTAGAAGACATTAAAGCCGCAGTGCTGTCTGCTAGGCATCGTATGGGGAGCATGACCGGCAGAACACTGGATTTTGGCATGCGTCCGGAACAGCAGACCGCCGTGGATAAGACCGCCGCCTACTTTCAAAGCGTATCCGCAGAGGGGCGGACTCCCAAATTCCTCTGGAACTGCAAGATGCGTTTCGGTAAAACTTTTGCCGCGTATCAGCTTGCCAAAAAAATGGGCATGAAGCGTGTCCTCGTACTGACGTTCAAGCCGGCAGTTCTCAGTGCATGGGAGGAGGACCTTGCTACGCACCTCGATTTCGAAGGCTGGCAGTTCATTGCCCGCAATACTGAGCTTACTTTTGAAAAAGCCGATAAATCTCAACCTATTGTTTGCTTCGGCTCTTTTCAGGATTTTCTTGGAGTCAACCGGGCCACTGGAGGCATCAAGTCGCGCAATGAATGGGTGCATACTTCCAACTGGGATTTGGTCATCTTTGACGAATATCACTTCGGTGCCTGGCGTGAAAACGCCAAGAAGCTTTTTGAGCAGGAGGATGACGACACCTACGACAGCTTTGACGTGGAACATTACGACCGGGGCAATGCCTGCGACGAACAGGATTTGCCCATTACAACGAAATATTATCTTTTTTTGTCCGGCACTCCGTTCCGAGCGCTGAATTCCGGTGAGTTTATCGAAGAGCAGATATTCAACTGGACATATTCTGATGAACAGAAGGCTAAAGCCAGCTGGCAGGGCGACAAAAATCCGTATGCTTCCTTGCCCGGCATGGTTATGATGACATACCAGCTACCCGAAAATATTCGCCGCATCGCCATGCAGGGAGAGTTCAATGAGTTTGATCTCAACGAGTTTTTTGCTGCACAAGGTACTGGATCGGGTGCAGAGTTTGTCCATAAGGATCAAGTGCAGAAATGGCTGTCGCTTATTCGTGGAGCCTATGAGGAAACACTGGTCGGGGATTTGAAGCTCAGAAAGTCGAAACCCGTGATGCCTTTTGCAGATGTACGCCTTCTGAATGTACTTCAGCACACCTTGTGGTTTCTACCGAATGTGGCATCCTGTTATGCCATGAAAAATCTTTTGAAAAGTAAGCAGAATGTCTTTTACCATGACTACGCGGTGAACGTTTGTGCAGGGGCTGAGGCAGGGCAGGGGGCGGAAGCGTTAAAGCCAGTTTTGGCCTCCATGAAGGGAGATCCGTTCCACAGCAAGACCATTACGCTTTCCTGCGGTAAGCTGACAACCGGCGTAACGGTGAAGCCGTGGACCGGTATATTCATGCTTCGAAATTTGAGCAGTCCTGAGACCTATTTTCAGGCGGCGTTCCGCGTGCAGAGCCCGTGGGAAATATCAACGGATGGAGGACAGAAGGAAATCGTCAAGAAAGAGTGCTATGTTTTCGACTTCGCTCTTGATCGCGCCCTTCGCCAGATAGCCGATTACAGTTGCCGTCTCGATGTACAGGGGCGTGACCCGGAAAGCAAGGTCGGTGAGTTCATCAGCTTCCTGCCGGTCATAGCTTATGACGGCATGGCCATGAAGCAGATAAGCGCACGCGAGATTCTTGATATGGCTATGGCAGGTACATCTGCTACTCTGCTGGCCAAACGCTGGGAAAGCGCGTTGCTCGTCAATGTGGATAACGACACGTTGGCGCGCCTGATGGCAAATAAGGAGGCCATGGATGCACTCATGAAAATTGAAGGCTTCCGCAGTTTGAACGAAGATATCAAGACCATTATTGCGAAGTCTGAGGCCGTAAAAAAGACAAAGAAAAAGGGTGAGGATCTGCCGCCGGAAAAGAAGCGAGAACTGACGCAGGAAGAGAAAGAGTATAAAAGTAAGCGTAAGCAGATCCAAGAAAAACTCATTAAATTCGCCACGCGTATCCCAGTGTTCATGTATCTTACTGATTACCGTGAGCAGTGCTTGAAGGATGTCATCACCCAGCTGGAACCTGAATTATTCCAGCGTGTGACGGGGCTGGCGGTAAAAGATTTTGATCTGCTCGTTTCCCTTGGTGTTTTCAACGATGCCCTTATGAACGATGCCGTTTACAAGTTCAAGCGGTATGAAGACGCCAGTCTCTGCTATACCGGCATAGACCTGCACGAAGGTGAGAAGCGTGGGGGTTGGGACACGGTCATCACGAGGGAGGAGTTCAAGAACGTGTTTGGGTAACACAGGTACTTCTCTCCTTAACAACTTGTAGCCTTCTCGCATAAAAGAGTGGGCTGTCCTAGGCTCAGGACTCATTACTTCCAATGACGTCAAAAAAGGATAAGTATGGATATGGAGGTTTCTATGTCCACTCTTTTTTA
>ENA-OROD01001700-OROD01001700.1-human-gut-metagenome-genome-assembly--contig:-NODE-1700-length-17110-cov-3.652008_pt1 | contig 17110 bp, 9 predicted proteins | sample MGYA00242123_ERZ509038 | MGnify/ENA primary metagenome ERZ509038 (study PRJEB26280, sample SAMEA2338719) | human gut metagenome | biome: human gut; feature: human-associated habitat; material: faeces... | reverse complement strand
AGCCGACCGTGCCGGCGATGAAGCTCTGGAAACGGAGCTTTTTGTAGAGTTTCATGCGCGCCGCGTCGTCGCCCGTGAAAGGCGCAGAAGGCCCGCTTTTGCGAAAGTAGGAAAGAATCGGCATGAATATCGTTTATGAAAATAAGCCTGCACCGGAAGATTGTTTCCAGTGCAGGCTTATTCGTTTTATCTTAACGCTTTACGACACATATATCATCAAGGAACCAGCGCGTAAAGCCGCCTTCGGCCGCTTCGCTCGTGAAACGCAATTGCGTGGCGGAGGTCGCTCCGTTCACCAGGAATCGGAAATCCGAGAAACTCTGATAGTTCATACCCGATATCACCTTTGAAGTTTCGCCGTCGATTGTGCCGCCACCGATCACTTCGACCTTGAAGCTGGTCATATCACCCTCCTTGTCGGCGGCATCGGCCATCATCGACCCTGTCTTATAGGCCATTGCTTTCAACGACACTTCGATATCCGTCGCTTCGGTCAACGCCGAAAGAGCAGGAGTGGTCAACTGACCGACTTGGCAGGAAAGGGTATTGGGCAGCGTTGCCTGGAACGGTGCATGGCCGATCTGGACGTAACCCGGACGGGCACTCACGTTCTCTCCGGTCAAGCCGCCTTTTTCCGCTTCGTTCCAAATCGAAATGTCATTGCCCGAGAAGACGTTCATATTGACCAGTTTATCACTTCCCAGCAAGTAATCTACACCACCGTAGATCCGATCGAAACCTTCGGTATAAATTGCTCCGGCGGGGAAAGTCGTCAAATCGGATGAAGGCTGGTCGAGTACTATCGCAGCGTGCAGACGACCTTCGCCACCTTCCGTAGCCTTCGTATCGCCGCCTATGCGGATGTCCTCTTTTTGCATGATGCGGATATAAAGCGTAGAGCCTTTTCTAAGCGTTTCGTGCAGTGTCACCGGCACAGAGAAGAAATGCGGAACGTTACGCTTGCCCGAAGGAATCAGCAAATCGCCGCATGTTTCCCATAGCGTGTTGTCGGTTGAACTTTGCACGGTGTAGTTGCGCGGAGCATAATTCGTTCCCGTAACGCTGCATGAGAGCCACAACGTCCCGGAAACCGTTGCTGCAATCGGATAGGTTAACAATACGTAAGGATAGGGGTTTCCGGTATCCCACAGCTGGAGCGAGAGGATATTGTCGAGCTTGTCTGCATTAACCCTAAAACGAACTCCATTGTTATTACCGTTCGACGATGCCTTGCTTCTGTAAAAGGTCATCGTGACGCCCGATCCGTCGTTCGGCTCCACAATCTGTTTGGCCGGCGGTGCCGAGAGGAAATTCGTCCAAGTCGACCCGTCAGACATCCGCATCGTATTATAGTACATGCCATCGGCATCCGAGGCCCCTTTGGCCTTGAACGAGAAGATATATGGCAGTCGGATACCCGAAGCGGCGCCGAAACGGTTTCCCGAAAGAGCGAAATCTTCCGCGGTGACGGGCAAGAGTACCACTTCGCCGTCCACCAGGGAGGCAATACCTGCCAGCCGGCCACTACCCGTCGGCACGGCGGCTCCGACGAACGCCGCACCCGACCATGTGTAAACCGCGTAACGTTCATTGTCTTCATCCTGGAATTCCACGCGCCCATCCATCGTAGCGGTCAACTCCGTAGCTACAGCTTGCACGGTCTCTAAGGCGACGTACATTGATTCGTAGCTCTTGGCAACATAATCGGCATGGGAGATGACAACCGGACCGAGTTGCACATTCGAGGTCCCGGTCCGCACTATGGCAGCATCGGCCGCAGGGTGCAATTCGAGTATTCCGTTCCCATCACGCGTCAGCACGGCACCTTTGACCGGAATTTCCAATTCTTCACCGAAGTCGTTCCACGAAAGCTCTTCCGTGCGGACGAGGATGCCCGAACCGGGTTCTTTGGCATCTTGTATGCCGAAGACTCCGCCAGGCAGGTTTGCTCCAATGGCAGCCGTATTGACTATTGCGCAGATCTTTTTGTCCTCCGTAATGGTATATTCGGGAGTTCCGACCGTCAGGTTCGAAGCCAACGAGCGCAGTTCAGCGATCGTCAGATAGGAGCCGTGAGCGGACTGCTTCACGAAAACCGTCAGAGTTTGCGACGGATCGTCGGTAGAGCGAATCGTCACTTCCGCGTCTCGAACAGTCGAGGTATTGGGCATAAGCGAAAGAACAATGTCGGCATTTCCCAAGCCCGTTTTCGGGGAAATGGAAAGCCATTGAGCGTCTTCGTCTTCGATGACGACCTGCCAATTGCAGTTGGCTTTAAGTGCGACCGTGAAATCCGACTCCATGGCAGGGGCGGCAATCTGCGTCTTATCGGCCCGAAGCGACGCATTCGGAAGATCGACATCTTGATTTACGCATGCTGCGGCCAATACCGGTACGAAAAGCAGTGCGAAAAACCGCCGGGCATTTGAAAATATCTTGTTCATAACAACACAGTCTTAATTGGGCATTTACTCTTTCTTGAGGTCTACGAAAACAGGCAGGTGGTCCGAGACGGTATAGACATCGATCTCCGAGAAAGTCGGAACGGCTGCTCCGAGTACTTCACAAGAAGCCTGATTGCCCGTGTAAACCAAAACGTAGTCGATGCGGGTGTTTCCCGTAGACATCGTGTAGTCATTCGAGGTGATGATTTTCCAGCTTTTGAGCAGTTCAATGAAAGCGTTCGACGTCGTCCTGTTCAGATTCAGGTCTCCAGCCAGATAGACCGGCTTGTCCGACGTCTGGAAGTGTTCTGCGGCATATTCATTCAACCGCGTGGCAGCCGCCGTACGGTTAACCTCCGATTTGTGACAGAAGTGCGTGGCGATGAAGACGAAACGCTCGAATTCGGCTACCAGGGCGATGCGGGCTTCGGTTCGATCGGGGTTCGGCAAGGAAAGTATTTCGGTCGAGAGAGGCTCTTCGCGCGAGAGAATCCCGTTGCCGTACTGCCCTCCCCGCTGGTCGATGGCACGACCGAACGTAGCATACATTCCCGTACGATTCGCCAGTTCCCGAATCTGCGAGACAGGATGCCAAGAGGTCTTTTCATCCAGTTCCTGAAGCGCAATGGCATCGGGTGCCACAAGGCTGATGACCTTGGCCGTCATGTCGTAGTGCGCCCGATCATAGGCCGGATTCTGTGTAATAGGCCCTTCGCAGCGATGAGTATTGTAGGTTGCCAGGCGCAGGGAGTTATCCAGCCGGTCGTAACCATCGACATAAGGATTCGAACCGCCATTCCCGGAAGCGAATCCGAGATCAAAATCGGAATTGTCCCCTTCCAGATCGTGGCAGGCGGATGCACCTACTGCCAAGCAGAATAACAAGGCTATCGTTTTCAATGTTTTCATTTCGATTCGTTTTTAGATTAAAAAGGCAGTCCGTCATTCCATCCGGGATTCTGTGAAATAGCGCCCTGCGTAAGCACCCGATCATCGGTCGGAATGGGGTAAAGATAATCGCGCTCTTCGTTCCAGATACGTTGCTGTGTACTATGAGCCAAAACATTGCCGCTCGTTTCTCCGCTCAGAACGATATCCGACCCTAATTTAAGGTAAAGTACGTCGGCGCTGTTTCCCGGAGCCTTCTCGGTATCGTATATGCAAACGTCAACCGACCCGTTCCCGTCAAGATCGTACTCGCCCGTACCGGGAAAGTAAAGCCCTTCGATAGGTTTTTCGAAACGTTTGCCTTCTTTCCAACGCATAATGTCCCAATAACGAAGTCCCTCCATCGGAGTTTCAAGCGTCCGCTCGCGGCGGATTTCCAGAATGACCCCCTTGTTGGCTCCGGTCACGTTGGCATATCCCGTTTCGGATGAGGAGAGATAAGGATCAGGATGCGCATTCGCTTCTTCCATGTCGAGGTCGGGTAACCCGGCACGAACACGCAACGGCCGGATCGTATTATCAAGGTCCGCCTGTTTCAATGTTCCCAATTCGGCCTTGGCTTCGGCATAGTTCAGCAGCACCTCCGCCAACCTGAAAAGAGGCATATCGTTGGTCGAGGCTTTGTTTGCGTCATATCTCTCTTCGGTGAGATATTTGATAAGCTGATATCCGGTCGTCGAGCGCGAAAGGTCCGGGGCCAGTTCCTTGCTGCCGCCGATTCGTTTGTACCCCGGAGTGCGGAGTGTCTGCGCCATGCGCAAATCGCGGTTCTTGCACTCTTCGACAAATGTCTTGGTAGCATAGTCCGCCTGATCCGTGTAGCGTGATCCGTCGCGCATAAGGTACATGTTGACCACGTTGCGCGTCATGCCGGGACGTCCCATCGTCGCACCCGTAAGGTGCCCGTTGACATCGTGCGTCATACCGCTGATGGCCGACGTATAGGCCCGCGCCAGAATGATCTCTGTTCCAATGGCATTCTGAGATGTGAAAAGATCCTGATAAGGCGTGCTGCCACTCATGTAAATCGAATAGGGCCCGGTCAAGAAAGGCTCCGAAGCATTGACGCACGCCTGAAGAAACTCTTCATATCCGTCGAGTCCGTGATATTTCCGGAATGTCCCTTCGAATAACGCGATACGCGACTTCAAAGCGCGAGCCGTCCATCGGGTTACGCGGTAGACATTCTGCACCTCGGGCAGATTGGCGATGGCGAAATCCACATCCTCCATTACTTTCTCCATAACCGACTCGCGCGGATCACGCCCTTCGTACAGTTCTTCTTCATCCGAACCCAGCGGACGGTCCACCCAAGGCACATCGCCATAGCGTTTGACCTTCTCGAAGTAGAAATAGGCCCGGAAAAAGCGGGTCAGGCCCTCGTATTCAAGTCGCACGGACTCATCCTCGACTTGCGATGCACGTGAAAGGAAGAAATTCATTTCACGCAACTTTTTCCAGTTCCAGTTACCGTCGGTCGGCATGGGCTTGCGCACTCCCGATATTTCGTCGGCCAGCACATCGCGCACGATAACATCGTAAGGCTCGCTATAAATACCCTCGGCGGAGGGGAAGACGGTGTAGTAATTGTTCGTCCAAAGCTCGCAGTCGGTCTCCGTCTTGAAATAGGTATCCGGGGAGAGACGGTCTTTCGGCTGATAGTCGAGCATGTCCTCGCACGATATACAGGCTATAGCTGCGGAGAGGAACAACGCATTGATGATCGTATGTTTCATGGTCGTATGTTTAGAATGTCAGGTTGACGCCGAAAGCAAAGGTTTTGTACCACGGATAGGCGTCCGAATTTCCGCTGTTGGTAGTCGCTTGCTCCGGATCGATAAAATCGCTGTGCAATTTCGTAAAGTAGAACAGATTTTCACCGCTGAAATAGATGCGGCATTTCGAAAGTCCTACTTTTGATATCCATCGTTCGGGCAAACTATACCCAATAGTAAGATTTTTCAGGCGACAATAAGCCAGATTTTGCAGGTAACGATCGTTGACGTTGCGCATTGAGTGCTTGGAATCGCGGGCCGAATAAGCACGGGCGCGGGGGAAATAGGCGTCGGGATTCTCTTCACTCCAAACATCGGACATGAAATTGCGCGGAATGAACGATGCGAACGGACGGACATAGGGGCCCCAGAATTTGATGTTGTCGTTGGCAGGATACCAGTCTCGACGTCCTACGCCCTGAAAGAAGGCCGAAATGTCGAATCCGCACCATTCGAATGACAGGTTCAGACCATAGGTATAACGAGGGGTGCTGTTTCCGATTTTCACACGGTCACCCGGATTATCGAGCGTACCTGCCCCCTCATTTACGGCATTGTCGCCGTTCAAATCGAGATATTTCATATCGCCGGCTTGAATCCCTCGTCCGTATTCGCCCGCATCAGTGCGAAAATAGTCGTAGCAGACTTCGGTCAGATCGATCCGGGAGGCATATTCCTGGGCTTCGGCGGTCGTCCGGAACAAACCGCCTATACGGTATCCCCATATTTCGCCCACTTCTTTGCCTACGTAGGGATCGCTCAAAATTCCCGAAGGGTTATCCACTTTGGTGTACTTGGCCGTATAATCAGCCAAGGTCGCCGTCACAGCGTAATGGAAAGGACGTCCGGCGACCTTGAACGAATCCCGCCAGCCGAGTGCCAGTTCCCATCCTTTGGTACGGATGTCATTGGCATTGACCATAGGCTCATCAGCACCATAAATCGACGGCAGCGATTTTCCTTGAGTCAGGATGCCTTTTACATCGCGGATATAGGCATCGAACGTAAGGTTCAAGCGCGAACGCAGCATATTCAAATCAATACCGATATTCTTGTGTACCACTTTCTCCCAGGTGAGATTGCCCGCCACCGGATCGTCTGCATAGGCATAAGCGCCCCCGCTGACCTTGTCGAACGTGTAGTTGCCCATTACTTTTTGCGTGTTAACGCTCTGTATGTAATCGTACGATCCTACATCCTGGTTACCCAGCGTACCGTAAGAGGCCCGAATTTTAAGGTTGTCGATTACGCTGCGGACCGGCTCGAAGAATTTCTCTTCGCTGATCCTGTACCCCAGCGAAAACGACGGAAAGAATCCGAAGCGATCCCCGCGGGGGAACTTCGACGATCCGTCATAACGGCCGTCTACCTCGAACAAATAGCGTCCCTTATAGTTGTAGGCTGCTCGATAGAAGACGCCTACGGTTGCACGTTCGTCGCGGCCTCCGATAAGTTCGGGGATTTCACCCACTGCGAGATTAAAATCCGAGAGATCCTTAGTCAGCAGATCTTCACGTGTAACTTTCAGATCTCGATGGCGGCGTGTCTCGTAGTTGAAACCTCCGATCACCTCCAGGTTGTGTCCGTTCCAATCGTTTTTGTAGGTGGCGAACGCATTCGCCGTATAGAAATTCTGATCGTAGACTACCTCCCGATAAGAGTCGGAGTAATTGGTTGTCATCGTCTCCACCTCACCCGGGTATTTCGAATACTGTACATCCATCTCCCGGTAGTCATTGCGCAGGTACCCTTTCTTATAACCGAAATCGGCCTGTGCCGTCAGATTTTTATGAATTTTGAAGATGAAATCGAATTTGGTGGCCATTTCCTGAGTCAGATTGTGGCCTCCGGTACCTCCCTGTTGCATCATAGCGACCCATCCGTCCGACGGGAAGTGCGTCGAAGAGTAAGTCAGAGAAGTATAAGCCACAGACGTTCCGTCGGGATTCATCGGAACGAAACTGGCCAGACAGTGCATTCCCGGACGGCGCCAGTTGGTCGATTCGCTCTCCACTCCCGAATAAGTATAGCGGCCGCTAAACATGCGTGTGGAATTCTTAATTTCGAGCCACGGGCGCACCTCGAACGAAAGGTTCGAACGGATATTGTACGATTTATAGCCGTCGTCTCCGAGTTTCTGTACTCCGTCCTGCGAATAATACCGGCCGCTGACGAGATAAGACATCTTGTCACTGCCACCCGAAATGCTGATATTGTGATCGGTCGTGGGACGGCTCATGTCGTAGAGGTAGTTGTACCAGTCGAAGTTGGCCAAGTAGACGTAGTTTTCGCGTCCAAAGCGGTTGTTGATGATGACCCACGGACGATCGGGATGTTCGGTCTTGTCGTTACGCCGTTCCCACATGGCCTGATAGTCGGCCTGGGTGTAATTGGTATAACGTACGCCGCGACCCGACTCCATGAAGAAATCGGCGATGCCGGCCGAATAATAGCCGCGAGTCTCGTAATCGGTAGAGGTCGTCGGCGCCGAGAAAGCGAAATAGCCATCGTAGGATACCGTTGCTTTCTGATTCCGGCTACCGCTCTTCGTGGTGATCAGAATCACGCCGAAAGCGGCTTTTGCACCGTAGATGGCAGCCGAGGCCGCATCTTTCAGCACGGAAATCGTTTCGATGTCGTTGGCGTTGATGCGGTCGGGATAACTCTCCACGCCATCGACAAGAATCAGCGGACTGCCGCCGTTGGGCGAACCCGTGCCGCGAATCTGGAAACTGGCTCCTGCACCGGGCTTGCCCGAAGAAACCGTCACGTTGAGATTGGGAACCATACCCTGCAAAGCCTGTCCGAGATTGGCGACCGGGCGATTTTCCAACTCTTTCGACGTGACCTGTGCTACTGCGCCGGTCAGATTCGCTTTTTTCTGGGTGCCGTAACCTACGACGACCACATCGTCGATTAGGGTATCATCCTCGGCTAATACGACATCGTAAACATCTTTCGAGGCAAGTACGCTGAACTCTTGGTCGGCATAACCCATGAACGAAACAACGACCGTGGCCCCTGTCGCGACATTGTGCAGGGAAAACGAACCGTTGTCGGTTGTAGTAACACCGATGGTCGTGCCTTTCACAATGACACTGGCACCGGGGATCGGTTGTCCCGAAGCGTCGGTCACTCGACCGGAGACCGATACGACAGACTGTGAGGTCTGTGCGGCGACCGGACTAACCGCAAAGAACGATATCAAGAGCAGTATCGCTCCGACGAGCGTCCGGAACAGCCGATGGTTTTGAAAATGTTTCATAATTTATTCAGTTAGTAGATTTACGAATTGATCCGAAATGGCATACCGGACAAAAGATAAGTCCCGCCACGACATTTCGAGGCCGTTTCTGCCAATACTCAATAGTCCAGTTCCACGACGACAGGGAAATGATCCGAAGGCGTGTGTGCCCGGTATTTTCCCGCCGTGTCAGTCGGAACTCGATAAGTGTCGGTCAGAATGCCGTAGCGCAACGGCCGGAAACCGGGTGTTATGAAAACGTGATCGATACGCCGGAAAGTCTTCACATCGGGATCGAACCAATTTTCCGTGCCAGTGGTTGCCAGCCTGATCGGCGCCGCATCGTAAGCGTCGCCAAGTATTCCGGATTCACACAGCAGCGCATGGCAGTCACTCGTTTCGCCCACGTTGAAATCTCCCGTGAGAACGACACGTTCACCGCGGCACATCTCCCGGATCTTGTCCAATACCAACCGACAGCTTTCTATCTGTGAACGCTGACCTTTGTGATCGGTATGCAACGTGAAAAACCAGAACCGTTTGCGGCTTTTCCTGTCGAGAAACCGGCCCCAAGTGCAAATGCGTACGTAAGCAGCGTCCCAGCCTTTGACAGGCCGGGTGGAATCTTCAGCCAGCCAAAAGTGTCCAGAGTCAAGGAGCCGGAACCGGTCGCGCTTGTAGAGAATCGGAGCGTATTCGCCTTTTTCAACACCGTCGTCACGTCCCACACCGATATAATCATAATCGGGCAAAACCGCAAGCAGGTCCAGCAGTTGGCCATGAAGCACCTCCTGCGCACCGAAAATGTCGAAATCGTGGAAACGGACGAGATCGGCGATGACGGGGCATCGTTGCGCCCATCCGTCTCCCTGAGCCGCATCTTTCGGATTGGCGTTTCGGAGGTTGTAACTGGCTACGGTGAGAGTTTGTGCTCCGGCGAACATTCCCGATGCCAATAACAGAAATAGTCCAAGTATCCGTTTCATAGCTCAGTCGTTTCCGGTACGGAATCTCCGGGCGTCTCGACCTCCGGATCGTAGACGGCAACCCCGACGTGCGAGTCGGCACAGCCGTAGTAAAGATACCATTTGGATTTGTAATAAACCAATCCTTCAATGAAGACCGTACCGTCTTTATACTGCCCGCTCTTCTCGAAATCATCCACCGGACGGAAGAACGGCACGTCAAGACGCCCGAGTACCTTTCCCGGATCCTCCGAGTCGAACAAAAGCTGTCCTGCGGAATAAGTCCCTGCCGGATAACGCATGTCGCGGTGGGCGTCAACCCGGTTCTTACCGTTGTAAAGCAAAAGGATGCCTTTATCGGTCAGCACAGCCGGAGGACCGCATTCGGTCAGCGCACTATCGAAATAGCCATTCCGCGGATAGACCACGCCTTTCAGTTCTCCGTTTTCATCCAATTCCGGAGTCCAGTTGATCAGGTCATCCGACGTGGCAATATTGATCATCCGTTCACCCCAATACATCAGATATTTACCGTTTACGCGCGAGATGACGAGTTTATCGCCGTCGAGTTTGGTTACGATCGATCCCGATTTGCTCTTCAAATCGAGGAAACGCCCTGAGTAAGCTTTCTGAAAAGCGTAGCCGTGTTTCGTCCAATTCACCAAATCTCGCGACGTAGCCACACAGAGCCGCGGAATCCGGCGGTTCCACGATGTGTAAAGCATTACATAGGTGCCATCTTCGGTTACGGCAATGCGCGGATCTTCACATCCGCCCGGCCAATCGTACGACTTCAAGGCATCCTCTGTCGGGAAAAGTACCGGATCATGCCGGAGTTCCATCGTTACGCCGTCCTCGCTTTGCGCCAAACCTATGCGCGAAGTGCGTTTGCCGATACCCGTCGCCGAATTATCCTCGGCACGGAAAAGCACGCAGATCTTTCCGTCCTTGACGGTTGCCGCCGGATTGAACGTATCGCTTTCCATCCATCCGACAGAATCCTTGCGCATCGGACAGAAAAATTTGACTCGCGGATCAGGCTGGATAACGGGATTAACCTCTGCGGGACGGACGAATCCGCCCAAGGCCCATTCCGGCAACCTATTTCCGTCTGTGGCGCTTTCCGTTCCGGAACGCCCCGCACCTCCGCAGCCGGAAACCATGATCCCGGCCATTAGGAGCAAAATGACATTGAATGATTTCCTCATAATGGTTAATTTAGGTTTTGCAAAAATAGACAACCGTCGGGACAACATAGTTCTCTATTCTTCAGAAAACGTATTCTACGCTTTTGAAAAAGGTCCTCTCTGTTCCGAAAAAAGTTCTGTCTCGATTTTCCCGGGAGGCAAAATTTTGTTTTCCCGGTCCGGCTCGTTATCTTAGCAATATGAAACAGCTGAAATATCCGTTACTCATTCTGACATTCTGCCTGACGGGCTTGGCCACTCATGCGGGGGAACAATATATGCTCGAACAATTGTCCAATGAGAACGGATTGTCGAACAATTCCGTAAACTGTTTCTGCGAAGATTCGCGCCACCGGCTTTGGGTAGGAACCTGGGACGGGCTGAATGTCTACGACGGACGGACGTTCCGAATCTACCGGCATAAGCGGAATTCCCCAGGAAGCATCGGCAACAATGTTGTCCGGCAAATTATTGAACAGGATTCGCTTACGATATGGGTAGTGACGAACGATTGTGTGAGTCGCTGGGATGAACGAACACAACTTTTCACCAACTATCGCCCCGGGTACGAAAACATTTCGCCGAAAGGAACATTATCGTGCCTGATGGGAAAAACCTCCCGGCAGGAGATGCTGGTCTGTGTGAAACAGCAGGGATTCTATCTTTATCGGACAGAAGACAAAGAATCTCAGTTCGTTCCGGTCCGCGGAGGCGATTCTGCGGTGCTATCCATGCTGCTCGACGATACCGACCGCATCTATCTGCTAACCGAATCGCGGGAGATCCGGTGCTACCGATTGCTGCTCGACGAGAGCGGTAAGATTCCCGTTCTCACAGAGGAGTCCCCCCTGGAAACGGAACGTCCGGTGTCGGACATGGTCTTAGCCGGGAATATGCTGGTGATAAATTACGGGAAGACATTGGAAACGGTAGATCTTCGTACGCGAGAACGACTCTCGATCGAAACCGGATTGCCGCAGATCGGACGAATCGCTTATCGAAACGGATCGCTTTTTCTCACGGATCGAAACGGAGACCGACTCGTCCGTTACAATCTGCATACGAGGCGTACCGAGTCCATCGATGCGTTTCCTTCCCGAACGGCAGTGTTTTCGCTCTATGCCGGATCTCAGGAGATCGTTTGGGTAGGAACCGACGGGCGGGGGCTGTTGAAGATTTTCGAATATACCTCACCTTTCCGAACGGTTCATACCGCCTATCCGGTCCGTTGTTTTGCCCGACGGGACGATGGTACGATACTGGTAGGGACGAAAGGCGAAGGGATCAGATTGTTCGACAAACGCACACGAATGATTACAGGAGAGATTACCACGGCACAGGGACTGATCTCCAATACCGTTTACAGTATGCGCAAGAACAGCCGCGGAGATATCTTCATCGGGACAGAAGGCAAGGGAATCAACTATTTGCCGCGCGGGAAAGATATTCCGAGCCGATTGTACCTTCCGGCGGACGATTTTTCTGTCAAGTCGATATACAGCCTCGCTTTCAGCCATGGCGACTCGCTCCTGTGGGCCGGGACCTCGGGTTCGGGCTTAATCCGCATTCGCGTGGAATACCACCCAAGGAAAGGATACGTCGCCCGCGACATCCGGCAGTACAAAGCTTCGGGAGCCCATGCCGCTCTGGGCAGCAACATTATTTATTCCATCGTCCGCGGCACCGATCCCAATATACTCTGGCTCGGGACCCGCGGTGGCGGTGTCGTGCGGTTTGACACCCGTTGGGAGCGATTCGAAAATACCGATGACCCGGCAGAGACCGCAGGAGAAAAAAATAGAGACATTCTTTCGCTGATCCAAGGAGCAGACGGCGGGTTGTGGGCCGGAACCAGTTACGGATTGAATCGGTTGGCGGAAAAAGATGGACAGATGCGGATCACGGGATTCCCGGGTGAAAATGAACTGGGAGATCCGGCGGTTCACGGTATCGTGGAAGATTTGGCCGGTAATTTATGGATTAGTACAGGCAACGGCATAACTTGCATTGACCGGCTTTCCGGAAAGACAATTCAGTACACATCTCGCAATGGTTTGCAAAACGATGAGTTTTCGGATGGAGCCTATTTCCGAGATAATGAAATGGATGTCTTTTTCGGGGGTGTGGCAGGTTTCAGCTATTTCAATCCGGAAGAAATGCGCCTGCGTAATTTTGAGCCCGAAATCAGGCTTGCCGGCTTGCGGATCAACAACAAGGAGTTGAATGTTTATGATCGGGTGAAAACGAACGTGCTGAACTTAGCCTACGACGAAGCCCATGTGTCGTTAACATTTTGTGTCGGCGATCTGATCAACAATGAAAACTGCGTATTCGCATATCGAATCGCCGATTTTTCAGATGCATGGATCTACAATGGAAGCAACCCCACCGTTTCCATCACCCGACTGCCGCCGGGGCGTTACCAGCTCGAGGTGCGCTATACAAACGGAGACCGTGTGTGGAGTAAGTCAACGTCCATGTTCGAACTGCATGTAGGGCATCCATGGTGGTTCAGCGGGTGGGCTATTTTCGCTTATTTCGTTTTGTCGGCACTGATCACAGCGATCGTCTATTCAGTCATTCGCAACAGAATCCGGTTGAACCGGCAACTTTTGTTGGAGCATATCGAAAAACGGCAGCAACAAAAGATGCACGAATCACAACTCAACTTCTTCGAGAACATCGCTCACGAGTTCTTCACGCCGTTGACCCTGATTTACGGTCCCGCACAGCAGTTACTCGAACGAGTGGAACTGGATAACTATGCAAAGCGGTACGTGCACCTCATCAAAAATAATGCTGATCGAATGCAGCAGTTGCTCAATGAGTTGATGGAGTTCCGCAAGGCAGATTCCGGACATACGGTTCTCCGTGCAGAAACTATCAATTTGAGTTCCATGCTCAATTCCATCGTAGACAATTATACGGAGATAGCAGGTGAAAGCAGAATCGAACTATCGGTGCATATCGGTGGGACAGAACCTTTTACAACGGACCGGAATGCACTGGAAAAGATCATTTTCAATCTTCTTTCCAATGCATTCAAATATACGCCGGAAAAAGGATATATCCGAATCTGGCTCAATATGCAACCGGACGGCTCCATTCGGTTCCGTGTACGTAATTCCGGACGGGGCCTTACAGAAAAGCAGTGTGCCGAGGTATTCAACAGGTTCCGGATTTTCGAACATACCCAACAACGCCATGCCATAAGTACGGGAATCGGGCTAAATCTTACCAAGGGGCTTACCGAACTGCTCGGCGGACGGATTTCAGTGGAGAGCCGGTTAAATGAATATGTTGAGTTCCAAGTCATCGTTCCGCCCATGCCGCTTCCTGATGTAACGCCTGTACAACCGACACAGGAAGCAGGCGCCCTCCATGTGCCGAAAATGCAGATCGAACAAACGCGTTTTACGGTATTGGTCGTAGAGGACGATTATAATGTGCGTGAACTATTCCGCGATATTCTGGCCCCACATTACACCGTACTGACGGCCAATGACGGTAACAACGGACTCGAAATGCTACGGCAAAACCTGCCCGACTTAGTCTTGTGCGACATCGTCATGCCCAGACTCGACGGAATCGGGTTGATTGACCGCATCCGTTCCGATGAACGTACGGCTCATATCCCGATCGTAAGCGTTTCAGCAAAACTGTCCATTGAAGATCGTATCGTAGCAGTAGAACACGGCGCCGACGCTTACATCACCAAACCGTTCCATCCCCGTCATATTTTAGCGACAGTCGAACAATTATTACACAAACGCACGGTATTGAAAGAGTATTTCAATTCGGCACGTTCGGACGTGACCGTGCGCGAAGGAATTACGCTTCATCATGAAGATGAACGGATGTTGCACGAAATCGTCGTTTTCATCGAAAATAACATCGATGACGAATCACTCAATCCGACGGCCATTTCCGATTTCATCGGCATCGGAAAAACTTCGCTTTATGAAAAGCTGAAAGAACTCACGGGGAAAACGCCTGGAGAATATATCCGGATGGTCCGTTTGGATCACGCTTCTAAACTTCTCCGGACAACACAGTTGACCGTACAGGAAATCATGTACAAATCGGGGTTCAGCAGTAAATCTTATTTTTATAAGGAGTTCGCAGCTCGATTCGGGTTATCCCCCAAAGAATATAGGAAAGCTAATTGCAAATAAATCTATAGTTTTTTGTTTTTCAATAACTCGATAGGAACTTTTAGAATCAAAAGTATCACAAATTTGGTAAAAAGGCAAATGTAAGCATTGGTATTGATAATCAGGTAGTTTTTCTATCCAGTTCACTCTATACAGGTTGTCGAATCGGTAGTCGGCGGCATCGTCAAGCGTGGGTTCAGTTACCAAAGCATTACCTCGTTCGGGAATGCCTTTTATTTCCTAAAATAGTGATTTACCGTCTATTGCATTTCCATTCATCTTGACCGAAGACTCTGCGGAAATTAGTTTTGTATCCCTAAAAAAGCAGAGTTATGCGCAGCACATTCAAGGTTCTGTTCTACCTGAAAAGGAACAAGAAAAAAACACAGTCTGCGGTTCCCCTCATGGGCCGCATCACGGTCAACGGTACTATTTCGCAATTCAGTGCGAAGCTCACGGTTCCGGAGCGTTTGTGGGAAGTCCGCGGCGGCCGTGCCAAGGGGCGGAGTCTCGAAGCCGACCGTATCAACCGCCATCTGGACGATATCCGCTCGCAGCTCGACCGTCATTATCGGGATATCCGCGACCGGGAAAGCTATGTGACGGCCGAGAAGGTGAAGAACGCCTGGCTGGGATTCGGGAAGCGTTACCGCACCCTGCTGTCCACTTTCCGCAGCTTTACGGACGACCTGCACGGCCGTATCGGCGTCGACCGTTCGAAAAACACGTGGTACCGTTATCTTGCCACGATGAAACACCTGCAAGCGTTCCTTACTGTAAAATACCGTGTGAGCGACATCGCCCTTGCCGAACTGGAACAGTCCTTTATCGAACAGTTCCATGTTTACTTGAGAACGGAATGCAATCTCAAGCTTACGAGCATCTGCCGTTATCTGGACTGCCTGATCAATGTGGTCAAAGTCTCCTTCAACGACGGAATCATGCCCCGCAATCCGTTCGCCTCGTACCGTTACAACGAACCCACGCCGGAGCGTGCTTTCCTGAACGAGGAAGAGATCCTCACGCTTCAGCATGCCGCGCTCCGCACGAAGAAACAACGTATGATCCGCGACCTGTTCCTCTTCTCCTGTTTTACGGGCATCTGCTACGCGGATCTGAAAACCCTTGCATGGAAACAGCTCGAACAGGATACGCACGGCGACTGGTGGGTCACAGGCAACCGCTGCAAGACGGACACACGGTACGTGGTCAAACTGCTGCCTGCTGCCTTGTCCATTCTGGAACGTTACCGGGACGGCACGGATTATGTCTTTTCTTTTATGCCGCATCTGAATACGGTCGACCGTTCCCTGAAACGGATCGCTGCCTTGTGCGGCATCGAAAAGAAGCTGACCTTTCATGTCGGACGCCATACCTATGCCACGACGATCTGCCTGATGAACGGCGTGTCGCTGGAAACGCTCTCGAAGATGCTGGGGCATAAACGCATCACCACGACGCAGACCTATGTGAAGGTTACCCAGCCGATGATCGACCGTGAGGTGGAGATGCTCAAAATAAAGTTGGCGGATAAATTCATGGCTGTATAAAAATAGCGGACAGTTGGGAAAAACGATAAGGAGCCATGTGAGAACAGCATATATCGTCTCACCCTTAAAAGCAAAAAAGTCTGATATATCCCTGTAATCTCTTTCCGCCGGCAGGAAATATATCGCCGGAGATGAAAATACGCAAGGCCATGCGAATCGCCCGAAGGGCGAGCCTTGCGTATTTCCATCTTCGGCGTTTTGCTGGACGCTACCGTCGGAAAAGGCGGCTTTCTGCGCCCCGGAGGCTACCCAACGGGCTATTGACTCTACGACACGCATATCAGAAACCCAAAGTAATCGGTCATTGCATTGCCTGTTCAAAACGGTTGTCTGTTATTCTTCTTTTCGTGGAGATAATTCAGCTCGTCGCTGTAAATTCCGATTACAAAGCGCAGCATATTGTCGACCAAGGCCGTTAATCTTGTATTATCGTTTCCCAGCAGGTGGAGGATTTCCGATACTTTGTGCTTGGTTTGGGCGCTGACATAGATCGCCGAACGGTTACGGCAATCCACCGGTGCGAAGAAGGTGCGTTCGAAGTCCGGCAGCGAGAGCTTTTTACGACGGAAGCCGGCAGGCTCCTTTCCAGTAGTCGTTTGGGTGTTGACGTCTGTTTTTTCAGTCGTCGGTGCCGATGCTTCGGATACCGTTTCCGATGTGTTTTCCTCGGGAGCGTCCGTATTTTTCTCTTCCGGGTCGGGAATCCGGCGGACGACTTTCGAGTCCAAAGGAGCTTGTCCGGCGATCATCTGACGCATCAGTTCCTCGGCGGCTTCGATACAGGGACGCTTTGAAGGTTTCGGTGCGAGTTTGTCTTTTTCTTTGAATGAATCCATGGTACAA